>Ga0307515_10002715_pt1 | contig 37860 bp, 41 predicted proteins | sample 17_EM_MG_FD_194513 | JGI IMG/M metagenome (GOLD analysis project Ga0307515, IMG submission 194513) | Populus trichocarpa ectomycorrhiza microbial communities from riparian zone in the Pacific Northwest, United States - 17_EM | ecosystem: Host-associated > Plants > Roots > Unclassified | place... | reverse complement strand
ATCGGGTCTTCGGTGCTTCTCGTCACGCGAAACAACAATCTGGTACCCCCAAGATGGCCACACCAGTGCCTGGTTATCCTCGAACCTCTCCCACGCCTCCGAGTCCCCCTTCGACCACGTTCTCGCAGTTCGATATAACGGCGACCGAACCAGATCTGCCCGAGGATGCCCGTCGGAAGTTGAGCGTGATCCAGGAGGGAAGCATCGAGGCCACGCCATCGATCGGTGTGGGCAGATCTCGAACAGAGAACGTTCGGACCCCTGCACTGGAGACCGATTACGGGTATTCACCCACGACGAACTTCACGGTCAGAAGCCCATCAGGAGAAGAGGAGCCGGTCGCGTTGATGGACGTCATCAAGAGTCACCCGCAGAAGAGTGGGCCTGGTGGGGGTGGCCAGCATTCGATGCGCGACATGCAGAGGCTGGCGGACGATTTGAGATACTCAGATCCCGATTTGGTCGAGAGTTGGAGGAGATCGACTGTCAATGCATCCCCGGTATGTGTTCCTCCTTTGTCTTGTCCAAAGTGTTTTTGTCTCATGACAAACAGATCCAGAACACGTATAGCCCACCGAGGCGGTGGCCACAGAATCTAACCACCCCCGCGCCATTGAGCCCTTCCAACGGTCTCACGGCACACAACCTGCCGAGGAATTCAAGTGCCTCGACCAACATCGGAATCGGAGTCGAGCCCCCCGTACGTTTTCTTGTTGTGATTCACCGCGAATGAATTATTCAAGACTCGGTCCACACTTTTGTTCGCTAGACCGACTCAGACGCTTATGGGAGTCAGGCAGGGCAGACCCCTGCTCCTGGGATGCTAAGTCCATTAACGATACCCCCGTCGCAGCAGCCTTCGCCTTATCGACAACAATCGCCACGTATGACGCTAACCAGAACTGGCAGTCCAGCCGCCAGCTACGATAGGTCTGGGGCACTCCGCCCTGAATCTCCGGCTCAGCTGTCTCCTCTTGAGAGAGATCCTCGGGATAGACGCCGGGTGAGGCGCGAATCCGAAAGCACGTCTGGGTCCCCGTACCGCACCGCCGCGAACATTCCATCTCCCCGCCTCGGCCATTCGCCACAGATGTCTGTACCCTCAATCTCCGTGTCACAGCCGTTGGGACAAGGCAACTCACAAGGACATGGCAGGAGCTTGAGCATGAACGCAGGGTCGACGCCGCAGCGTTTGGGCAAACCTCTGTCCCCACTCTCGTCCGTGCCGCCGCTCGGAGATGGGTCCGGCGCGCAGACAATGTTGAGGAGGCAGCCATCGGCCGCAGGCAGCTTATCGAGCAACCGATCGGCATACAAGGCGTACGATCCGAACGAGACCTTGGACCCGGCATACTTGGCCAGTCCGGCCGCAGAATACGGCCCGTCACCGTCGAGTTCACAGCACAGGTTGAGGAGTGGGAGAATATGATCGGAGTTAATATTGGACACTAGTGGGGAGTGGAGCGTACGTGGACCGCGCCTTTTCTCGCCTTGGGTGTTTTGTTCCATGTGCATCTGATTGATGTAGAGAGATGATTCGATGCTGGTTCTCCGCCTATGCGCTTCATTCTTGTTATCGTTGACGAGTCACGATGTAGCCTCTTATGATCCGTGCATGAGCGATACGATGTTTTTTTCGAGACGTCTGTAGTGTATATATGTAGGACACGATAGGAATATGAATGTGAAACTGTTAGATGAAGCCTGGACCTTGGGCGAGAAGCGGGAGTTGAGAGCTGATGCAATGATCCGGTGCTTGATAAGGAATATCGTCCCACGAGTGTACGGAATACCCGGGCGGTACCGAAACCTTGAGCTGTCCCTTTGGAGACGGAGGACAATGCAAGGGCGACGGGTTGACTGGAAACGGAATGCTCCGACGCTGCGGGTTCCCTTTTGTGGGTGGAATGCAGAATGTTTGTCTCTGTTTGCGCCTAACCCTCAACCCAGCCGAACCCTCTGCCCAACCTTCTTTAACTCTCTTCCCGACCGTGCCTCCCCTCTCTCTTTCAATCCACTACAATCTCTTCTCTCGCTCATCCTCCTCCCCTTGTGAGCCCCCCGTTTCCAGCCTCCCCCGTCGCGTCCGGTGTCCGCTAACCCACTCTCTCTCTCACGCGCGCTCTATACAGATCCCAATCAATCAATTTCCCCACACTTTGACAGTGAGCATCTCGACGCGTCTCGGTCGCGTACGTTACCTGACCACCCTCATCCCCCCAGATGTCTCAAACCCGTGAAGACTCCGTCTACCTCGCCAAGCTCGCTGAACAGGCTGAGCGATACGAAGGTTTGTTTCATCCACCGCTCTCCCGCCCATTGACATCATCTCACCCCACTCCGCAGAGATGGTTGAGAACATGAAGCGCGTGGCTTCCTCTGACCAGGAGCTCACTGTCGAGGAGCGAAACTTGCTCTCCGTCGCCTACAAGAACGTTATTGGTGCCCGCCGCGCTTCGTGGAGAATCGTTTCCTCCATCGAGCAGAAGGAGGAATCGAAAGGAAACGAGGCCCAGGTCACAATGATCAAGGGCTACCGGGAGAAGATCGAGTCGGAGCTCGCAAAGATCTGCGAGGATATCCTCGAGGTCCTTGACAAGCATCTCATCCCCTCGGCGGCCACCGGCGAATCAAAGGTCTTCTACCACAAGATGAAGGGTGACTATCACCGTTATCTCGCCGAGTTCGCCACTGGCGATAAGCGAAAGGAGTCCGCCGACAAGTCTCTTGAGGCTTACAAGGCCGCCTCCGACGTTGCCGTCACCGAACTCCCACCCACACACCCCATCCGTCTCGGTCTTGCCCTTAACTTCTCCGTCTTCTACTACGAGATACTCAATTCCCCCGATCGTGCTTGCCACCTCGCCAAACAGGCGTTTGATGACGCCATCGCCGAGCTCGACACCCTCTCGGAGGAGAGCTACAAGGACTCGACCCTCATCATGCAGTTGCTGCGTGATAACCTTACTCTCTGGACATCGGACATGCAGGACTCTGGTATGTCATGACCAACACAGTTATAGCTCACACGATCAATTTGCTGATCGTCTTCGGCAGACAAGGCCGAGAACAAGGATGATGACGGTGGTGCCGGCGACGAGTAAACGTCTTTCATCTGTTCTTTACGATCGGATTTCATTCGTCGCGTCTGCTTTCCCTCATCATTGCATCTTATTTTCCGTTCTTCATCAATTTTTGACACCATCCACCGCAATTACCATTCTCCCTCATTATTCCACTCTTAGTACAGTTGGGCTGTCCCTTACATCGGAGCTTTTTCTTATCGACAATAGTAAGAAGCAGATTGAAAGAAATGCATTCATGCACGAATGAATCGGTTGTACAAATACCCTCGCTGCGTGACGTGCGTGTGAATTATCATTCTACCTTCCAATACCGCCCACCGACACAGACGCAGAAGATGATCCCGAGTCCAACGCTCGAGACGTGGGAGATGAAGTAGGTGTATCTGGGTCCGTACATGAACGCGAAGAACGCAATCACGATGAACGGCCATGCCATGCCGGCCTTCTGAGTCACCCTAGGGGTGTCCGGCGTCCGGTTAGCGCTGTTTCTTGATTTGATGAAACAACAGACTTACGACTCGGTTTCGAACAATTTGACGCTTCCCTGTTTCCTCACGCAGGTCCAGGCCCAGTCGGCAACCAGCAGCCATGGGGCAACATACAGAAAATTGTGGTCGCCGTCGAATGGGGTGGTGTACCCCGCCGTGGAGAGCGTGCGTACCCAAACGGCCAGTACGGGGGCAGAGAGCGGGAGAAGGAGTGTTTCCAGGAGTAGAAAGTAGGTGAGGAAGGTGTGGTTGAGTATCTGATTGCTCAGGTGGCTTTCCGACCGGGCGTGAGAGCTTGAGCGTGAAGGAGGGAGCGGAGGAGGCGATGGAGAAGGCGGGTGTGCGCTAAATGATGAATTTTTAGATTTGTGTGAGATCATCCTCCCCCACGAGAGAGGAGAGCAGGAGGAAGAGACGGTGGTGTAGAAGATTATTAGGTAGCTTCCCAGGAAAGCGACTTGCCATGGCACGAAAAAGAAAATTAGCAGGAATACGGTCGATATCGAACCTATAGTGGTCCTTAACTTGCGTGTTCGCATTGGAGGTTCGCGGTCGCATTCTTTCCCCCATATGACCCGCCCCACGGCGGAGGTGACGGCTGCGGCGAGGTAGGTGAGGAGAGAGAGCAGCCAGGAGGTTATGACGACCAGACCGGTGGAGAGCAGGACGAGGGTTGGAGCGAGGAAGGAGAAGAGCGGCTCTCCAGAGAGTCCGAGGTATGCGGAGGTAGGGAGGGGAGCAACGGCTGCTAAGAAGGAAATTAAAACGAGACGAGGAAGGGTGGATTTGATGAACGTGGTGAGGGCTTGGTCCAGCGTTGGAAGGGGTGCTCCTAGGGGACGGTTCTTGTATTGAGTAACGGTAGGCCCGAGAATTAAATGCCAAAGGTTTCTCTCACCGTTTCCATTAACCACAACACGTAACCCATGCCAGGTAACGAGCGACACGATCCCTATAGACCAAGTCGCTAGTACCGGCCAGTATCTGTGCCCCCACCTCCCGATGGACGTCCACCAATCGATGGTAATGGTGATAGACTCTGGGTAACATGTCTCTGGCTCGCCGGAAGTATGGAGCGTCAAGTTCAATCCCTTGCCGGAAGAGGAGGTGTGGATGTACGGCGCGGGGGAATGGGAATGAAGGAGGACCTTGCGGTAAGGGGAGGAGGTGGACGGGTGAATGCGGTAGTAGTGCGACTCGACCGGGGTTGCTTGAACTAGAAGCGGTGGGAGCAAAGCATCTGGTTGCCGTCAGGACCTCGTGAATTGAAGCTGGAGGGGATAGTCCGGACTTGCCTTTGCATGAGTGCGATGTGAATTTGGGCGTGAGACGATAGACCAACAAAACATTCACCAATAGATTTGTGAAATTGATCTCTGTATTCAAGGGGATACGGCCAGATGGGGACTTTGGAAGAGAGACCGTGGTCGACCCGAACAGTACACCTAGACAGCAAGGATGTCAGGGTCGTGGAGAGCTGCCTGATGTGGGCACGAACTGGATTGACTCGCGTCTGACCGAACGTGGGAGGATTCGTCAACAAACCCACCAATAATCCACCCACTGCCGTTTGCCCCGTCGACCTTGACAGCGACCCAGGAATTGGTGGAACCAGCCGGGATCTTGCCTTCGAAAAACACGATTCCCTCCGATTCGTCACTTCCAGCTACTGGGACCGGGAATTCCTGATTAGGGTGAGTCACCGGAATCAATCTCAACGTCGCAGGCGGTAACGGGACACAATTCTCCGCTGGGAATTCCCCGGGACCGGAACATATAAAGATCGAAGCTCGCAGTGAACTTGGTCGGAAAGGCGATACCGACCCGATCGTCCCTCCAGCGAGATAAACCAGGAAGCTGCTCGCATTCCCGCGGTCTGGTGTTTCCTGTCGGCGCAGGTAAAATACCGTTGATCCGTGGAAGGCTGGGTTTACAAGCCTTAGTATTGGGTCCGAAGAACGGTCCTTTTCAGGTTCCGGGATGACCTCAGTCCGCGTGCCATCGACTGAGGGAACGGAGAGATCTGCGTTAGGAGGGTCTTCACGTCCGTTACGTAGCCACGCGTCTAGGATGAGTGCCCGAGTAGGGGGGGTGGATGGAGCTGAGGCTGGGAGCTCGAGAGCCGCCCTGGCGACTTGCCAACGGACTTGGTGACACCACACCATCTCCCGGTGTCCGACCCCTGTCCAACACCTCTCCATGCCAGAGGAAAAGATCGTCTTCCGGAAGATCCCCCGGGAACTGGGTTCTGGGAGGATGCATGACTCGGAAGGGACCATCATATCAGTCGCACCGCCGCAGATCGAGACGATTGGGGTAGGATCGGAGATTAGGTGCTCATGGCTAGTGGAGTATATGTCTTCTATTCGGTTATCGAAACGGGCAGGCGGGAGGGTGTGTGGAGTCGACATGGTGATGATAGCCGAAATGTGTGGGGAGGGGAGGAGGGACGTGGCGACCACACCTCCCATCGAATGTCCCATAACCATTATGGATGTGTTTGGAGGGTATAGTGAGAGGATATAGCGGATTGCGTCCGAGGCGTAGGTACGTTCCGAGAGGAGTGTGGGTCCGTGGAAGGCGGAGAGGTCTTCATTAAATTCTACGGCGAATATATCTAGCGGTCTACTCGCCGGGGAACGGGAGGAAAAGTCGGGTGATATGACATATGGGGAGGAGAAATACTGTCGTGTGGCAGAGGAGGCGATGGAACGTACTTGATGCGACGAACCCGAGTTTCCAGGAATGAAAAGCACAGGGGTTCCTGATGGCTGTGGCGCGTTGAGTTCATAAATTGTACACCGCCGACCTGCAAGCGACAAACCTGATTATTGTCCCAGCCTACTTCGCGGTAGAGCCAGAGGGAATACCTTCCGCTCAAACTCGTCCAGGAGGCATTAAAGCCGCTTTGCAGGATGTACGAAGGGGACATGTAAGACATCCTACATCCCTGGGGCGACAATTGACCAGGTGCCTGGGTGCTCGCCCGGAAGCATGTGAAGATCGTTACGGCAGTGAACACACCAAGCAGCACGCTTAGCATGCTATGATTCATGGGTGGTGTATGATACGCACGGCTCCTGTGAAATGGACAGGAAATTAAGGATCCAGTGCTGTTTCAAACAGATATCATAACGAGCCTTCGGGAAAATGGTTGTTTGCTAACAACCTACGTTTTGAAATTGTTCAAAAGAGGCTGAAGCGCTGACCTGGCGAAGATCCAGCCTTTTGATGGGGACGGGTGCACGTGATGTGGAGGCAAAAGCGGTGATCGGGTTGCCGGGATCGCCTAGACGACGATCTGTGCGGTAGAAACGTCGGGGGGATTTGGTGGGAAGCGGTAAGTTGCCAGTGGGCTGTTTTGGAGATTTGAAGGGGACTGTATGGGGGATGAATTGAGCGGTGGTTTTTACGTGGTGGTTACACTTTAGACGGTTCGGCTGGGAACGTTGTGCGGTTGATCGATCATTGCGATGATCACCACGCTTTTGATGCCCCTCCCCATCCGACGGGAAGAGAGTGGGTGCAGAGTCCAGCGGTGGGTCTAGTGTCGGGGGGACATCCGTAGACGCTCCGGCGCGGCCGGACGAGGCTGATGATATGATGAGGGGGTCACGGCCAACGGAATGACCCGCTGGACCCTGCACCTGCGCTTCGGGGCGGGTGAGGCTCCTGGCCACGAGGATCGGGCACGGTGGCCTGCCTAGCTCGTTACTGCAGCGGGCTGAACGGAACTTCCGAGGTCCCCCACGGCCTACAAAGAATTTTGAGAAAATAGAAAAACAGCCGGATTTTCCGCTGGCCCGTCGTTATTTTCGGTCAAAAGTACATTCGCGGAGTTTGGAAAATGAAGAAATTAAAACACCGACGCAGGCTACCGCGCCTCGCAACATTTGAATCTCTGCTCCTTCCCAAGCTCATGCGAGAATCCCCTGCTCTCCCGGCCAAGGGCAGAAAATCAAACAGACCACCAGACGACGCTCAGCAGTCGTCCTCGGCCGCTGAAATGTCTTCAGATTTCTCCGGCAGGCAGGCCTCTGCCTTCTACACATGCCTCGCCATTCCCGTCGAAGGCGCTACGCCGATCCAGGATCAGGACACCCAGCAAAAATCCACCGCCTCCCAATCCACCACCACTCCAAAGCGGGCTCCACGAAAGTCCAAGACTGACGCTCTTGCCGCAATGCAGATCCAAGCCAATTCTGACGACAAGTCCCAATCATCCTATCAGGTCACGGGTGTCAGAACCTTCGACGACCCCGGGCCACCCATCTCCATTTCACCCGTCTTGGACATGAATTCGGTAAAGACTACAAGTCCTCGCAGCCCCCCTCAGAGGAAACACCCTCGGCCCTTCGGTTTAGAGGATTGTCCCACCTATTATCCCACCATGGAGGAGTTCAAGGACCCCCTGGGCTACATTAGATCCATATCAGACCATGCCAAGAACTACGGAATTTGCAAGATTGTACCACCAGAGTCGTGGAAGATGCCCTTCGCGACCGATACCGAGGTATTTCCCGCTCCCGCATTCTCGCGTCGCACCAGACAGCTCACGTCGTTTCTCGGTGCACAGGCTTTCCGTTTCAAGACTAGGCTGCAGTGTCTCAACTCTATCGAGGCTTCGTCGCGCGCCAAAGTCAACTTCCTCGAACAGTTATATCGATTTCACAAGCAACAGGGGAACCCCCGTGTTTCCGTCCCGACGATAAATAACAAGTCTCTCGATCTCTGGCTACTCAGGAAAGAGGTGCACAAGCTCGGTGGCTATGACGCGGTACGGTATCCTACGTCTCACTCTCCCTCCCTACTCACCCATTCCCAAGGTCAACAAAGGCAAGAAGTGGGCAGACCTTGGTCGCCTCCTCGGCTTCTCAGGTATCCCCGGCCTCTCGACCCAGATCAAGAACTCCTACACCCGAGTCATTCTCCCATATGAACACTTTTGTGAAAGGGTCCGGAATAATCCTTCCATTTCCAAGGTTGACAAGCGGGTCTCCTCCCCTGATCTTGGCCGTGGATCCAACGCTAATCTGAACACGTCAATGACACTGATGAGCACGCGCGGGAAATCACGCACAAGCGTTTCGACGACATCCAAGCAGAAAGATAGGGGCACCGAATCCAGTGTCAAGGAGGAAGGCGCGAGCGTGTATGATGATGACAACTCACCACCTCTCAGCCCGCTGAGCTCGGCTTCCAGCACGCTTTCCGACCCTCCCGATGAACGGGACGCCCATGATGCCGAAGGGACCTCGGAGACCGCTAAAGGCAAGAGAAAGAAGGAAGAGAATGGTGAAGGTTCTTCCGCGACCGTCGTCAACGGAAAGCCAAGAAACGGTACTTCCTCAACCGAGGTAAGGTCCTGTACATCCGACATCATATACACGCGTTAAACGCACAGCCCCAGACGCAATGCGAGGTATGTCATAAGACCGATCGCGGACTCCAAATGCTGCTTTGTGATGGCTGCGATTGCGGTGAGTCGTGAACAATCATACTATCAACATTTCGGCTGAGCTCTTGTAGGATATCACACCTTTTGTTTGGACCCACCGCTTAGCGTCATTCCGAAGGGGCAGTGGTTCTGTCACACATGCCTATTCGGAACCGGAGGCGATTATGGGTTCGACGAAGGCGAAGAGCACAGTTTATCCAGTTTTCAGGCTCGGGACAGAGAGTTCCGTCGTATGTGGTTCACCGCCCATCCACCAGGTGACCACGCCGAGGACGACTCGACCACCACGAGGATCGGGAGAGATCTCGTTGTTTCCGAAGATGACGTGGAAAAGGAGTTTTGGAGGCTCGTTTCTTCACAGAAAGAGACTGTAGAGGTTGAATATGGCGCTGATGTGCATTCAACCACCCATGGAAGGTAGGGAACGGTCGTTCGTTGTTCGTTCAGCTCTGATGTATCGCCTACCAGCGCTATGCCCACACTTGAAACACATCCTATGAACCAATACTCAAAGGATCCATGGAACCTGAATAACATTCCCATTCTCGCTGATTCCCTCCTTCGTTTCATCAAATCTGATATATCTGGAATGACTGTCCCCTGGACATATGTCGGGATGGTCTTTTCTACTTTCTGCTGGCACAACGAGGTGAGTACCGCCTTACGGCTATCCCTAACCGCTTCTCATGATGTTTCCAGGACCACTACACGTACAGCATCAATTTTAGTAAGTGTTTGGTGATGTTCCGGAAGTCCTCCCACTTTACCTTTATCTAGTGCATTGGGGAGAAACAAAGACCTGGTATGGTGTGCCAGGGGATGATGCGGAGTTGTTCGAAGATGCCATTCGAAAGGAAGCCCCCGACTTGTTCGAAGCTCAACCCGACCTCCTCTTCCAGCTGGTGACGCTTTTGAGTCCAAAACGACTTACGGACGCCGGCGTTCGTGTCTACGCTTGTAACCAGAGGGCGGGGGAATTTGTCATCACATATCCAAAGGCGTATCATGCTGGATTCAACCACGGGGTGCGGCTACAGCCGAGACTATCTTGATTCCTCTCGATCGCTGACATTTCCTTTCCGTAGTTTAACTTCAACGAGGCCGTCAACTTTGCACCCCCAGATTGGTTACCCTTCGGTCTTGATTGCGCACGCCGATATCAGGAGCACGGAAAGATGCCGGTTTTCTCGCACGATGAGCTCTTGGTCACCGTGACCCAACAGTCCAATTCAATCAAAACGGCGCTTTGGTTCGTGACTTCTCGCCGATCTGATCGTCAAAATATGCGCCACAACTGACATCATACTTTCCCCAGGTTGAACGACAGCTTCAAGGAGATGATCGACCGAGAGTTCGCCTTCAGGAGACGTGCCCGTGGTGCCAAGTTTGGCGAGGTTCTCATCGAGGAGGATCGCCCGGAGGACCAGTACCAATGCTCTGTGTGCAAGGTCTTCCTCTACTTGTCCCAGATCATCTGCCAGTGCACGACCCAGGTTACCTGCATGGACCACCCAGAGAAGCTTTGCAAATGTTCTCTCTCGAGTCGTGTGCTGAGGAAGCGATTCTCGGACGAGGAGCTGACCGAGATCCTCGTCAAGGTCTCCGACAGGGCCCGGGTCCCGGAGGCATGGAGGTCGAAACTGACAAACCTACTCTCATCCACTGCTCGACCACAACTCCGTTCTCTTCGCGCCATTCTTGCGGAAGGAGAACGTATCAGCTACCCTATGCCCGAGCTGCAGGTTCTTAGGAGATGTGTCTCTCGCGGGAACGAGTGGGTTGAACAGGCCAACATGTTCTTGCGCAAGGCGAGTAGGAAGAGAGCTCGCAAGTCTGCGCGTCCCGGAGATGTCATTAAACCCGGAGTGCTGGATGAACCCTACGACCGGCCGGAGCGGGGACTGGAGGATGTCTATGCCTTGCTCAGGGAGGTTGATGGACTCGGATTTGACGGCCCCGAGTTGGATGCTCTGCGGACGCTTGCGAAGGATGCGGAAGAGGTCAAGACGAAGGCCCGTCACTTTCTCGCCGCCTCGGAAGAAGAACGTTCCCGACCGGGTTTCGTCCAGGATTGCGAGAACTTGGGTATCACCGCCTCTTCGCTGAACGTGTACATCCTGGAGTTGTTCGAGGTTGAGCAGATTGTGTTGAGGGATCGCCTAGTGAAGGATATCGATGACTGGGAGGCTGGGATGTTGATGGATGACGTTCGGAACCTCGTTGCGAGGGCTCGAGCCTGCGATCTTCCCGCCGATAGTCGACACATGAAGGTTCTCAACGCGAAGCAGGCGGCAGGGTCGAGTTGGGAGGACGGAGCCAAGGCTTTGATCGCACAGCGGGTCAAGAATATGGAGGAGCTCGAGGAGTTTGCAAAGACGGAGTCGAACGTTCCCGTTGACGGTGCCTTGTTGGATCGCATCATGAATTTCTACAATCGGGCGAAGGATTACCAGAGACAGGCGGATGCCATCCTTCATCGCGACCCTAGCGTTGGTAAAATCAAACCTCAGGAAGCCATGAAGTTGGTCACGCGCGCGGAGGGAAGCTACAACATCCCCTCAATCAATGACCTCAGGAGGACGACAGACTTTGCGCTCGATTTGGAGTCCAGGTGCGAGATGGTGGTGAGGGGGGTGTATCAGCACGTCGAGTCCGACGGCGACGTGTTCGAAATGTTCCAACAGTGGGAGAGCTATGCGAAGGAACACCTCACCATGTTCATCATGCCCAATTTCGAGAAGTTCGAGAGGAGGTTGGCGGATCACTACCGTTGGATCGATCGTCTACCTTGGAACCACCGTCGACAGAGTCCAGCTCAGACCGCCATGCTTTACGAGGACGTCATGCAGGCGACACAGATCAATGACGACACTCCTTCCACAGATGAATACCTCAGCTGTATTTGCACCGCACCTGTCCGACCTCCTGCACCGGGAACTGTGTCTGATGCGGTTCAATGCGACCATTGTTTCGCAAGATTCCACGGAGCCTGCGCCAGCAGCGGTGGTTCCTGTCCATTCTGCGACCACCATCACTGGAATGGATCTATCCACAAGGAACGAAACTGGCATTACTGCTACCTGGCCGAGGTTGCTAACGAGGCTCCCCTGATTTCCCGCACGCACTCTCCCGAGTGGAAGCAGGTGGAGACCATAGTTTTCCGTGTCGATCGTCTTGTACAACAGGTTGGCCAGTTCCTGAGCTTCGCATCCCATCCCGCCAACCAACGCTCGGAGCTGTTACCGCGGGTCAAACACTATATGCGCAAACTCTACAAACTCCAGTTCGTCGTTGGTCACTCGGAGAATGTCTCGTACGGGCTTGACCTTGCGGGGTTGCATCGACTCCTTGCTGCTCAACCCGCTCAACCCAAGAACCGGAAGCGCAAACGTCCAAAGCTTACTTTCGGCCAGGACTATGACAAGGACTGGACGGACGGGACAAGGTGCATCTGTCGCGGTCGCACGGAGTACTTGATCAACTACCCCAAGGTCCAATGCGAGTCCTGCCAGAGGTTCTACCACAGCGGGTGTGTCTTCTTCCCGAACAATCACGCGGATCCATCCAAGAACATCTTCACTTGTCCTCTCTGCTGCTTGAGGAAGAACAAGAAGTATCCCTATTCCGAAGTCCGGGTGCGTAGCGTTGGTGAGTACTCTTTTTGCTGTTTCATCGAGTTTTCATACCGACCGGATTCTTAGACCCCCCGGATATGGATACTTACATCGATACCGAGAGCATGCTGTCTTCCTCCTCCAAGGCTGTCATATACAAGAAACTTCCCCGCCCTTACACACAGACGCTGTTTGTCGAACTAGTCAAGTACACGCCTGGAGATACCTCCACACAAGAACCTCTCTCATCCTCCAGACCTCTTTCCGTTGTCGACGACCGAACGTCACGCCACTCAATCCCTCCTTCTCCCCACCATCACCAGTCTCAGTCACCTGAGCAGAACAGATATGTTCCTCCTCCCCCTCCGTGGTCCAGCAGGTGGAGTAACGCTGCCACTGCCGCTTCACCTCCTACCGGAGTTCCCTCCACTTCTGCGCCAGCATCTCCCCCCCTGTTACCCTTGCCCGGGCGTGAGTTGAGGGAACCTCCCAGGGGCATGCCGACACCGCCCGTTTCTTTAAAACGCAAATATGATGAAGAGCCCGTAGTGGACTCTCGGCCGCTTCCGCCATTCCACGGTGATTACGATAGGCGAGGATCAAAACGAAGGGAGGACGAAGGCCCTATTGACGTGGATCGTCCACGATCGCCGCCAGCCAGCTACTACAATGCCACTTCCACCAAGGAGTACATTGACCGTAAGTTTTCCTCCAATGGGGTTCCTGCTCCCAATAGGGATCGAGAACGTGACGTTCGCGACGACGCGCGGGATCGGACACCCCCTATTCTACCTCCCTTGGCCAATAGGGATGCTACTCGAATTCCTGTGAAACGGAAGTATGATGATACCGCTCCCGTCCATGAGGATCGATTGCTTCCTAGTCCATCGTCGATGCAACCATCCCCGAAGCGTCGTTTGACTGGCAGCGGCGTCACCCTTCCCCCACCCCCTTCATCCGTGTCGCCCGTACCTCCCCCTCGTCACCCACCGACCCTTTCCCCTTCTCTCGCGATGATCGTATCTCCAACCCCCACTGAACCACGGCCATCTCCACGCGAACGGCGACCTTCGATTACATCTTACCCTTCCTCCGTTTCTGCCCCCAGCAACCAGACACGGTTGCCTCCTATGGCCCCGACTTCGCCGCAAAGGTTGATTTACAGAAATTCCTAACTTGTTCGTCGATGCCCCTTGTCGTTTTATTTTCTTGTACTTCTATGTTTATGGTTGTTCTTGCCGCTGTTTTTTCGTTGTCTATATGCATGTTTTCTTTCTAGGGTATGTCGTGACGTAATCCACAGAATCCAATGGCTGATCAAATTTGAAATTTGACTCTCATATCCTCCTTCTATTGCAACCGCCATCCTCTCATCCCGCGGAGGTCCCGTCCGTCCGCTCCCTCTCGTCTGCGCTCTACTTGACTGTTCGACCATCTCTTGCTTCAGTTAGTCGTATTTTTACCTGGAAGTCCAGCTCGGAACACCGTTTCACGTTCATCGGTTTCCAGTCTGAGAAAAACCACCAACGTCTCTTTGACTTTTCTGCTCAAGCTCGATAATGGCCCCTGGTCCCAGCGAATCTCCCATTCTTTCCAGCTCGCCCCTCTCTATTCGCGTCCCCTCTCACTCCCCCGTTCGTCACCGAACCAGCAGCACACACGATGCTGATACCGACATTGAAGGACTTTCCCGCTCGATGGGTCCAAAGCATTCACCAACCCTCGGCCGTTCACATGTGAATCCCCTCGATCCCGATGTACGCGAACGACAGAGAGCTATGGATGCTGATATGGCAATACAACTTTCGAGGGTTCGGAGTGCTACCATCAGCCAACGCTCCCCAGTACCTCCAATAAATGTCCGGAGACGGTCTGACGAACTCACCCCGACCTACAATCGATATTCGCTACACTCAGGGCCGGATTTTCCATTCCCGGAACCAGAGCGGTCGGTGGGCGGAGACCAACTGGATTACTGTGAGCCAACAAGCCGGGACTTGGGCGAGAACCAGTCCCGAATAGACCTGCTCCCCTCCCCCGTTCATCTCGGCCACGAAGAGCACGACGATTCGCACATTGTGTCGCGGGGCGCTGATCATCATGACCTCGACATGGGGTCCACTGGTTTAGAGCCCGTTCCATCCATGGGGGAGTTGCCGATGTACCGACCCATGTCGATACAACACACTCATCTAAGATGGGACTTCCCCACCATGGAGGAATTTTCCAAGGAAGAGAAAATTCGGTTGGGCATACGCACACTCCCGACGCCGACGAATCGTGCCCGCCCCTCCCAGGAAGTGGAACGTGATGTTGCTGATGCTGATGCAGCAATTAGTACCTCCACTGGATTCACGCTCCCCCCTCGACGGCCCCGAGAGCGCAAGCTCAGTTCTTCAAACGCCGGCAATACACGGAGAGGCAAGATGGCTCTGTTTGAACAAGTCATCAACAATTCCTCGGGGAGACCCCCACTATCGACCCATGTCAACATTCCTAATATCCCAGAAGGGAGTCTCCCCCCATCATCCGAAAATATCCCAGCACCTACAGGTGGTCACGATAGACCATATCGGTTCTCCTTTTATTCCAACGCATTATCCCAGACGATTCATTCGAGGAGCCTAAGCGAGTTACCCGCTGAAGGACAAACGTTCGAAGAATTATTCACCGGAACCCTTTCCTCCGAGCCGCGATCAAGCATTCCCCCGTCCGGTTCCACCTCGCCGGGGATAAACGGAACCGGGAACAACAAAGGTATCCCGACAAACTTTGCCGTCCGGATGGGGCTGGAAGATCAGATGAAGAAGGAAAATGGGGATCCCGATTCAGAAACAGCGACATGGTGGTTAGACGTCATGTCGCCGACCGATGAGGAGATGAAAATGCTGAGTCATGTATGTTCGTGGTGTCTTGACAAAACAGCCTTGCAACACGTTAACGCATCTCTAGGTCTTCGGGATCCACCCTCTGACAACTGAAGATATTCAAATGGAAGAGGCGCGCGAGAAGATCGAGCTATTCCGCAACTACTACTTTGTCTGTTTCCGGAGTTTCGACCAGGACCATTACAGTCCAACTCACCTGGATCCCATCAACATGTACGTGGTAGTGTTCAGGGAAGGAACTCTTTCTGTAGGTGATTTTCGCCTCCAGCTTCCAGTATCAACCTCACACGATGTGTTCTAGTTCCACTTCCGCCCAACACCCCACCCGCAAAACGTGAGAAGGCGGATCAAACAGCTCAAGGATTACATCAATGTCACTTCGGATTGGATCTCCTACGCTCTCATCGATGATATCACAGATGCGTTTGGTCCCCTGATTCAGAGTATCGAATACGAAGTCGACAGCATAGACGAGCTGGTGTTGATCTTGAAGGACGCTGAGCAGAGTGACATGTTAAGAAGGTACGTGGCCTAGAAACGTCAATCACATCCTAATGACCGAACCGGTGTGACAGAATTGGAACCTGTCGAAAAAAGGTTATGGGCTTGTTGCGACTTATGGGCAACAAGGCCGACGTCGTCAAAGGGTTGGCAAAACGGTGTAACGAAAACTGGAGGGTGGCACCTACCTCTGATATTGTACGCCTCATTCGTCTTCAGATTTTGGCATCCCTGACTAGACTCATACCAGGGGCTTTATCTCTCCGATATCCAAGATCACTTGATCACGATGACCCAGAGTTTAAACCACTACGAGAAGATTCTTTCTCGTTCTCACTCCAACTACCTCGCCCAAATCTCGATCGAGATGACAGACGCGAACAACCAGATCAATGACGTTTTGTCGAAGTTGACCGCGCTGGGTACGGTGCTCATCCCCATGAACTTGGTCACCGGTCTTTGGGGTATGAACGTCCATGTGCCCGGCCAAGACGTTCCGGTGAGTGCAAAAGGCTCTACGGAAAACGTGTCTTCCTCATTGCATCCATTCAGGGATACGGTTGGTTCTCTGCAATCATTGCCTGCCTCGCAGCCATCGCCGTGATCGGTGGATGGTCCACGTACAAACTGATGACCAGGTGACGGTCAACGACACCTGATCTGTGTGTACTTTTACGTGCATTTAATAATTATCTTGGTTCGCGCGGGGTGCGCTTATAGACGTTCGCCAATCGTTCCCTCTGTATCACTATCCACTCGTTACCTTATTATCCATTAAACTGTAATCTATGCTTCCTGGATCCAGGTAGATCAACCAACTACCTGGGGTTCAGCTCTAGTTTCCCGAGCAAAGGCCTAAATCTATTTCAGGAATCGCATAACAGCAGACAGGTATGGCCAAACCGTACGGAACACCGCCAAGACTCCCGTCGGATTGTCACAGGTTGTCAGGCACGGTTGGAGGCCGGAGATTGGCGCTAGCCTTGTGATCATACATACGTCTACACTATTCGTACCGTCCCGGGACCGGAAACACATCGATGGACCACTATCAGGAGAAATGGCGGAGAAGGGTAACGGAAATGATGCACACAGAGGGTACAATAATACGGATTAATATGATATATGGGAACAGAAAGGGAAGAAAGGTGGTGAAAAAGATAGGCGAAACCCTGCCTGGAGATCATTTCTTGCGTAGCTGGGCGCGCAGGGCCTCGTTCTCCGTTTGGGCTGCATTGAGCTCCTCGAGCAATGCTACGCGTTGGGTCTGTTCAGACATCCTCATCGCGTCGATCTCCTCGTTTGCCTCCACCAATTTTCTCTCGACCAACGCAAGTTGAACTTCCATCTGCTTCCGGACTCCGTTCGTCGCCAACGTGATTTCGTCGGCGAGGGACAGACTCTGTGCGCTCAAAGAGGCGTTGGCGGCGGTCAATTGACGGCAGGTTTCCGCCTGTTCAGCAGCTCGCTGTTCTAACTCCCGCCTTTCGACCTCGAATCGATCTAGCGCCTCTTGCAGTTGAGCAACTTCGTCCACCCTGTGTTTTCCAGTCAGTAAAAGCGCGGAAACGGGGTACGAAAACGGAGGTCTCACAGCTCAGCATTCCTATCTGAAATGGCAGAGTCCCTGTCTTCGAGTGTCTTGACTTGCTTCTGATAAGTCTCGAGCGCAGCACTTGAATCCATTGCCAACTTCTGTGCCCTCTCTGCATTCTTCTTCAGCAGATCATGCGCCTGAGCGAACCGTATTAGCCGTTCGATCAACGCTCTATCATCCGCGATTAGAGACTGGACCCTGGAAACGAAGGCCTCGATGGTGAAACCGGTTGCCGAAGCTTGATTTTGTCCAGAGGATCCCGGAGTGTCCGGCCGACCTTGTATCTTAGTGCTGTCATAGAGTGTCTTGAGGCTTCGGACATCCATCTCGGAAAGGGAATGTTTCATCGGGCTACCCGCCGGTGACTGCGTCGGAGAAGTTGTCCGGAAGCGATTCTGTCCGAGTTTCGCTGCGCGAGCTTCGGCGGAGGGAAGAATAGCCCATACAGGGGCAAGAGCAGCAATAAGTGTCGCCGCATCGCCTTTGTATTCGACTGTTGTCGTGGACGTTGAGGTCTGCTGAGCTATGAGCTCTACGATCCTGTCAGATTGCTCCTGTAACGTTCATTAAGCGGATTTACGAGGTTTGTGGAGATAAAATGACGAACTCGTGATTGGTTCTCGAGATACTGAACTTCCTTCCTCAGCGACTCAGTCTCCGCACGAGATTCCCTAAGGGTGTTCGAAAGCTCTCGCTGTTCGCGCACAGCGTCGCGAAGTTCCCGAACGGTATTGAGAGTATTTTCGATGAAGAAAGAGATCGATTCCGCGAGGATGGGAATGGTCGTGTCAGAATCGCTCGGAAGGGGTATGTCGTGCTCTTGAACAACAGCCCACAAGGTAGCTGACGCCTCCTCTGTGGGGGCCACTTCACTCGCCCATCTGGCCTTTTCAAGCTCGAAGCGAGTGTTGACCTTGGTCAACTCCAGGTCCTTGGCCCGAAGAGCAGCATCCATCTCCGCCCTGAGTTTGGTAAGCTCTTGTTCCTTGAGCAGAACCTGTTTGTTCGCTTCAGATTCCACTCCGTTCCGTTGATCCGCAGCTTCTAACTGTTGTTGGAGGCTCTCAACCTGTCCCTTCCTCTCCTCCAGTTCAGCTCTTGTCGACTCCAGGACTTCTTTTTGCTCCCACAGTTCCTCGACTTCGCCCTTGCATTGCACGAGTTCGCTCTCCAACGAACGAGCCTGTTCCTCAGCTGTCTGAAGCTCCATCTCGAGTGTCGTCTGCAGCTGCTCTTTCTCCAGTTTTAATAACGATAGATCTCGAGCCAGGCCGGCTTGCTGCTTATTCGCTTGGGTGAGCTCCAAGGTAACAGCATTGAGCTTCTCCTCGAGGGTCGCAAGGTCCTCGTCTGATGGGGGTTTCTTGGGTGGTTGGGGTACGACAGTATCTGAATGACCAGCGAAGAAATGCTCGAATTTTGTGTGGACAGATGAGGGCTTGGGATCGATGGGGGAGCTTATGGCTGAGGAAAGGGAGGAGCCATTCACCATTGGTGATTGGGTGAAATGATGGGATTTTTCGAGACGTTTCAGTGAATAGCTGAGGACACTGGCTCGGTGTTCCGTTAGCCGTCGGTGAATCTCGTTGACCTGTTCGGAGAGTATCCAGACATCCTTCTGAACGCTCTCGACCTTGGAGTTGGCCGTGCCGACCTGTTCAGTAGTTTGTTTGGACACGCTCTTGTACGGTGTGTTGACCCTGGCCAATGACAGAGCGGCGTCGCGTACTTTGGTCTCGAGGGTTAACCTCTTTTTAAGGTCGGCCAAGCGTGATGATAGGGTTTGATACTCCTACATACGCGTAAGAGGTGGGTAATTAGTTGAGCTGTCGGCTACTACGGACCTTTTTGAGTTCCTCCACCTGCTCGGAGCTCAAAATTTCGTGTCCCTGGCATTCTACGACTGCTTCAGAGGCTAATAGACTGAGCAGCAATTCGTCACGCGTGCTGTAGGCGCTATCGCCGTTACTGTGGTCGGCCGTAAGTGGTATGGCGTCTGGAGGGGGTATTCGGGTGGCTTTACGTGAGGAGAGGGCAGTTTGGATAGAATCTGCTCGAGATGACGAAGGCCGAGGTTGGTCGTCGTCCTGAAGTCGTGGCCTGTCTCGCTTGAGAGAGAGAGGGTTGGTTGTGCTGACTGGGGACTCCGTTAAGACATTGGTTGCCTGGTCGTTGTCTGTCGGTGGCCACGATGGTTTGTTGCTTAAGGAGAGAGGTGATACTGAGGCTGCTGGACTGGGTTGTGGTGGATCCAGACCAGTAGAGTTGCCTGTCAGAAAGCGTCGGACGCCGTTCATGATTGTGTCGGAATAAACCCATCACTTGCGTTCCGCCGTCGTGGTCGCGGACGTCGGTCATGTCCTTCACCTTTCAATGGCCACGGTTCTCAGACCAATTCCACGAGAATGCGATCCAGATGCTCGAATCTGCTCTCAACAAGGGAAACAAGCCACCGGTCATCGCAGACAGGATCGAAGTCGTCGAACTCGAGATGGGTTCACAGGTGCGCGCAGACACGGCCGTCGGAGCCTTCGTCTCTGTTTTCTAACGACCGGTTCCTTCAGCCCCCAGAACTAGAGATTCGAGATATCGGAGAGCTGACCATAGATCAGTTCCGAGGGATATTTCGTTTAACATATTCGGGTGATGCCCATCTAGTACTCCGGACGAAGGTCCAGGTGCGCATGACTATCCCTAATCTCACTTCTATGGTTTGAATGTCTCTCCAGGCAAACCCATTGAACCACAAACAACCCGATATCCACCTGATGACCGGATCGCGAGGCATGCTCGCCGCCAAGCAGCCCCTCGTTGTTCCCATGCTGCTCCGGTTATCCAATTTCAAACTTAACTCATACGTCGTCCTCGTGGTTTCCAAGCAGAAGGGCATCACCCTCGTCTTCAAGACGGATCCGCTTCAGCATGTAGACATCAACAGCACGTTCGATTCAATAGCCGTCATCCAAAAATTTATTCAGAGGGAAATTGAGGGCCAACTACGACAGATGTTTAGAGAAGACTTGCCGGGGATTATTCACCGTCTCAGCCAGCAGTGGATAAAGACAAGGGTCGAGGCCCCATACCTATCGAAGCGCCCAGTTCCGCAGGTATCACACCCGCTCTCTTTGTATGAGCCTGCTTCCCCAGCTTTTTCTTCCCCACTCTCTTTGCAATCGGCTCCTACCTACTCCGTTGCTGTTCCCAGCGTGTTCGGGCCCCGGCGCCCGAGGTCAGTTTCTGGTCTATCCACCTCGAGCCATCTCTCTACTCCCAAACCCGTCTCAACTCCAACCACGGGGCTGGAATCGCCCACTTCGTTCCCAGAGATCGAAAATTTTGACCCCACGTATGGTCTGCGCCCAGAGGGACTTCCAACAAAGAGCCTGTTTAACAACTTCAGCAAACTTTTCTCGCCAGTGAAAGGACTTGCAGAACTAACAGGGCCCTTGGAAGAAGTCGATGAACTGGATGAGCTTGCTAGTTTTTCCGACGGCGTCTCGAACACTCGACCTTCAACCCCCTCCATCTCTTCCGAGAATCCTCAGGACTATGAAACTATTCCAGCAGTTGGGGGTGGTACGATCACACGACCCAGGGTGTACCTTTCACAATCTCAGGCGCAAAGCCCCGCTGGTGCTACGCCTGCGAACCCCGTCCTCCAGGCTCCACCTTATCTCCGGCGGTCGGCTTCATTGGAATACGAGGCCCCTCTGCGCCTACGCGGGCCTTTGCCACTTCACCAACCCACATCACCATCCCCTCTGATCAACCCACATCTCGGAACCTTCGATCCATCACATACCCGCACCTCCTCACTTGCACGATCCCCCCTTTCGCGATATTCCAACCCAGAGCTACCTCCCCTCCCATCCACCTCGGCCACACATCTCGTTACACAACGGATGCACACTCACGCACCACTCCCAACCCCACCTCCATCAGAGACGTATACCGATCCCGCACACTATCCCTCCCACAGGCGTCGGCGGAGCGAAGACCGACGATCATCAATATCATCCTCGATCCCGGACCGTTTCGATGCAACTTCGTCGAGCCTTCACGGGAGTTTTGGGCCGGATCCAGATCCACAGATTATCCTCCGCCCCTCGCTTAACGAGCACGTCTTCAAATTCTCCACCCTAACCCACTCCAACCACACATTATCTCCGTTCACACGATCTTTAGAACACTTCGCCGTGCGCAGTGGGCCACCCAAGGCTTCTATGAATTCCGGAGTCGGGGGTGGACCGTCGGATAGACCGCCCCATGCAAAAGTGAAGGCGAGGAGAAAGAGGATTTATCGTGTTGGTGGCAAGAAGAAGGAACCCGAAGAACCACCTCAACCGAAGTTCCCCCCTGCCCCTGCGTCGGATTTTGATGAATCGGATATGGATCGATACTTCAAGTGGAGAGATGAGGTAGATCATCATCTGCAGGTCGACCCAAATTACCAACCTTCCCCTCCAGAAGAGTTACCCCCCACCCAGTTCATGCCACAACCTCATCCCGCCCAGCTTCGGAGACGACACCTTCAACAATCCCTGCCCTCATGACACAAGCGTGAAACTGGAAGTATGCACAATTTCGCTGATCTTCCGCTGGTTTCTGTCGCTCCTTTGGTTATTGTTTCGCCATGCACTTCCTGGTTGCTTTTCTTGTCTGCTATTTAGCTTCACTTTGCTCTCTGGCTTCGTTCGAACCTCAACTCATGGTAGAAAAGACTCGGCAAAGTATTTATTAGATAATCCACACTCGCATCCCCGCTAGGTCATCGGTAGATCTTGTAACAAGTATGTAATTTACGCACCCATCCCTTCGCACTCTACGTTAGTCTTTTTATTTCGCAAGCCATTGTATGTGGCCGGCCGTCTTGGAGGCCATGGTTCGACCAACGGGAAACGCGATAGAATCCCGAAGTTACTGGGACATGAAAGCCGGTCCCAAATTCCTGTAGACATCCGCCGGCGTGGCGACAGGTTTCGGTGGGAGGGAATTCTCGCCTGTCATCGGTGGCATTTGAACTGTACCGAGAACGGGTGAAGTCACAGCCCCTTCGAAGTCCTACCCGAGGAACACTTAATATAACATTCTCCGAATGGATGAAACGGACTCACATCAACGTGCATACTGGGTAGCCGACTCGTATTCTGCCTTGCCTGGTTGCTCTGCCGCAATTGCCTGAAATCATTCTTCAGATAAGTCTTCGTCAGTCCCGTCACAAGCGGAGACCGTAGGATCGTCGAAGGAGATATGTTTGCCATCCCGATGACTGCGTCTTGGGCTTGCGGTTTCGGCGGAGGCGTTCCCGGCGGGGGCTCTGCATCAGAGACTTGGTTAATGATATCGTGGACCTCGGAAAATGAGTAAGACAACGGGGATGGAAGTCGGGAGAGGTTGATGAAGTCGGCGGGGTGTTGGAACGAAGGGGCTATCTTTGATCGTAGAAGCTCGACCTTTTCAGGAGGAATCTCTGGATTGATATTTTCCAGGAGGTCAGAAAACTGTGAGCCTGTCAGTCCAGGAAGTTCGACTGGGACTTCGCTCCGTTCTGTAGTGACCTCGAGGATCCGCACGACTGCCGTTGCTAATTGAAGGTCTACCATGAGGGTCGGGACCAACGCACCGGCCATGGCGCCAACCTCTGTTAGCATTTGAGTGAGCTTCTCTTCCGGGAGTCTCTTTAACAGGTCCGGTATAGGGTGCAGGTTGGATACGAGATCCGTGACCGAAATGTCGATCTCCTGTGCGGTACGCAGCAGAGTAGAGGCGATGACGGTGATTAACGCCGCATCATCGAGTTCCGCGAGGCCAGAGGCGATGCGATATGTAATGTCGGTCGCACACGATGCCGTGTACCGACGCTGGAGAAACCAGTCCAAACATGAGGACAACAAGCTGAGCATCTCCGGTGAAGATTGGATGAGCTCTAGCAGCCAATTCGACACGCTTGACGATGGAGAAAGTAAGTCCTCGAGTAAGCGAAGGTGTAGCATGACCTGGTACGACAAAATGTTGATTTCGTTCGGGTATTCGTCCGCGTTCTGAACAAGATGGTAGAAATCCTTCATGCTCTCCAAGACGAGCCACTCTCCCACTCCTACGGCTCCATCGTCAGCATTCACCAGGCGCTTAACCAGGTGCACCTTGCTCTCTACGTCAAGGACAGTGAAGAATGCGCGTAGTTCGGTTAAAGCGTTGGGGATGGCACGCTGGATCCAAAGTCCAGTGTATTCATCGTGACCGAGGATCTCGAGGTCTGGGAAAGGGATGAGGTGATCGATGAGGGTAAAGGCTTGATGGAGTTGATAGACCGGATCGATTTCGCCGTCCCGCAGGCCGTGTACGAGGATCATCCGGAAGATTATCTCCGAGACGTACCTCGAGCCGACGGAGGTATCGAGATTAGCCAAGGTTTTGAGTGAATAGATGCAAGTATCGCGTGTTTCTCTAGCGATAGCGGTCACCGGATCCGTGCGTGAAAATATTGCATCGGCGGCATCTGTACAGGCGAAGAGGTCGACAGTGCTTGCGGTCCATTCTCGTATGACGCGTGTTGGGGGGAGGTAAGAGGACGCAAGGCGGGTGAAGAGAATCAGAGTCTCGTTGACCGAACGGAAGGTTTGGTCGATAAGGTTGTGGGGTGTGCTGGAGGGTAACGCGAGACCGAACCGTCGCTTGATTTGCTGGACAAGAGCTGAGTGCACCTCGCCAAGGTGGATGACAATTCCTTGCGCCCGTCCTCCCCAGCTGGATTCTAAGACCTTCCATTCTCCGTCGTCACTGTTCCGGATAATTGAATCGATGACTACCAACGAGCAACGTAAAATGCGGAGGTTTCGTGGGTCGCTTAGATCCGCACCCGGGAGTTCGGCAAGTTCCTCCAAAGCGCATGCGAGTCCGCCATCCGCGATGTCAGCAAGCTTCCGCAGAGTTAAACGCTCTTCCTCTGTAATCACGGAGAGCGGTTGACTCAGCGCGAAGATACACTGGATGATGTCTTGGGAAAGAAATGATTGAGGTTCGTTTACTAGATTGAGGATGATATTCTCGGCGTCCATGCCTGCCCGTGTCGGAGTATTGTCGCCATGGACCATGCACTCCAATCGGAATGTCATTTGAGGGATAAGCAAAAAGTGATTTACGATCTAGGAAGGAGTGAGTGAAAGTGGAACCGTATTCTCGGCCCTTCCCCTTCCTTACCTCTCGGTAACCATCAACCGTTTGCCACAAACGAAGGATACCTAGGACTCGTTCGCGACAACGAGCGTTCGGGAGACTATCTGACCACGCGTAGACGGCAACGCATAGTGCCACGCTAACATATGCCTTGACAAAGGCCAGGAAATCCTGATGATTCGTAGGGGCCGGGGAATCCTGTAGGAGGTTCGGCGGGTGGGAAAGGGGGACTGCAATTTCGTGATTAATGTGTTCAAATACGTCGGAGTGAGCTATCATGGATTCCAACCAAATTCCAAAGGCGAGTTCATGGGTACCAACGTCTTTGAGCAGCGTGGCAGCAGCCGCGAAGTCACCGTCGGGATTTACAAGGGCATCGCTCAACGCATGCCATCCTTGAATCCGATCCAGCAGTTTTGTTGCATCCGAGCTGGTGTCCGGATCCCCAACATAGATGTTTCGAACGTCCTGGACCATATCAAGAAACTTCCCAGAATCAAGATGACGTGCGACGTCGACGTTTGTCGCAGCTTGTGCAAGTTTCGACATTGTGTACTTGTCGAGGTGAGATGGTTCGATGATCTCGGTTAAGTCAACCCTTGCCTATGTTCTTAAGTCAAGTTCAATAGCGAAGAGGATGTTTAAGTGAGCCAACGTGCCAGAGTAAGCTTGGTCAGTTCTGGGTTTTGTGAAGCAATATTTGACAGTAAACAGGAAAGGCGATACGACTGATCACTATCCTGGGAGCGCAAGAGAGTGATGAGATAGTTTCGCCCCTCAAGTGGAAAAAACATACAGGTGGACCAACGATGTTGGAAATCTTGTCAGCAAAATGAAGGAGTTGATCGGAGGTCAATTCATCGGAGATCTGCTCTGTCGTGAGCTTGACCGCCTTTTCCAGACTAAATTCGACTATGTCTTGGCCGAGGTCCACATGCAAGTATGGGAAATCGGGATGCTCCCAATCGGCATCAGATGGCTTGACACAGTACATCAAGCGAACGACGATCGCCAGTGGAGGGGACTCGGGAATCAATTCAAGGAGTTGTCTTGCGAGTAGGGTAGGATCTTTGGCATTAGCAGGGTCGAGGGAACCAGCTAGGAGGGCGTGTTCTACAGCAGGAAGAGGGCTTGGGCGATATGTGAGTGGTAGGGTGGGCTGTTCTGTGACCAAGTCGCCATATATCGCGAGAGAGATAGATTCGAAGGCCCCTTGGAAAATCACGAACCGCGTTGCGTACTGTGAGATGATCAAAATATGTATGGCGTGACCATGATAAGTCAAACCTCAGTTGACATATCCACAGCAAACTCGGCGCAATCTCCAGAGTATGGGATTACAGAATGAACGAGCTCGTTGGTGGGTTTCGGCCGCAAAGCAGGATCCGCAGGCATCATCGGAAGGATGTTGAAATAGACATTGAGATAGAACGCGGTAGGTTCTGTCCTCCTGTTCTGATGGCGTTAATAGCCAACGCTTGCAGAGAAGACTGTAACGAAGACGCACGCGATTACGTCCGAACACTGGGCGAATGGTTGGGCCCCAGTGGGAAAGATCTTGATTGTCTTGACTCGCACTGGTGCATTGAACCTGATAGCGGCAAGACGAGAAGTACCGGACGGCTCGAGAGTGCACCATTCCAGTAACATGATGGACGGTGCTGGCCAAGGGAGCGTTTCCAGGAGTTGGGCGACTGGGGATTGAAGCTTGAAGAACCAGTCGGCTGGCTCTGGCCAAGCTATGCTGGGCTCACGTGGCACTAAGAGCTCTCTCAAGTACCACATCCTCTCTCATCTCGAACTCATTTCTCCTTCCGTATCTCTCTTAATCTCCAGCTAGCGGAAGGCTGTGACAACGATGACGAAGCAGACGGGCACCCCGACCCTCTCGCTACCGGAAAAGTTCACAACTCAGCCCACACATCGGCAAAGGACGAGGAGCGGAAGTCTCTTGAAGGTCGAACAGGTTGGCGGGGGTTCCGCAGAGCAGGATTTGGACCAGAACCTCTACGTGAACATCAATGCGGACTGGGTCAACGTGAAAGGTGGACACGGCTCCGTCCGCTGCCCTCGTGCGATCTCATAAGTTGATTCCCCCTCCCTAGGCGCTTGGCTCGTTCACCCTATACTCGTTTTCTGCGGAAAGATCGTGATTGACACTATCCCCGGAATGAACCAGGAAGTTAGCTGGACGCTAACAAATCTTCTCTATCTCCTCGTCAGTCTCGCTTAGTGACTGCGCTCGCGTGACTCTAATCTGACGCTGCGCAGTTTTCATACTTCATCTTCCACTGGGCGACTGGAATTCCGTTCCAGTCCGACCTGCACGGTGGCGCATATGACGAACTGACGCTATGGGAACAAATTGACGGAGGGGCGCAATACACGCCGACGAAAAAGTGGCTCATCACGTTCCCCATCATTCTGTGAGTGTCATTCCGGATCCCGGATTCTCGTAACTAACACCCCCACCTCCAGGTTTTTGTTGTCCACCCACTACACGCACTACGACCCATGGTCATTCACGATGAACCTGATCGCTTTAGTTGCATTGTTGATCCCCCGGTTACCCCAGGTAATTGTTGTACCTACAGAAAGGGATGTGTCGGCTGATCGGTGGTTCCAGTTACATCGCCAGCGGGTCCGCTTCATGGCGGGAGAACAGTATCAGTCTGGCATGTCCACACCTGTCGAGGCTGCGTTTCCTGCTTCCGGTTCCACCACGCCAGTCGATGGAAGGACTGCTCCCATATCTCTCAAAGAATCTCATTTCCATTGAAGGACTATTTTCGCGAATTTTATGTTCGCCGGGTTGTGGTGTATCCAGTAACGTATATCCCATTTCGCATCACCTACTAATATTCCAATTACTTTCCGACCCATGGCGTCGAGTCTCCTTGCAATGTATTTATCCGGCCCACCGCGGCCAAACTGACACCCACGCCCTATGTGATCACTTGTATATTTCCTCTTACTGGCCGATCTAGAAACGTTGCTTGCGGGGTGACCCGATATCACCCTTTTTGAGCGCAGTGCACAGGTCATCAGCTCGGATACAGGATGCGACTCTGGCATGAACGCGCCCCCTTGCCAGCCTCTGGAATGTATATTTTAGAGCACATATTACTTTGAAATTCGGCTGGGTTGGGTGTATCTATGCGGTGGTTCCGCTTATAAGAACTCGAGAGAGAGAATTAACCAGATGGGGATCATGGCCAATAAGCGTTTTCGGTTTAACCCCGGAGTGACGCGGACCGTGGGTGATCTCGTCACGTGCGCTGGCGTCCGTTGTGGGCGCCTGCCACTGCCAGTCACGCAGCAGTGATGGAAAGATTCATCACGTCAAGTTGGACAGAAACTAAACTCCGCAGTGTGCATAGAGCGTACTTAAGTATTCTGTCTGACTCTCACTCCGTAGATCCCTCGCTCGCCCTCCGCCATGATCATCCCGTCCCCCTCCATCAAGCCCGAACCCGAAATCCAAGCGGGATGCTGGTCCGGATTCAAGCGATCTATTCGCAAGAAGAACCCAACTCCAAGATCTAACTTGCCTCCGGGCGGATTGACCGCGGACCGTAGCGGTGGTACCCAGCCACAACTTGTATGTACTCATGCTAGATACACCGAAGGGGATACTAATATTTGTCGGACGCGTAGCCCGAATACACCTTTGCCACCTCGTGCGACTTCTGTGGACATGGGGATCACAATCGTTCCGCAAACTGGTGGCCGGCGGACAAACCCCCCTCATACACCCCCATGGGTGCAAATGATATTTTCCGCCCGGAGGTTATGAAGACGATCGAGGAGACTTTAACTGCTCTGAGTAGTGAGTTGAGGGAACTGAGCCTCAAGATTCACGGTAAGTAGTCTTTTGACGACCGTGTCTCCGTCACTTTCGGGTCAAATTATTAACAACGTTGTGTAGATCACCCCGAGCTTGGCTTCCAAGAAAAGTCAGTTGTTTGAACTTCGTTTCTTTCCTCATTGTGAATCCTCCGCAGATATACGCACGATACCATGACGCAGTTCATGTCCTCAAAGGGCTGGGAAGTTACAAAACACTATCTCGGACTTGATACAGCCTGGCGCGCTGAATTCACCGTTGGCACTGGCGGTCGCACACTCGGGGTGAATTCTGAAATGGACGCTCTACCTGGAATCGGTCATGCGTGCGGGCACAATTTGATTGCCATCGCGGGAGTCGGTGTTGCTCTGGCGGTCAAGACGGCCCTGGAGAAACACGGCGTCCCAGGGAAGGTTGTTTTGCTTGGTACACCTGGTGCGTCACCTTTTTTGCATGTTTCTGTCGTATTGGACTCATTCACACCAATTTAGCCGAGGAAGGCGGAGGGGGTAAGATCATCCTGATAGAACGCGGTGGTTACAAGGACATGGACGCCTGTGTGATGTATACGACCTCCTCCTTTTGACCTTATCCCTCCTCACACACTCTGTAGGTGTCATCCCGGACCAGGTCCTTCTGGTTCGATTGGCACAGGACCATCGCTCGCCTTCCAATCGATTAACGTGGAGTACTTCGGACACACGTACGTGCACTTTTCGACCCCAACGAAGCCTTTGCAAGAGCTAACTAATATTTTAGTGCACACGCTTCCGCCGCTCCATGGGAAGCTGTAAACGCTCTGGATGCTGCATTCCTCGCCTACTCAAACGTTTCCGTTCTCCGTCAACAAATGAAGCCTGACCATCGCGTACACGGAATCGTGGAAGGAAAGAATTGGGCTCCTAACAGTATGCTCGCGATGCAGCTCCGATGAGCCTTCCACATTGACGAGCTCCTTCCCAGTTATCCCTGACTACGCAGGAATGAGATGGTTCGTCCGTGCCCCGACTGGCGCCCAGCTGAAGGTTTGGCGAGACCGCGTTGTCAAGTGTTTCGAGTTCGTATCCTTCAGTTAATCATAACCTCTTCCCCACTCACAGATAATTAATTCACACAGGGCTGCCGCACACGCGACAGGATGCAAATTCACCATCACTTACGGTCAGCTCATGTATGACCTTCTCCAAAACCCAGTACTTTGTAAGTTCCGCTGGTCACCAAGCTTTGAGCTTTGAGCTCAAATCCCTCCCCTTTACCTAGCGGAGGAACTGGTGTCCACCTTACACGATAGATACGGGATGATTGGGACCTCCGCCGAGGGAGCGATCGGAGGATCTACAGACTTTGTAAGATCGCACTGAGCCCGCCTTCCCAGAGCTCCAAGCTGACCTCGCTGACACAGGGAAATGTCACTTACGAACTTCCCTCTATCCACCCGAGCTTCGCTATTCCAACGAAACCCGGTGGGGGCAACCACACCATCGGATTCACGGAGGCCGCTAGGACGGAAGAAGCTCACGAGGCGACCCTCCAGGTTGCCAAAGGACTTGCACTTGTTGGGTTCCGGGTAATCAACGACGAGAAGTTCTTCTACAAGGTCAGATTCATTATGGCTCTTTTTATGCCTACCGGGTTGACATCGGCTCATCTACAAATCGATTTTTTATCTGTCTAGGTCAAAGACTCCTTCCACCCCAACAAGTGATCCAAGAAAATCCAAAACCAGCCGAGTGTTTGGCGGAGAAAGTTCGACTCTCTCCGTCATCTAGTTCGGTTCTCTTGTTCGAAGATTTTGGGCTACCTTTTGCACCCAACCTCATCAAACATCCTTGTACGTTTGTAATCGAAGTCTGTGGGAACAGGCAGCGCGTAAAACAGATACAGGTTTCGTCAGCAAACCCTTCTGTAAACACCTTATATCTTGAATCAAATGCGATGGTGACTTACAGGTTACGCAAGAGCATCATGATCGTCACTTTTCCTACGGACGGGATGTAAATCGATGCCTGTGTTGGCGGCGATTAGGAACCTCGAATAATAGGTCGTTCAGATGGCCAGATCACCTTATCCCTTACATCCTTCCCAAAGTTCTTCTCGCTCGCGATGTTCAAGCAAATGCAGCCTTGACGGAGAGACTCTGTCTTGACCTTGTAGCTTGCGTTCGGGACGGCAGAGACGACAACGTCAGAGATTGCTAAACACTCTTCGAGGGAGAGTTGGGAGGGGTTCGCGACGTGATGTCTGTTGAACCTGTTTTGAGTCGCGATGCTTGCGCTAGGTCGTTTGGTGTATTCCTGCAGGTGAGGGGGGTTAAGGGTTCAGTCTCCCGCCGCCGCGAATAGAAACGGGGTGCTTGCCTGGATAGAGTCGATGTCCACAGAGAACACACGAGCGCCATCGTTTGCCAACAACGCAGCGAGGGGTCGTCCAACGACCTCAGACCTACAATGGGTTTATCGGTATCCCCCTCATTTTCACTTCGTCCGAAACCTTCCGTACCTATTAATAACGGTGATCACCCTTCCGTAGGCCCTATCACCGTACGGCAAGATACGGTTGTACACCCCAGCGTGCTCGAGGCATTTCACGATCGCGAGAGGCGTGCACGGAAGGATGGACTTGACCGTCCCCGGTGGGGGTTGATCGTCGATAGCCACGGGGATCTCCTCCGCTGAAGAGATATTTGGTTGTGCCAGGAGCGACACGGGTTTGATGTATCGAATACTGTGTTCGAGGGAGAGGTGTTTAGAGTCTGTGGATGAGGTTGGGGAGAGAGAGGGGGTAGACGGACTTATGGTATAAGTTATAGTGGAATGCGAAGTGAAGACCTTCGACGTCTTTTAGAGGCGAGACGACTTGTTGAAGGTAGTGATCCTGCGGGGAGCAAAGTCAACACCCGTGTGATGGAATGTCGGTTATTACACTCTCCGCATACCTGCTGGTTACCAAAGATAGGGTAGTAAACCTACAAGTTCCCGAGCATACAGTCAACTCGCGGTTAAAGCCAAAAAAAAAAAAAAAGACCACCCACCATGATCCCATCGACGCTATCATCTCCGTTCGCTTCTATGATAGCTTCTTCAACTCCATCCCCCTCCCCATTTTCCGGGTTGAGCGCCGCCCCGATCTCCTTCAGAACAAAGTCAAAACCCAAACTGGTACATTGCTTCTTCGTGAACTCGGCATAGAACCGAGAAGGCGCGGCAGACGTCGCGAGGATTCCCACTAGTTTCGGTGGCTTCGGCAGGGCTTTGAGGGCTTGAACGATCTCGTCTCGGAAGGTATCCGCGATCGCGTCTGCTTTGAACAAGAGACCTTTGCCCGTGGGATCCGTAGACATAGTCGAGGTCCACTCAGTGGTGTGTGTGTCAACCGTACGGGCTTTTCTTTCTGTTCAGGGAAGCGACGAGAGGCTAGATCGGAGACCCGTTGCTACATTGAAAAAAAAAGTTATGCTCATGATTACGGCCGCTGACTCGACGCCGGTCCGATCTCCTGAAGGTTTGGGGATAAAAACGGATTGGCCGACGTCGGTTGGATCTACTGTGTGTCAAGTTCTATCCGTATGGGTGGAGTGTACGTGAGGGATGAGACAACCAAGGTTCAGCCTGCACTTCGACCTGAGACATTAATGATTTAATCCAGTTGACCAATAGCGAGAGATCTTATGATGCCAACTCTTTTGATATGTTCCTCGCGGGAGGCACTAGACTTCTTTGGCCTAAACTACTGAGCGATTCAGAGTGAACATGCAGCGGGCACGGCATCAGGATCCGGAATTCTTGGACTATTACAAGGGTAAATGGCACAGGAAAAAAAACTTCAGCTCCGACATAAAGTAGAACAACGACACTGCAGGGAGGGAAAAGTTGAATAGTTGAAAAGAGAAGAAAAGGTCCTGGGATGGAGAAGCTGATTTGTGAATAGTAGTTGATAGCGCTGGACGAGCAGTTGAATGAAGAGGGATCGCTACAAGATCAGAGGATCAGGCGCCATGCTTCACTCCATTGACCTTGGTGGGCAAGGGACGTTCCCCCATCGACACATCTTCCGCGCCCTTGTCGAGGCTGGAAGTTTCGTCTTCGTCCTCCATGAGTTGGCGTGCTCGCTAAGACACGGAACTCAGAACCGCCCCAAATCGGGTGAGTGATGAAGGATACATACCTTCATGGCTTCAGCTTCGTTGGAATAGTGCCTTCCACGAGCCTTGACAAACGCTGCGTGTTTCGCAGCGGCTATTGAGAACGTTTCAACGATCAGTTTATTCATAAGGTGGGTGGAGGGCGGAAGCTTACCTTCTTCGTCCATCTCTTCCTCCTCTTCAACTTCCTCATCTTCGGGACCAATACCTCTTCCGTAGAACGAAATCTCACCCTTGGCTTCATTGGGTAGGCTGAAGCTCGTGCTCCTGCTTGAGCTTCCACTCCTTGATCGAATACTTCCAGACGATGATCGACCGTTAACCCCACCGGAGAACGAGGTTCTACGCGGGGAAATAGGGGGAGAAGGAGGCGGTTGCTCGGTACTGATGGGAGATTGGAGGACGGGGGAGCTAACGCTGGAACCGTTTCCAGCGAGATCTAAAGAAGGGATTTCTAGAAGGATGGAACAAGGTGACGCTGAGATTTGGGTTGGAGAAAAAACGGGAAAGGCGGGTCGGTCATACCTCCTTCAAACTCATCGGTTTCAGCGTTGTATCTAACGTACGGGGTTTTGGGTTCAGTGATCTTCATCTGACTATCTTTCTGGGCCTCGGTCAGAGCGAGATTCTCTTCATCCCATTGCAAACTAGAGCAGCAGAGTTAGTCAACCATATTTCGCCCTCGATGATACGGGTGTAAAGCACTGGTTGCAGCCGCTGTCACCCGGGGCAGTTAAGGAGACGTTGATCGCCGGATTAGACTACTCACTGTTGGGTATTGTTGCTGGGGGCATTCTTGAGGATCCCCTTTGGCTTGACCCCGGAAGATTGACGGGAGGGCAAGGGGGGATGAGGGGGGACGGTTTCAGCGGAAGCCATACTGTAGCGAGTGGAGAGGGTTCGGGATGAAGAGGGGGACGGACGGATCACGTGAACGGGAAACCCTGGTCGTGGAGGCAACCCAGACGATGACTTCATTTCTTGGTCAAGTACCATCTCTCATCTGCCCAACTAAGTACCAAGCTCCGTCCGGTTCACCCCGCCCACGAGGTCCATCCAAAGGACGAGGTGACCGACCCGGGCTCTGACAGAGCGATAAGGATCACCGTTGTCGTTCTCACTCGTCGCTGGATCGCGAGATCATGGTCCCAAGAAAACCTGCAGTGTAGATAAGAGTATGAAGTCGTAAGAGACATTAATCGTGGTGGGGTCGTAGAGCATCTAACGATCGCTTTGTATCCCACTCCTCCCCTGCTTCGTCCCATGTCCACTCATCTCTGGCTAGTGCGACAATCGGCTTAGTGGCGGCTGGACGTTGAGCAGGAGGCGGGGAAGGGCTATGCACTCTCCTCATCGCAACATCACCGGGGTTTACCTCTACGCGCAACGGAGTGGATGAACCCGAAGGGAAAGTCCTAGAATCCGGCGTCAATGGGCGGGGGTGTGTCATGATCGTCGCTGTCCCCGCGGTCAGAGGTTCTGGATTCTCAACGTCGTATTTGGGAGGGGTGGATCCGGACTCGTCAGCCGTCTCGTCATCGTCGGAACCATCGGCCTGAAATAAGGGCTCCCGGTCGCCACCATGAACGCCGAGCCGGGAAGTATCATCAGTCAATGCGACTGGTGGGGCGTGGGCTTTGACGATGGAGTCGATCAGCCAGAACTGGAGTATGTTCATGATGATTGGGAATAAACCCATAACACTTGGTACCGGGGATTAGCGCAACGAAATGTGGGGGAGACGGAAATGCAACTTGCAAGATGACCTGAGCGGCGTCTTTGTTCCTCAACCAACTCAGCAGCCACTCTCCAATCTTGAAGACCCCGGGCCAGAGGGCGAACAAACCGACCACAACAAGCTTCATGACAGTCAAACAAGACACGTAGACCACGAGTTGACGTATCCAATAAACAAAAGACGGTGGAGACCCATATTCCCCAGACCTGAACCCTTCAAAGCCTAGCTTCTCGGACAGAAGGAGAGTAGCCCATTTGAGACAATAGTAGATTATGCCAACGCCTGTCATCCAGCGTATTGTTAGCTCGTGGTCAAAGTGAAGGTAATTGTGGTGGTTGCGCACCCAGCGTGGTGTCTATGAGTATATTGAGGAAATAGAGGACGCAAGCGTTTCCGGATTCGATTTTTGCGACAACGCCAGATATGAGTAGGTTGACCCCATGGACAAACATTTGGCCGGCGAGCTGTTTGGCAACGTCAAACAGCCAAATCTTCCATGGACGTTTCGGAGACTCTCTGTGTCGTTTGTAGACGAGAGAGAGGATGACGAGGAGACCCAACAAACCCTGGACTACCTATATGGGTGTTAGATGGCGTCAGGATGGGGGCGGTGGTTGTACGTGCCAGCGCGGTTGGGCCGAGGAGACGGCAGGAGCGTTTGTCGACATCGGGGAAGTCGACGGGGTCTGGGGATGAGGGTGGTAGTGGAGATGGCATTTGGCGTTCCGTAGTCCAATCAGACGCAGCCCTTGCTCTGTCCGGCGCCGACCCTGCAGCTGTCTCTTCCCTGATCCGCCTGAACGTTGGGAATTACGAACAAAAACGCGAGAAAGGATGGTACGACGGAGAGTGAAACCACCTCGGACTCTGACACGACCTATATAAGCACTCGCCCAGCATTTTCCTCGAGGCAGACACCCTTGTGTTCTTCCTCCCACCCTCTCTTCAAAAATGGTCAGCCCATCTGCATCCCATCAGGCTTCACTACAGTCCGTTGACGAGTTTTACAGTCCTCTACCGATGTCGTTATCGTCGCTGCCTCACGTACCCCCGTGGGATCTCTCAACGGCGTCCTCAAGACCCTCACCGCGCCCCAGCTCGGCACTATCGCGTTGAAGCACGCCCTTGATGCCTCCAAGGTCCCCCCAGAGTTGATCGAGGAGGTTTACTTCGGTAACGTCGTTCAAGCCGGCGTTGGTCAATCTCCTGCTCGTCAGGTCGCATTGGGTGCTGGAATCCCATCATCGTCCGATGCCACAACGGTGAACAAGGTCTGCGCTAGCGGACTCAAATCCATCATCCTCGCCTCTCAGACCATCTCCACCGGCGATAAGAGCGTCGTCGTTGCTGGTGGTATGGAGAGCATGAGCAACGCTCCGTACGTACAATTTTCACCCTTCGATCAAATCTACCTTGGCTCGATCGGGTTTCTTATTGTCTGCATTCAATGTTTCTGACCTGTATTGTTATCCTGCCATTTCCTTAGGTTCCTCATCCCCCGACAGAACCCGTTATTCGGAAAGTTCGAGGCTAAGGACTCATTGGAGAACGATGGCCTCTGGGACGTGTACAACAAGTTTGCCATGGGTAATTGCGGCGAAGTTGCCGGTGATAAGCATCAGATCACTCGCCAGGACATGGACGACCATGCCATCGAGTCTTATCAGCGTGCCGAACGCGCCTGGAAGGCCGGTGCCTACGATGTCGAGATCGCTCCTGTCACGATCAAGGGCAAGAAGGGTGACACCATCGTCAAGGAAGACGAGGAATACAAGAAGGTCATCTTCGAGAAGGTTCGCACTCTCCCCGGTGCTTTCAGAAAGCCCGACGGAAAGGTCACTGCCGCCAACTCGTCCAATCTCAACGATGGTGCCTCCGCTCTTATTCTCATGTCTGCCGCCAAGGCATCCGAGCTCGGTGTGAAACCTTTGGCCAAGATCATCTGTGAGTTTAACCTTCCTGCTGTTATTATTACATGCGCGTGCATCTTACCATCTACTCATTAGCTTATGCCGATGCTGGCGTTGACCCCATCGACTTCCCCGCCGCCCCAACTCTCGCCATCCCCAAGGCTCTGAAGAAGGCTGGTCTGACCGTTGACGAAGTTTCCTTGTTCGAGATCAACGAGGCCTTCTCCGTCGTCGTCAACATCGCCGAGAAGGTTCTCAACATCCCACGGTCCAAGGTCAACGTCAACGGTGGCGCTGTCGCCCTGGGTCATGCCATTGGTAACTCTGGCTCGCGTATTGTTGTTTCCCTTGTCCATGCTCTCCAGCCCGGCCAGTATGGCGTCGCCGGTATTTGCAATGGGGTGAGACCTGACTTGACACTTCGTGATCCAGCTGGTTTCTAACGTTGTTTTCGCACAGGGTGGAGGAGCTTCCTCTTTAGTTATCCAAAAGCTGTGAGCACGCTTTGTGTGACACCTTGTTAGAGACGGTCCGGGGCTTATCTACATAATGGAACTTGGCGCGCAATGTAATAGTGAACAACACGATGGTCAGAGGCTTACATCTAGGATTTGAGGAAGTCCTTCCTGTTTTGTGAAAGTTGTCGCCGGCGGTGTATATACGTGCGTTCCCAAGCGCTCACCGAAGCCGGATGTACGCATATAGGCGACTATAGTTTTCCTAATGACCCTGACCTTGAGTAGCTGGTCCATCGTTTGTCAATTACCGTCCGTACTCTCCTGAGGTATCCCTGTCTCGAGGCGCTACCCCTATCTCCGAGTGGGCGCCGACGCTATGTCCGGCGCTTCCTATCCACGAGGTTCGAGGGCGTATCCGTATACCTTTCCCCATTATCCACCGACACTCTGTTCACTCAATTCTCCAAGTCGCTGCCCTAGCAAAACCTCCTAATGACCCCACCCGATTCCTTACAACCACTCCACAATCTGGACAAGGCTTCGCCCTTGTTTCACAAGCAGATCAGCGAATTCCTCCGCGGGAAAGAGTATCGAGATGCTGTCCCAAATTTGAAAGGCGAGGATTTAATGTGGCTTGTCGAGTACCTGGATAGCGTGAGTCTCCGAACCACCTTTCCCCGCTGTACGCTCAGCACTTGCCTAGGTTATCGTCGAGATGCCCGATCCTGCAGGTCTCGCATTCCAGGAATCCATACGTGAACTCAGGAGGATCTGCTGCGTCAAGGAAGTTCTACCGAAATCCTGTATGGTTGCAGCCTCTCTTTTGGAAGTCAGCCCTACGCCCGCTTCTGTATACGTGTGTGAGGGGACCCTCAGCGGTTCAAAGGTGCGTATCAGGCGTGCAGGGGTGTACCCTAAGAAGGTTCCGCGGAAGGTCACGAAGGTGTGTCCTCGACTT
>Ga0307515_10002714_pt1 | contig 37867 bp, 19 predicted proteins | sample 17_EM_MG_FD_194513 | JGI IMG/M metagenome (GOLD analysis project Ga0307515, IMG submission 194513) | Populus trichocarpa ectomycorrhiza microbial communities from riparian zone in the Pacific Northwest, United States - 17_EM | ecosystem: Host-associated > Plants > Roots > Unclassified | place... | reverse complement strand
GGAAGGAACTATCTAGGTAGGGATTAAGGGTCCTTAAATACACAACCGTACTCCTATAAAATCCTTCTTATATATAATATACGTGTTATATATAAGGTATATAAGTTCCTTTTATTCCTCTCGTTTAATACATAGCATATTATATTACTTACTTACTATTCCTTATTATATAGTTCTACCGGCTCTATTCTAAACCGTACCTATATTAACTAACTAGCTTCTTTTAATTCCTCTCTAAGTAGTTATAATATTGTACTTAAAGCGTCCATAATACTATTTCCCTTCTCTTTATCTTTATCCTTAAAGATTCCTAATATCTCTAAGTTGTTTACTAGAGGTATAATATCTGTCTAATTAATTTAATTAATATTGTTACTTATTATACCTAAAGTATCTTCTTCTTTATACGCGTAATGTTGTGCCCACACTATTACTGCTATATTATTGCTTAGTGAAATTATACTATCTCCATATTCTTATTGTGCGAAAAAGGGGTTAGTTTATATTACGCTAGTAAGTCCTTTATCTTAGCAACTATCCTCTTACTTAGAGTGCACTAAAGTAAACATTCGTTCCTCTTATAACGTTTATTTTACTTCTAACCCTAAGTATACGCGTCCTATGACTCTTAATAGTCTCTAAGTTCCCTAAGTAATTTACCATAAGGTTTTATGTTTAACTTACTACTACGAAGCTTAATAGTAACCTAGCGCAGGCCCTTACTAAGCTTAAGCGTTCTTAAGATGCGGAATAAAAGGCCCTAGATGCTTACATCGCGGCGTTTACTTAGCTGCTTCGTCTTAAGAAAGTCTATAAGAAGGTCTATTCTAAGGAGTAGAAACTTATAAAATAAGGTCTATAGGAACTTAGTAATAAGAGAACTAACTTTCTTCCTATAAAGGGAACAACTCTAAGTAGTTCGGTAGTTGTTCTTCCTAAGTCCCCCTTAGGTAACTCGTTCTTTGGCGATTCTTCTTTATTAATATTACTTGACCTATTTTCTTCCAATACTCCTATACCTTTCCTATAGCGTTTTTTTAAATTTTCTAGTAGCTTCTAGGTAGTCTTATTATAGCCTATCCACTTTACCTTATACTATATTTTATTATCTATATCCTTATAACTAATAACCCTTAAAACCTACTATTTATCTTTTCTTGCCCTCTATATATGTCTGCTTTATAAACCGGTGGCTTAACATTTCTATATACTAGCTTTAGTATTACAATATACTATATTAGGTAGATTTTTATTCTAGCTAGTAGGTTTAACTTAAACGTAACCGGTAAAATCTTTTATATAATTTTAAAAGGTCCTAGTCTAATATAGTCTAACTTCTTACTTGGCCGTTAACTCTTAAAATTTTTGTGTAGTAGCTATACTTTATCTCCCTCCTTAAGATCTGGTCCCTTAGATCTCTTAGCGTTATAGTATCTTTTTATTCTCTATTATACTACCTTAGCTATTTCTATAAGGTTTATATAAAGATTTATTAAGGTCTCTATTCTTTGCTTAGCTATACTATTTATTTTCTTTACTTAACGTGGCGATAATAATGTTCTTGGCTCGTATCTATAATTCGCCTTAAATAGTAAAGTACCCATTTCTTCTTATAGTGTTGCATTATATATAAACTATATAACTGGTAATAGTAATACCTAATTATTCTATGCGTAATTAATATAGTGCCTTAGATATTATTCTAGTGTCTAATTTAATCTTTCCGTTTAACTGTCTGTCTATAGATGATATATAGTAAAAGTTACTGCTTTAATTCCTTATTCCGCTAAGAATACCTCCTAGAATACTACTACGAATCTTAAATCTTTATTTAATATAATCTTACTTAGTGCTCTATATCTTGCGAATACTTCTTTAACGTAAATTCTAGTAATATCTTCCGCTAAAATTTCTTCTATATAGGCTATAAAGTATCCCTACTTTATAAGCTTATCTACTATTACTAAGATCGCGTTATAATCTTATCCGGTAATAAGATCTTTTAATTTTGGCAACTTAATAATAAAGTTCTATAATATAACCTCCTATAGTCTTTCTGGTATTTTAATAGGTTATAGCCCTTTATATAGCTTATGCCTTATTAATTTATTTCTTTAGCAATCTAGACACTCCCTAGTGACCTTTTTAGCTATTCTTTAGATTCCGTTAATAATATATTCTTTTTAAAGTCTTAACACTAAGCCTATAGCTCCATTATGTCCTTAAGTTAATCCCTTATAGAAATCCTCTATAAAGTACTCTGCTATACTTCTTAGTTTTTGTATATATCTATCTATAGATCTTCTAGTTATGCTTCTAGAATTCTTTATACCTAAAAGCTCTTTAGTGTCTTATAAACTCTTTCTAACTCGTCTTCTTAAGTTGCTACGATCTTTAGATAATTATACCTAATTAGTCCATCTATATCTTTTCACAGTAAAGCCCCTAATGGCTTTTTATTATTTTATAGTTTAGCTTTTTAACTTAATATATTAGCTCGCGTGTTGTTTATACCCTTAATATACTAAATCTTAAAATGGTATTCTATAAGCATCTCTACCCATCTAACCTATCTTTAGTTGAGTTTCTTTATTATTAGGAATCCTGTTAGGTTTTTATAATCCGTCTTAACTATAAATAGTTTCTCTATGCCTTATAAGAATGCTCTTTATTCCTTTAATACTATAATTATACCTAATAACTCCTTATTATAGATATTATAGTTTAGTTCCGGTAGTGTTATCTTTCTACTATAGTATATTACTAAATGCTATCTATCTAGATACTTTTATATAAAATATACTCCTAGTATAAAGTCTAATATATCTATTTCTATAACCGTCTCTAGTCCTGGTTAATAGATTTTAAGAACTAGCTCCTAGGTAAATAACCTCTTAACTTCCTTAAATAGTTCTTATTATTCCTTTCCCCATATTCACAGTTCTTCTTTCTTTATTAATCGCGTAAATAGCTTAATATCCTTTAATTATTGCGTTATAAACTTTCTATAGTAATTATAAAACCCTAGGAACAATCTTAACTACGTAATATTCTCTAGTTCTTACCAATTCACTATAGCCTTAATCTTTTTTAGATTTATGCTAAGTTAGCCTAGTTTAATAATAAATCCTATAAAATCGGTCTTTCTGGTAAAAAAAAACTCGCATTTTTTAATTGCTACTAGTATCTATTTTTCTTATAATCTCTTTAAAACCTATTTAACATGTTCTTTATATTCTTCCTTAGTTATTAAATAGATGATAATATTGTTAAGATATATTATAACAAATTTATCTAAGTGTTCTCCTAATATATTGTTAATTCGCTTCTAGAATATTGCTAGTATATTTATAAGCCTAAATTGTATAACTAATAGTTTATACAGTCCTTCTTTTAACCTAAAGGCTGCTTTTTATTTATTGCCTTCCTTAATCCTAATCTGATGGTACGCCCATCTTAGATCTATCTTTATAAAGATTTACGCATTACCTATTCTGTCTTAGATTTTGCTAATTAAGGGTAAAGAATACCTATCCTTTTTAGTAATGCTGTTTAACTGTCTATAGTTAATACACAGCCTTAGTTTACTATTCTTCTTTAGTACGAACAGTACTAGATAACCCGCTAATGACTATAATGGTCTAATATATCCCTTTTGTAAGTTTTCTTAGATAAACTCTTTTAGTGCTCTACCTTCTTCTTTAGTAAGCTTATAAATTGGAAAGAACCTTAGACTTATTTCTGGTTCTAATTCTATCTTATAGTCCTATACTATATACTCTAATAGCTTTTTACTTTTTGGTAACCATAGTTTCTTACTATACTTATAGTATCTCTTTAGTATATAACTTAGTCCTTTCTCTATTTCTTCGTAGATCGCTCCTACTTAGTACTATACTAACTTAGCTTGTTGTTACATCTTACGTTATTAAGTATCCCTAATATTAACCTAACCTATAACCCAATTAATCTTTAGATTATATTCCTGTAACTAAGGTATTCCTAGTACTACCTTATTATTCCCTAGTGGTAATATATTAAAAGACATCTTAACTTATCTCCCTTTAATGGTTAACTAAATAGGTCCTGTTTTAAGATTAATAATGCCTCCTCTATAGGCTATTAGATCTCCTAAAATTGTTACTAATAAGTAAGAACGTTTCTTTTTTCTGTATAGTAACCCTATTCTTTTAACTACTATTAGCGAGATGTGGTTCCTTGTTGCTCTACTATCTATTAATGCCTTAAACTGCTAATCTTGCTACTTTGCTTATAAATTTAGGTGTTAACCTTAAATTCCTTTAAGGGTCTAAGGCTCTACCACTAGTTCCCTCTAGTCCTATAGGCCTCTACTTTTCCTAATTATTAGCTATTAGATCCTATTTATACTTAGTCTAACTTAGGCTAATACTTAGTTTACTTTTTGTCTTTAATATACTATAGATAGGTATTCTCTAGATATTTCTACTATTATCGTCCATCTAGGCATTCTTCCGTAAGAAATCTTCCTGGCTAAAGTATTAAGTCCCCTTGTTCTTAAACTTTTACTAGGTGCTAACTATATATATATTTAGCGTTTTAATATTTTACCTTATCCGTCCTCTAATATATTCTTATTAAATACTTTTAATTTTTATTTTTAGGTGCTCTATGTATATTACACGCATTATCTATATATACTATCTACAATAGTATATAATATGCTTAGTGTCTTAGGTTAACTCTTAGCTTATCTTTATCCTTAAGTTTAAACCTTTCTTATATTAATCTAAGCGTTATAACTTTGTTTATAAGTACTAAGATTTACCTCTCGCTTCTCTAGTCCTTTAATTACTCCTTTAGATCCTTTAATGTTATAATTAAGGCCCCCTTAATATAAGTTATAGCCTTTTCTATAATTAGATAGTCTTAGATAACTTTTTTATCTAACTATATATAGAAATCTTCCTACTTGTTATTGTTTTGTTGTTTATACTACTTTTAGTATAACCTTTAAAGTATATACAGCTCGTCCGTAAGGAAGTATCTTCTTATTACTGCGTTATAATAGCCTTTTATGTGTTGTTTTTGAACCTAGTTAGAATCCCTAGATCCTCTTCTTCTTCTAATTTAGTAAGCTACTTAGCTCTTAGTGTACCTACTCTAGGCCTATTAGTAATTCTTTATATTAGTGCTCTATCCTTTATATAGCCTGGCATACTAGATCTCCTATCTAGTTTTTACTCTTACTATGTAATAATTCTTGCTCTGAATTCTGTTATGGTTTCTTTCCTTTTATATCTTATAAGTAGATCTTTAAAGTCTTCTTACTTCTTAATTTTATTATTAACTTTTTAATCTTTAGGCTAAATACTATATTCCCCTAGTAAGTCTTCTAGGTCTATATACTTATCTTCTAGTTTAACTACTATTTATATTGCAGATTCTCTAATCTGTAAAGAAGCCTCTTACCTCTTACTTATAGGTGACCTTATTTATATCCTAAATCTTTAGTCCCTTAGATTCTTTAATCCTAAGCTTGCTTTTAACTTAAGCTTAGCTTCCGCCTTAGTTTAACTAGGTGTCTATAGTGTTCTTATCTTGTCTTAAGAGTCTTAAATCTTACTTATCTTATGCTGTTAGGAACTCTTGTCCTGAGCTTATTTATATATCTTTAAACTAAGCCGCTGCTCTATTCTATCGGTTTTCGTCTATTATAGGTTTTTAAGCTATCCTTATCCTATCTTTAGAATCTTAGATCTCTCTTATCTTATTTTAAGAATCTTAAGCCTTTGGCCTTTTACCTTTATTAAGTGGTAAGCTAGTACTAGCAGTTATCTACTTGCTTAATCTTCCTTAGATATTACTCCTTCCGTCTTATAAAGCAATAGATGCCGTATCTAATAGTGTTATAATGCCCGTTACTAAACCTTACTCTATAGCGGTCTTAGTCTCTACTTTTAATGTAACTTTTCTAAGGTTTATATATTTCTAATAAACTGCCTTTATTTCCTTATCGTCTGTAAATGTTTCGCCTATATTAAACTTGTTATCTTTAATATCCAATATATATAATAGTTTATTAATTTCTCTACACTCTATAGATTTTGGCTCTTACGGCTAATAGCTTACGCTATATTTAGCGTCTTTATAAATTTAGTATATATTATTATAATAAAATATAAAACTTCTAATTAAATACTCTTTTATTCCTTGCAGTATACTATTATCCCTTTATATATATACGTTATTTACTAGTCTAGTTCCCTTTATTATATAGTGACTCTAACTATCTTTATAGTCCCTTATAAAATAACCTTATTTCCTATAATTTATATAAGCTCCATTTTTAAACTACTAACTTTGTTATGAAGTCCGCCTAAATATCTTCTGCTAATAAGATCCCTGGTTTAGCCTTTACTTTTTAGTCCTATAATTACTAGATCCTTAACCTCTAGGTTTTTATAGTTTCTTACTTTATCTCTTATAGGTTTCTTTAGTACTGCTTAGGTCTATTAGCTCTACGCCATATTATAATTTTTAACTTAGCTTTAGTTATTGCGTACTCTACGCCTTATATAACTATAAAACTCTATTTTAATCTCTCTTAGCCTGTTCCCTTTAGTAGATCCTATTATTAATTTTTATTACTTAATCTATTAAATCCCTTAGGGTGTCCGCATCTTCTATTAAAATAATTACGTCCTAGACTTTAGCCTTAAGTCCTTATTTATACTATATTATAAGCGCCTTATTATTCTACTTAACTTATATAGCTAGCGTTTAGAACTATATTATATACTTAATTGCTAAAGTTTATTACATAATATTTTAGAGTTTTCTTTCCGCCGTAGTTACTGCCTCTAGGTCTCTAAATATTTATATAAGTCGCTCTATAAATCCTTTTTAACTTAAGAATATAAACCGCACCTCTTAATTAGTGGTTATTATTCCATTTGCCTATATTTCTATAAGGTAAGGCTTAAACTATTTAAGTGCTCTTCCTAATAGGAATAGTCCTATATAAGCTATTCGATCCATAGGTATTAGCAGTTTTACTTCTTCTTGCGTGACCTTAAAGTGTATTTATATAAGGAATCCTTTAAGCTTTAATCTCTTGCCTAAGAATCTCTTAATTAAAGGTAACTTAATCTTTACTACCCCTATTCCGTTAATCCTTTATTTAAGCGTTATATTATTTTCTATTAACTGATTAACTATCTCTTATAGTTATTTAACCGTTATAGGTTGTTATAAGTTAGTATCTGCTATACTGGTATCACCCGACCTTAAAGTAGTTGCCGCCGTTAATGGCGTTGTGGTGGCTGCTTTTAGTAGTATATTATTTAACTTATTAAAACCGTAACTAGGTAGTAATTGTGTAACGGAATTTTGTAGTAAGTACTATAATGGGCTTATTATTGGGCTAGGTGTATAGGTATTATAAGTAAGTTAATAACGTAATAATAACTAGTGGAGTAGTTGCCTAATAGATTAACTCTAATTATATTCTAAGAATTACTATAAGGAAGGAACTATCTAGGTAGGGATTAAGGGTCCTTAAATACACAACCGTACTCCTATAAAATCCTTTTTATACGTAATATACGTATTATATATAAGGTACGTAAGTTCCTCTTATTCCTCTTATTTAATACATAGCATGTTATATAACTTGCTTACTATTCTTTATTATATAGTTCTACCGGCTCTATTCTAGACCGTGCCTATATTAACCAACTAGCTTCTTCTAACTCCTCTCTAAGTAGTCATAACATTGTACTTAAAGCGTCCGTAACACAATAGTAGGATATTAAAAGACATCTTAATTTGTCTTCCTTTAATAATTAGCTAAATAGGTCCTATTTTAAGATTAATAATCCCCCCTCTATAGGTTATTAGATCTCCTAAAATTATAACTAATAGGTAAAGTTACTCCTTCTATTTATAAGGTAATCCTATTCTTTTTACTACTACTAGTAAGATATAGTTCCGCGTTACTCCACTATTTATTAGTACTTTAAACTACTAATCTTACTATTTAACTTATAAATTTAGGTATTATCCTTAAATTCCTTTAAGGGTCTAAGGCTCTACTACTAGCTCCCTCTAGTCCTATAAGCCTCTACTTTTCCTAACTATTAGCTGCTTAATCCTTATATACTTAGCTTATCTTTCGGCCAATACCTAGTTCGCTTTTTATCTTTAATATACTATAGACACGCATTCTCTAGGTATTCCCACTACTATTATTTATCTAAGCATTCTTCCATAAGGAATCTTCCTAGTTAAAGTATTAAATCGCCTAACTCCTAAACTTCTATTAGATGCTATCTATATATATACTTAGTATTTCTATACTATTGCTCATCTGGCGCCTAATATATCCTTACTAAGTACTTCTAGTTCTTTTCTTTTAGGTTTTTATATATTTTATACACATCGTCTATATATACAATCCATAATAGCGTATAGTGTATTAGGTACTTTAGGTTAACTCTTAACTTATCCTTATCTTTAAGTTTAAACCTTTACCGTATTAATCTAAACGTTATAGCTTTATTCGCAGGTACTAAGATACGCCTCTTACTTCTCTAGTCCTCTAACTATTCCTCTAGATCCTTTAACGTTATAATTAAGGCCCCTTTAATATAACTTATTACCTTTTCCGTAATTAAGTAGTCCTAGATAACTTATTTATCTAACTATATATAGAAATCTTCCTACTTATTATTATACCTCTACCTATACCACTTTTAGTACAGTTGCTAAAGTGTATACGGCTTATCTATAAAGAAGTATCTTCTTATTACTACGTCGTAACAGCCTTTTATATGTTATTCTTTAAACCTAGTTAGGATTCCTAAATCCTTTTTATTTTCTAGTTTATCTAACTATTTTGCCCTTAGCGTACCTACTTTAGACCTATTAGTAATTCTTTATATAGGTGCCCTATCCCTTATATAACCTAGTATACTAAATCTTTTATCTAGTTTCTATTCTTACTACGCGATAATTTATTATCTAAATTCCTCTATAGTTTCTTTTGATTTACGTCTTATAAGTAAATCCTTAAAGTTTTCTTACTTCTTAATTATAGTATTAATATTTCAATTCTGTTGTTAAGCCTTATTCGCAATTTCTTTAATAGTCTTTATTTTATTACTAAAATCTTAGTTCTATAAGATTCTTAATCCTAAGCTTGCTTCTTTCTTAAGTTTTACTTCTACCTTAGTTTAACTAGGCTTTCTTAGTATTCTTATCTTATCTTAAGAGTCTTAAATCTCACTTATCTTATCTTAAGAATCTTATACCTTTAGGAAACTTCGTCCTAAGCTTATTTATATATTACTAAACTAAGCTATTACTCTGCTCCATCGGTTATCATCCATTATAGGTCCTTAAGCTTACCTCATCTTATTTTAAGGATTTTAGTCATCTCTTATCTCGTCTTAAGAGTCTTAAGCCTTTAGCCTTTTGCCTTTATTAAGTGCTAAAGTAGTTCACTATCCTACTTCTCTTACGTCTTATAAAGTAATAGATATCGTATTTAATAGGGTCTTGATCCCTACTAATATTCCCTATTCTATAGTAGAATTATCCTCTACCTCTTATATAATATCTTTAAGGTCTATATACTCCTAGTAAGCTGCCTTTATTACCTTATCGTTACTAAATATTTCGCCTGCGTTAAATTTATTATCCTTAATATCTAATCTACAAACTAGTTTATTAGTTCCTCTAAACTTTAATAATTTTAGCTCTTATAGCTAATAGCTTACGCTATACTTAGCGTCCTTATAAATTTGGTATACGTTATTATAACAAAACGCAAAACTTTTAATTAAATATTCTTTTATTCCTTATAGCATATTATCGTCCCTTTATATATATATATCGTCTACTAGTCTCGTTCCTTTTACTATATAATAACTCTAACTACTTTTATAGTCTTTAACATAATAACTCTATTTTCTATAATTTATATAAGCCCCTTCTTTAAACTATTTTTCTTACTATAGAGTTCGCCTAAATGTCTTCTACTGCTAAAATCCCTAGTTTAGCCTTTACTTCTTAGACCTTTAATCACTTAATTCTTATTCTCTAGGTTTCTATAATCGTTTATTTTATTTCTTATTCTCTTTAGTACCACTTAGGTCTATTAGCTCTGCGCTATACTATAATTTCTAATTTTAACTTTATTATTACGTGCCCTACGCCTTATATAACTATAGAACTCTATCCTAACCCTTCTTAGTCTACTCTCTTTAGTAGATCCTATTATTAATCTTAATTACTTAATTAATTAAATCCCTAAGAGTGTCCGCATCTTCTATTAGGATAATTACGTCCTAGACTTTCGCCTTAAGTCCTTATTTATACTATATTATAAGCGCCTTATTGTTCTATTTAACTTATATTACCAATATTTAAAACTATGTCGTGTATTTAATTACTAAAGTCCTTTATACTAGGTTTTAAAGCTTTCTTTCCGCTATTATAGTTGCCTCTAGGTTTCTAAACATCTATATTAATTATTCTATAAACCCGCTCTAGCTTAAGAATATATACTATACCTCCTAGTTAGTAGTTATTATGCCGTACTTCTATACCTCTATAAGGTAAGGCTTAAACTACTTAAGTACCCTTCCTGTTAAGAATAATCCTATATAAGCGACTTAATCTATAGGCGTTCCTAGTTTAACTCCTTCTTACGTAACCTTAAAGTGCATTTATATAAGGAATTCCTTAAGCTTTAACTTCTCTCCTAAGAATCGCTTAATTAAGGGTAACTTAACCTTAGCTGCTCTAATACCGTTAATTCTTTTTTTAAGTATCCTATTATTATCTGTTAATTAATTAACCATTTCCTATAGCTATCTAATAGTAACTAGTTGCGAGTTAGTATCTACTATACTAGTGTTATTACTTAATCCTAAGGTAGTCGCCGCTATAGACGCCGTTATAGCTGCTGCTTTTAGTAGCATATTATTCGACTTCTTTTACTATAACCTTTATAGTGAATGTATAACGAAGCCTTATAGGAAATACTATGGTGGACTTATTAATGGGCTAGGTATATAGGTATAAAATAGTTAATAACGTAAATATAACTGGTAAAGTGGTTGCCTAATAGATTAACTCCAATTATATTCTAAGATTTACTATAAAGGAGAAAACTATCTAGGTAGGGACTATAGTCCTTTAAATATATAACCATACTCCTAAGAAATCCCCTTTATACATAAGGTACGTATTATACATATTATATATACGTTCCCTTTATACACTATATATACTACGTATAACGTTATATAACCTTAGTTACTATTTCTCGTTATATAGTTCTACCGGATCTATTTTAGACCATACCTATATTAACCAACTAGCTTCTTCTAACTCTTCTCCAAGTAGTTATAACATTATACTTAAAGCATTCGTAACAACCACCTAGCTAAATACTTTGCCGTTAGTAAATAAGTCCTACTCTCCTCTAAGAACATCCGCATAAAACATCCCTATAAAAAGCTTAACTATAAGTTTATAGGACCATTTTAGATCCTAAAGCGTATAGGGCAGTAAGTATATAAGCTAGAGCTCCTACTTACTATAGCACGGCTCCACTTAGTCTTCTATATCTCCCTATTAGAGCCTTATAGGTCATACCCTAGATTTTAACCCCCGGCAGTAAAAGAGCTTAAAGAAGGCAGCTAGGAAGTAGAAGCAATCGTTGCCTACTAGGATTATACTAGATAACCACAGTACCTTATTAAATGGCTAGGATGGCTAAATAAGTATAATAAATAGAAATACGAGATAGAACTTAAGAATTGTTAATAAGTACTATAAGTAGAATACCCTAGCCTTATAGCTAAAGCGCAGGCGAAAAGTAAGCGCCACTATTAAAATATAACCTACATTAAAGCGGAATAAAGGACGTCCTAAGAGATTAAAGAATAAGCAATAATTGCTATAACTCGTAGGCGAGGCTATGGCGTATACCGGCAATAAAGCTTAATTTAGAAAGCACCTTTCCTAAACCTAATCCGTTACTCTATACTAGCCAAGCAAATTATTTATATATTAGAGAATAGGCCCGTTTATAACTAGGGTCTATTTAACTAAAGTTTATAACCTACTAGTAACCCGCTAGTAGTAACCTATACTAACAACTTACACTATTCCACGTATATACTATATAGATAACGCGTAAGGCTAAAGCATAGGTTAGTAGCAGATCTAATAGGTATATAGCCTTGCCGTCCTAAACCTAGCTATATATAAGTAACCTATAACCTACCCGAAAAGTATATACGGCGCTACGCCGGTATAGCGTAAGGCTAAAGTAGAGTTAGCGGCGGATTTAATAGGTATATAGCCTTACCGTCTATAAATCTAGCTATATGTAAATAACCTACGACCGACTTATAAGGTACTAGCGACCTGCCTATATAAGTAAGCTTTTAAAATATTTCTAGTCTACCAAATTTAGGCAACGGTATTAAGCTCTACTAGCTCTACCTATTAAATAGACTAATTAGGATTTTCTATACCGGGTATATAAAATTGCTATTAACTTAGTTAAATGCGGGGGAGTCTTAGCAAGATAAATCTAACTAATTAAACAACTTTAACCACTGGTTAAAGTTCTTTAATATCTTCGCGCCGCGTATATATACTACCCATCTCTCTATATATAAAATTAAAACACTCTTTCCCCTCTAAATTTTTTCCTTACTAAGGTTTTTTATGGGGTTTTATTAAGGCTTAAGTATATAAAGGATTAGGGACGACCCTTTTTAAAGGGGGGGGCATTATTAGGTAAAACCTAAGTAAATAGTTATATAGCCGCAAGGTATAGGCGACCCTAGGGCAACCTAGGGGTAACTTACCCGTAAGGCACGTGCTCTATATATACCTAGGAAAAACCCTTCCTACCTTATACACAGACTCCTCCTTTTTCCCTTAAGGATTTGTCTCTGTCTATACAATATACCTATTATTCTATCATTAGACTCCCTATCTATATCCTTACCTTATAATAGTTATCTAAATAGGTCCTATTTTAAGGTTAATAATACCTCCTCCGTAGGCTATTAGATCTCCTAAAATTATAACTAATAGGTAAGATTATTCCTTCTATTTATAAGGTAATCCTATTCTTTTAACTACTGCTAGTAAGATATAATTTTATATTACTCTACTATCTATTAGTGCTTTAAATCGCTAATCTTGCTATTTAACTTATAGGTTTAGGTATTGTCCTTAAATTCCTTTAAGGGTCTAAGGCTCTACTACTAGCTCCCTCTAGTCCTATAGGCCTCTACCTTTCCTAACTATTAGCTACTTAATCTATACGCACTTAGCTTGTCTTTTAGCCAATACCTAGTTTGTTTTTTATCCTCTATATACTATAGACATATATTCTTTACGCATTCCCACTACTATTATTTATCTAAGTATTCTTTTATAAGGAGTTTTTCTAGTTAAAGTATTAAGTCTCCTAACTCCTAAACTTCTATTAGATGCCATCTATATATATATTTAGCATTCTAGTATTACCGCTCTTCTAGCACCTAATATATTCTTACTAAGTACTTCCAATTCTTTTCTTTTGAATTTTTATACATTTTGTATATATTATCTACGTATATAATCCATAATAGCGTATAATATGCTAGGTGCTTTAGGTTAACTCTTAACTTATTTTTATCTTTAAGTTTAAACCTTTATTATATTAATCTAAACGTTGCGACTTTGTTCACGGTTACTAAAATACGCCTTTTACTTCTTTAGTCCTCTAATTATTCCTCTAAATCTCTTAATATTATAATTAAGGCTCCCTTAATATAATTTATAGCTTTTTCCGTAATAGGGTAGTCCTAAATAACTCGCTTATCTAACCATATATAGAAATCTTCCTACTTATCATTATGTTATTATCTATACCACTTTTAGTATAGCTGCTAAAGTATATATAGCTTATCCATAAGGAAGTATCTTCTTATTACTACATTATAATAGCCCTTTATATATTGTTCTTTAAACCTAATAGGGATCCCTAGGTCCTCTTTGTTTTCCAGTTTATCTAGCTATTTTGCTCTTAGTGTGCCTATTCTAGGCCTATTAATAGCTCTTTATATAGGTACTCTATTCCTTATACGGCCTAATATGCTAGATTTTTTATCTAGTTTCTATTCTTGCTATATAATAATTCTTTATCTAAATTCCATTATAGTTTCTTTCGGTTTGCGTCTTATAAGTAAATCCTTAAAGTCTTCTTACTTCTTAATTTTAGTGTTATGTTCTTTAATAGTCCTTATTTGTATGTTAGAATCTTAGTCCTATAGGATTTTTAATCCTAAGCTTGCTTCCTTTTTAAGCTTAGCTTTAGCCTTAGTCCAACTAAGCTTCTATAGTATTCTTATCTTATTTTAAAAATCTTAAATCTTACTTATCTTATCTTAAGAATCTTATATCTTTAGGAAACTTCGTCCTAAGCTTATTTATATATTACTAAACTAAGCCATTGCTCTACTCTATTGGTTATCGTCTATTATAGGTCCTTAAGCTTACCTTATCTTATCTTAAGAATCTTAGTCGTCTCTTATCTCGTCTTAAAAATCTTAAGCTTTTGGCCTTTTGCCCTTACCGAGTGCCGAAGTAGTTCGCTGTCTTACTTCTTTTATATCTTATAAAGCAATAGACATCGTATCTAGTAGGGTCTTAATCCCTACTAATGTTCCTTATTCTATAGTGAAATTATCCTCTACTTCTCTTATAACATTTTTAGGGTCTATATACTTCTAGTAAGCTGCCTTTATTACCTTATTATTACTAAATATTTTACCTATATTAAACTCGTTATCTTTAATATCCGATCTATAAACTAGTTTATTAGTTCCTCTAAACTCTAATAATTTTAGCTCTTATAGCCAATAGCTTACGCTATACTTAGCGTCCTTATAAATTTAGTATACGTTATTATAATAAAACGCGAAACTTTTAATTAAATATTCTTTTATTCCTTGTAGTATATTATTATCCCTTTATACATATATATCGTCTACTAGTCTTATCCCTTTTACTATATAGTAACTCTAACTACTTTTATAGTCCTTAATATAATAACCTTATTTTCCGCAATTTATATAAGCTCCTTCTTTAAACTATTTTTCTTGTTATAAAGTCCACCTAAACGTCTTCTGCTATTAAGATCCCTAATTTAGCCTCTACTCCTTAGACCTTTAATTATTTAATCCTTATCCTCTAGGTTTCTATATTTATTTATTTTATTTATTTATTTTTTTAATACTACTTAGATCTATTAGCTTTACGCCATACTATAGTTTTTAATTTTAACTTTGCTATTACGTGCCCTACGCCTTATATAACTGTAGAACTCTATCCTAACCCTTTTTAGTTTGCTCTCTTTAGTAGATCCTATTATTAATCTTAATTACTTAATTAATTAAATCCCTAAGAGTATCCGTATCTTTTATTAGGATAATTATATCCTAGACTTTTACCTTAAGTCCTTACTTATACTATGCTATAAGCGCTTTATTATTCTATTTAACCTATATTACTAATATTTAAAACTATATTATATATTTGATTGCTAAAGTTCTCTATACTAGGTTTTAAAGCTTTCTTTTTACTATAGCGGTTACCTCTAGGTCTTTAAATATTTATATTAGGCGTTCTATAAACCCACTTTAACTTAAGAATATATACTATACCCCCTAGTTAGTAGTTGTTATGCCGTATTCCTATACCTCTATAAGGTAAGGCTTAAACCACTTAAGTACTCTTCCTATTAGGAATAATCCTACGTAAGTAACTTAATCTATAGGCGTTCCTAGTTTAACTCCTTCTTATATAACCTTAAAGTGCATTTATATAGGGAATCCTTTAAGTTTTAACTTCTCTCCTAAGAATCGCTTAATTGAGGGTAACTTAATCTTAGCTACTCCGATTTTATTAATCCTTTTTTTAAATATCTAATTATTATCTATTAATTAATTAACTATTTCCTATAGCTGTCTAACAGTAACTAGTTGCGAGTTAGTATTTACTATATTAGTGTTATTACCTAATCCTAAGGTAGTTGCTGCTATAGACGCCGTTATAACTACTACTTTTAGTAGTATATTATTTAACTTCTTTTACTATAACCTTAGTAGTAAATATATAATAAAGCCTTATAGGAAATACTACGGTGGGCTTATTAATAGGCTAGGTATATAGGTATAGAATAGTTAATAACGTAAATATAACTAGTAGAGTAGTTACCTAATAGATTAACTCTAATTATATTCTAAGATTTACTATAAAGGAGAGAACTATCTAGGTAGGGACTATAGTCCTTTAAATACATAACCGTACTTCTAAGAAATCCCCTTTATACATAAGGTACGTATTATACGTGTTATATATATGTTCCTTTTATACACTACGTACACTACGTATAACGTCATGTAACCTTGGTTACCATTCCTCGTCACATAGCTCTATTAGCTCCATCCTAGACCATGCCTGAATTAACCAACTAGCTTCTTCCAACTCTTCTCCTAGTAGTCGTAACATTGTACTTAAAGCGTCCGTAACAAGTGCCTTACGCGCTTCCACAACCAACCCGTTTATATCCCCCCTTAGTAGTCGTACTACTACTAATATAAGTGTAAGGCAGTATTGCCAGGGTATACGGTAGGGAGCAGGCAAGCCGAGCATAAGTCACATAGGGAGTCGATAGAAGAGGACGATATGGTAAAGAGTAGGCAATAGCCTCGTACGGAGACGAACCGATGAGGAGGGAAAGGGCTGCAAGCCCGAGGAGCTTATAAGGAGGTGCCAAGCCTAGCCGAAGGCTAGGCCTTGGCTACCCCTTAGAGCTCCTAGGCGATGCAGCCGAGTAAGGGACCAAAAGTACCCTTACAATAAGATACTTAACAAATTAGTAATTAATTTCTCGATTAATTATTAGTGTATATACGTTAGAGTTTTAGGTCTTTTAAAAGGTAAAAATTAAGTTTTATTTTAATTATTCTAGCCTATAAAGTGTTAGGTAAAACCTGAGTAGATAGTTATATAGCCGCAAGGTGCGGGCGACCCAGGGACGACCCGCCTGTGAGGCACGTGCGCTGCACAAGCCTAGGGAAATACCTTCCTTACCTCGCACTCAGACTCCTCCTTTCCCTTACGGATTCGTCTGTCTATATAATATACCCTATTCTTCTATCAATTGGACTCCCTATCCACATCCTCACCTCACGTGAAGGCTATTATATTAAGTAGTAGAATAATAAATATATTATATATATTTAAATCTAAACTATATAGGAGTGTTATAGAGAGGTAGAGAAAAGATTAATTAATTTTAGATAAATATAAAAATTAAATGTAATAGAGTATACGGCCTAGGCCTATAACTATTAGCTAGAAATACTAGGTTAGGAACTCGTGTGTCGATTAATCTATAAATACACTTGAGTTGGGTGGCGAAAGGCTGACGACGACTATTCGTAATCGCCACTTAGTCGGCACTACGACCATCCATTACCTCTTGTGGATTACGATGGAATTGGGCTTCAGCGAGTTTAAGTCGTGACCCTTACCAAACCTGTTGCTGTCTGTGGAGGTTTCAAGATAGACCATGTGATAAAATATTGGTGGCGTTTTGATGTGAGCGTGATGCTGAGCTGGATGGTGTCTCATGCGCTGCGTATCCCTTTATGCACTTGAGGTTGTATATCTTGACATTAATCCTCTATTGGCATTGATCTGATTTGACAATGGCAAAAGTCGTCGAGTAGTGGTAGTGAGGTTATGATCTTCTTCTCACGAGATTGTAAATTCTCAATGGTTTTATGATACAGGATCGGAATATTGACGAGGAAGTCTATATTGATGAGTGTGGAAATGGAAAGGATCGACCGAAAAAACCTTGTAGTGTAGAGTCTTGACTCGTCTGGATAGGGAGCTTATTGTCATGTCTAGGATGTCTTCCATGGCTCTAATGCATCTGTCCAGATTCCGATTTGACTGTCCCAGTTCCGTAGCCGGAAATGGTACCTCCGGTTCCTCCCATGACACGCAGAAAACCTCACTGCCCCGGATGCCGCGATTTCGTGTAAGCATGCCAGCTGCCGGTTGAGGAAGGTTATCTGCATTAACGGAGGCAAAAGTGGCGATCGAGGAAGAAGGTCACGCCTCATTATACTAGGCAACGAGAATTGTTTATATGCTGCAAGGAAGTATAGTTAATGATCTAGCTTAACGCTCTCGAGGGGACGAGATAGAATCTTCAACGGGTTGTGTCCACAAAGTGAGAAAAACAGAAAGGGTACCATGTATTGTGGGTAGTGGATGATGCTGTGAATTGCACAAGGCCGCGAAGACTATAAATAATTCCCTAGTGGACAGGTTTTTGATTATTCTGCCCCAAATTCCCCAGAAACAGCCAGGCTGCCCCTGCTGGATGCACGAATTCTACGCTAACTGTCAGCTGTCCCTTGCCTGTACGACGCGCTTTTTTCCCCACCGCAAGCGAATCCAACGGTTGTCATGCAGATCCAGCCTGGCATGGAACTTGAATGGAGCTCACTCCGGTGCTGAGGTGGTACTGATGTAGTCGTGACAACTTTTGACACCGGGTGTATCGGAGGGACGAAGGGCTTCCCGATACACCGGTGGATTCCGCGAGTGAGAAGGTAGGCTACCTGCTGGTCTGTTAAGGTCGCTCGAGAGAATGGTTTGCTGATGCGGCGGGGCTGTGTACTAGAAGCTTCAAAGTCGGGGTGAGAGTGGTAGTTGGGTTGGAGCTGTGTAAAATAGAGCTAACGAACATGCGTGGCTCGGAGTAGAGAATTTAGTGCGCTTGAGGCGCAGCGAGGTGCGTACGGCTTCCGGTTCGATTGATGCGTCGCGCCGGACGAGATGCTCTCTACAAGCAAGCTAGGGCTAGACCTAAGGTTCCATCGGTGTCTCTGAAGATGTAAGGACCCGAAACAGATTTCGTTGCAACACTCCAGATGTTATCAGGATGTGTGGAGACGTCCCGTTCCGAACCTGGTCCTACAGGCACGCAGTTAGCAATTTGGTACGCTAGGAGCATTCTTGCGAATCCCTGATGCTTCTATTAAACACGCTGACATCGGTGTGAAACCAACTTTTGAATGTTCCCTTTGTGTCAATCAACAAGTCTAGATGGTCCCGATTATAAATTTATGGGGAATCGGTCCCTTCATAGCAAGTGCGCCACCCTTGGTCAGGGTTTCTAGTGTAATGCAGTGAATTTTCAGGGTGAAACAACAGCCGCGTCTGACCCACCAGCTTTCGTTGCCGGGAAGTTAATGGTAGTATCACGGCTGAAAGGCAAAATTAGGAAATAGGAGGTTCTGCTCCCGAGCGATGTTCTGCCGAAATTGCAGATAAGAGAATATGAATGGAGGCTCAGGCACTTGGACTGGTGCAGGGTAGTATGAATCATGTGAAAGAGATGCAAGGTTATGCAAAATGTGCTCAGGAAGCCTTGTATACCTCCTATTAGTAGAGAGTGGGGCAATCCTCGGGCATAAATCGGTGCTGATGGATGCCTTCTCACGAGCCTCGTTTTCACAATTGTTGCAAAGGAGCATCATCAATACTCAACTGCGGGGAGAGCTTAGAAGTGAGCACGACAGCTAGCGCAGTTGCCGTGGCGAATCAAATGATTCGACATTTCTGATTTGGAGGCGGGCTGGATTTAGCCTCCGTGACAAGCCTGCCTCGTGCATTATCCCTGCGTGACAGGTAATTACTACCGGGAGTTGAACGCATAAGATACCATGTTGGTGCGTCATTTGATTTGATGGTAAAGCTAACCTTCAACCTCTGGCTTTTTGAAGAAAACGCATGGAGGAGACATGCCGAGGCCATACGCATCGACGATTTCGCCCTTTACCCGTCGTTTAGGGGCGGGATCGCGGTTCGCACGCTGCCCATCTACACTATACGGGCGCGGAGCCAGCCGTAGACCAACTCTGGACCAATTCTGGGGTTTCCCACGATGAGGACGGGCCCTGTTTCACATCCTGCGGAGCACCCAGGGCTCTTGGTGTTGGGCTGATTTCTACCAGGCTAAGGGGACCCCCCGGTCGGATTTCGAGCAGGCCCGGATTTCCGTTTTGGGCACAAACTAGGCCGGTCTGTTGGGATGTAGGATTGTTCTGGAAAGGTGTAAAAGAGGGTTGAAGCGTGGGGGCAGCCCGTCCGTGAGTAAGACCGTTTTCTGCCAGAGAAAGGGCGCCAGCTGACAAGGCAGAACTCATCAACTCCAACTTTTGGGGTCAATGGATCCGGATCGTGCCTTGGTCGGTTGCCGTCAACGAAGGCTCTGCAAGCCCGAGTCGTGAATTTCTGACGTTTGTTGGCCTTCTCACACTCTCACCGCCCGCAGCGGCGTATTAGAATCAACTTCGGCCGTGTTGCCGCTCGCAGAAGAGCCCATATCTTAGCAATGGGCTCATCTGCTCTGATGGCCTCACAGCAAGTGCAGGCCACTTCTCGGGCAAGACTGGCCAAGAGCGATTCCGCTGCCGGGGCCACCTGCTCCGGGCTGGCTCGTGAGGCTGAACGTCAGCAGCACGGCGGCCGTGATAGGCGGGCCGCAGGGAGGCCGCAGGCCAGTCGTTCCTGGCATCCAACGGTTTGTTGCGGTGATGGAAAATGTTTCCAACCACGCAGCGGCGTGTCTGCCCCCTCGTGCTGCACAAGCGCATCCCATCGACATCAACGCCCACATGGGCGCGAGCAGGCTCTGCCGTTAGTCAGGCGTCGTGAGCAGGATCCGTCGGCTTTAAAGAATTTGCTCGCGCTGGCTTTTGCTCCCCATAAAAACGCCCATTAATGTCGTCGCCTCGGACGCGACTTGCTCTTTGCAGCATGAGCAGTCGCATTGCTCGCACAGCACACATGTTCTGGAAGTGGCTTCGTTGCCTTCTTTGCGTGGCCCTCCTATCCGAAGCAGTGCGCAAGGTCCGCTCCAGTCAGCAGCACTGGCTGACGGCAGGCTCGCCTCGTCACTAGGGCTGAAAGTCATTGCCGTCTCTCTCGACGGGCCGACACGACCTTTCCAGTCGTATGGTTCGAAACGATCGAAGGGGCCTGGGGGAATTTCCAGACGGCTGGGTCGGCCGGAGAGGCGCTATGCTAGCGGCCAAGCCATGTTTCACATCTAATTAATGACCAGCTTCCAAGTCTTCTTCACTGCTTCGATGCTCCATTGCCATGTCGACAGGCGGGCTTGGCTGGGTTCTGCAACCCAAACCTAGCACCCTGGAGGGGTGGTAGCCCGCGGAGCTGTCTTGTGATGGGGGCGGGCTGCTTCAGTAGGGGCGAGTTTGCGGGCTAACCCGGGAGTTTAGGGGATTAGCTGCTGCATCCCTAGAGGATGATTGCCATAACTGCGAAAGAGGTGGGCACTGAAAGCACTTGAGTGCATAGAGTGCAAAGGCGCGCGATGTTGGGTGAGAGCTTCGGAGATCGTCAGCGTGCCTCCTGCAACCTGTAATGTACTTGTAAACGACGGGCTTTTTCGGGGCATGCAGCGAAACAAATCGACACGGCTTTCCAAGGCTGGTTTTCGGGGCGATTACTCGTAATCCCACGATACCGATGAGGCAATAGGTGTGCTTCGCTGGAGCCCTCTGGCCGGCATGCCCCTTCAATTTATCAAAGCAAGGAGTCAAGTGTCCGCCTGCGCAGCTCCTTCTCGAATGCGGGATGGACATGCGGAGAGAAAGAGTGGATTCCCTCTGCTCCTCTGGGAGGTGCGTATTGGAAGAGTTTGTGCCCTGACCCACCACCCAGACCTGCAGTTGAGGCAAATTAGACGCCGAGCGGAAGGGAAAGTTCCCAAATATAAGTCATAATAAGCATCGCGGTCATGATAAACTGGCAAAATCAGCACCGCGATCCCTTCGGCGCCGCTTTTGCCGCGCTGTTCCAGCAGGCTGGGGCGCGCAGAGTTAGTGGCTTTGACCGCCCTTCCCCCGATCTCCATGCTGGCTTGTACAAGGGCCACGAGTACATGGGTTTCGTTACCGAAGTCGTATGGGGAAGACGGCAGCTAAGTGACGACCAGTTGTCCTGGAATTAGCCCGGGCTTTGGAACCACGCAGTTGGGTTGAAAATGACCACACGACTGAACGCGTCGTCTCCGTTTTCACTGCTCGGAACGGGCACGGTCAGGACAGAAAGTCTTCAAGCTAGCAGACTTGGCGGGTGTGGAGGGCCGGTGGTGGCAGGTGGTGAGCGGGTTTGCCTGCGGAGCGTGATTGCGGCTTGCGGCTTGCTTTCATGCATCAAATCGCGTCGCACGCGTGCTACTATAGCGGCTATGATTTGCCCAGCGCACCGCAGCCGGCGTCGGGCTGTCAGGACACATGCAAGTGGTCGTCGGAGGCTGTCTTCATCTCATCGGTCCAGGCAGATCAGCCAATCTCGACGGCTCATCCCCTTCGCTTGGTGTTCTGCTCACTCCCACGGATCTGGGAACTGCGTTTTTTCCTACCACGCCGTCGGGTCTGTCTTGCTGTTCAGAGCGGCGCAGCTCGCAGCAACGCTCCGTCTCAAGCATGCGCCGTTTCGTGCAGTTTCGTGCAGTTTCGTGCAGTTTCAACATGCTCAATCGCCCGGGATGCCCTGACGACTGACTCCTCCGCCCGGGTCGCCTGCTTTTCTTTTCTGGCCGGGGGGAGTACCGCCCTCAAGGACCCGTCAAAGGAGGGCCGTTGTCACTCGCTTGCCCTCCGCACCAGCATCTGCTCCATGCCATCATTTAACTTATTGTCTGTACACGAGAGGCGCTGGCGGAGAAAATTTCATCTTTTGGGCACAATTCTCCCGGGTCTGGTTGCAACCCTACGACATCGCCGGCCTGCTCTCGGCTACCTGCAGCTCCAGCGGCTCCAGCAGCTTCCAGCAGCCTCCCAAGTCGCGAGCTGGAGGCGGAACCCAGGCGTGAAGGACAGGCAGTGAAGAAACAAGATTGTGACCGTTTGCATGGACTCTAGACAAACCCCTGGGACCGCGGGCCTACGATGAGCGGTCACCACGAGCATGGGGTGACAGGGGCCCTCTCTGCACGCTGCCGCAACGTGCACATGTGGTGAGCTGTACGTTCCCGATGCTTGCGCATCCCTCATCGCTGGATGCTAGATGCGAGACGCTGGGATACTAGGGGTTGGATGCTTGGATGGTTGTTGTCGGCTGCTGGCTGTTGGATAATGGTGCGAACGCAGGCCAACAGGCTTTTTGGACGGACGCTGCTCTAGCCTGCTGCGCGCTTTGGCGCTGATTGGACGTGTCTGCTAAGTTTTGCATGGAGCGAATGAATCAAGGCACATCCAGTTTGCCTGATTTAGCTGCGTTGGCTGCTGGTAGCATGGCGAGCGACCATCAAAGCCAGAATTCCTTCTTGCCCCAGCGCAGTGGTGCAGGGTGGCTGGGGAAGTATATACTCTGTGCGGCATTGGGCTGCGGCCTCGGGCGGCCGGCATGCGCACAAGGCAGAGAGAGGACCAGCGAGCGGCAGAGAGAGCGGGCAACAGCCCCCAGCCCCGGCCGCACAATTGCGGGCTTCGATTTGCAGGTGGCCCCTCTGCTTTTGTTGGAGAGCCGGCTGGCCGGGATGACCTTGGGACTGCGCTAACCCGCTGTATGGGGTCGGCCCCCTCAGCGCGCCGTGTGGCCAAACAGGGCGCCGCCTGAGCCCAAGAGATCCGACAGCTTGGGCGATGGAACGCTCGCTCTGTGTTGACGCCGCTAGCCTGCTCATCCATGGACTCGCGCGCAGCAGGCGCTCTGAGTGGGCGTGCACTAGGCCCTTACCCGTTCGTACGCCGGCTGGCAGGGCATGGGGACCGCTCAGGAAGACACCGAGGTGGCGGACAGGCCGCTGGCCGCTACGAAAACTGGGCCACGCCGCTGCGCATGGAAGTCTGCTCAGGCGCTTTAATAGCAGGTCAGTCTTAATGCGAGCCCAGCAGACCAGCAGTCCAACAGTGGAACAAACCGCCACGGCAGCTCTTCTGGCACTCCGCTCAGGCGCATCCCTTCGATCCATAGCGTCAGCGCCGAGCCTGAAGCCCTCCTGGAGCCCTCCACTACCGGCGGTTGACCCTCGCTCGTGCCGTGTCACCATTCCCCCCCCTACACGGGATTGTACAATCGTATAAGAGTCTGTACCCTGGCCTGAAGCCGCTGCCGTTGACCCTGGTCATGCCACAGCTCGCCTTCGTTGCGCTCCCGCTTGTACGCTCTCAGCTCACTTAATAAAACCTCCCCGCCCCGGCAATACCATTCATCTTACGTTGCGTACCCTCGCATTGGCACCTCTCCACTCGACAGTCTCAGGAAGAAATTCTCAGCTGCATACTGTCCCATGACCAGCGCGCCCGTTCACACCTTCGTTCACACCTCCGCCTCACAGCTCGTCTAAACGTCGCCTTATTGGCCTCGACGTATTGATGAAAGCGAAAGCTGCTCCAATGGTTACGATGGCATCGAATGGGTGAGTTGCAGCATCCCTGCTCCGTGCTACATCCTGCCTCTGTCCTCCTCTGTCCCCCTCTGTCCTCGCCGCCTTGGGTTCCTGCTGACCGACTCCGCACAGTTCGGCTGTTCCTGTCCCTCAAAATTACATCGAGAATGGCCGGTTGTACCATGGTTTTCGGCGCGGTATCTACATGTACCCGTGCGATGAGGTGATAATTCGCGTCTGCCACCATGACAATTTAGAGGATTTGAATTTCTAACACTCCGTGTGTCGCGCAGCCCGAAAAGGATCGCATGGACATCTACCACAAACTCTTTCTCGTAGCACGAAGAGAACAATTGCATCAAACCCCGATCCCACGGAATTGGGAGCCCCGCATCCTCGATTTGGGTTGTGGAACGGGCATCTGGGCAATTGATATGGCTGAGTGAGTGTTACACCGTTGTCTGCGGCAGTCCGGCGACATTGTCGATTGTCCCATCGTTTAGGCGTTATTGCTAACTTCCGTTTCCTCATAGCTGCTACCCGAACGCTGAGGTTCGTGACACCCCACCCGTGTGACATGCAAGAGACAACTGGCTGACAGTACAACCAAAGGTTGTGGGATTGGATTTGGTAAACATTCAGCCAGAGAAGTGTGTTCGCCGTCTTACGTCCAGCACACCCACCATGCTGATCTCCACGACCGACAGGATACCGCCAAAACTGCGCTTTCGAGTTCCGCGCGATTACGAGAGTCCATGGTCTCTGGGCGAGGATTCTTGGGACTTGATCCACCTGAGAATGGCATGCGGGAGCGTGTCCAGCTGGCCAGAGTTGTACCAGAAGATTTTCACGTGCGTGATCGCTAACGTCACCACCATTGAATAACGGACTAAAATTCCGCAGACATCTAAGGCCAGGATCCGGATGGATTGAGCAAGTGGAGATCGACCTCCGGCCCCAATGCGACGACCACACACTTCCCCAAGATAGTCCCATAACGCAGTGGTACAATTACTTGGCCGATGCTACACATCGAGTTTCCCGTCCCATCGCTTATCAACACAACACTCGCCAAATGCTGCAAGCAGCCGGCTTTATCGACATCCAAGAAATCGTCATCAGGGCACCGTATAATTCATGGCCAAACGATCCGCATCAGAAAGAGATTGGAAGGTGGTACAACTTGGGCATAAGTGAGGGCCTGGAAGCTATGAGCGTCGCGCCTTTCATAAGGGTGAACCAGTGGAATTTGAATCAGCACGTTAAGCCACTCATCGAAGCAGTACGGGCCCAGATATGCAACAAGAAAATTCATGCGTACAACAACATGTAAGTCTAGTCATAGATCCTAGTCGTGCCAATAATTCATTGAGGTTACTACCAATACTGATCCCTTGCTCGACATAGACATATCTGGACAGCTAGAAGACCGCAGCAATAAACTTCAGCTGATGAATGACGACCCATATCATGATATCTAATGTACCTAGCCTACCGTTATACGTCCCTCATCCTTGGCTCAACCCGAATCGGCTCATGCAAAACGGCTGGCTCGTCACGTTTCCGGAACCTTTTCGCTTTCGAGTTTCGTACCCGGTATTCCCGGCATATTAGGATCTTCCTCTGAAACACTCCGAAGTGATTCTCTGACGGACTGCCTGGTCACGTACATAATTTGTCAATCGCAGCATCCCTACAGTATGCGTTTCTCCTGGGACGGCATTAATTTAGGGGGCAAAAAATGATCAAGGAGATCCGCCATCGCGGCAGGACCGAACCCGTCAGCCTCATCCCCGCTTCAGTTTCCGTTATCAAGCCATGCGCGATGGACTTGAACGTGTTTCCAAGCCCTTTTTCATGCTCTTGCTCTTCTGGGAAGGCGTAATTCTGTGAATGATGGAAATAAAAATGGGTGCTCTCCATTAGTGGCTTGTAATGTTGGGCGTTTTTTTTTGATGAGGCGAACTCGATATATCGATACCTTGCGTACTCATTTTCCTTTTGATTTGCTGTTTTTCCAATTGTCGAGTAACCTTTTCTTGGTGTCCAAGCGGAAGAGGTGATTTGAGGAATGAGCTCCTTCCCCTTTGCATTTTCTTATTTTCCAGCTACGCCAGCGCTGCTTCATCATTTGCTATATTTAGGCACTTTCATGCGGGCGTGCTTTGCGTCTCTGCCTTGCAAGGGCTTTTTGTTGGGCTGTTATGCACGCTGAAAAACTCAGTGCATTTTGTTTCTTGTTTTTTTCTGATTTTGGCCCTCGGCAGCTTCCCTTTCTGCCCCGGGTGGCTGGCGGGCTTGGGTCCGCTTTTGAACGTCATACGCGGAACCTGGCCGCTGTTCGGGTCGATGTTTTGGTGATGACGGGCCGTCGGCTGCTACATAGAAGCGTGAAGCGAAGTTACTCAGAATTTCTGAATACCCACCTCCCGCATTCCCCTTTGATGTTTCATCCCTTTAATGCAACCGTGGCTTGGTGTGCTCCGCAACGCGTCACAATCTCCACTTTGGTAACTCCCTCACCGTTCATCATAGGTCTTCTCCGGATAATCCACGGATAATCCACGGAAAAATCCCAGGTCTCGTTACTGCTCATTGAAAGCCCGTCCTTGCCATCCGGCGTTGCGATGTCGGTAGATGCATCGGCATCCAAAGGCATTGTAACTTGTGGTTTAAAAATTTTTCGGGTATGCATGCGTAGCATTGGGCTCACTAAGTCCTCAACATTTTGATGAGAATATTTCGTGGCTTTTCACCTGCCCGAACAAGAGATCTGTGGGTCTCTACTTTCGCTGTCAGCGCTTATGTTCAAGTGTTTGAAATGCCAAATCAGGCGGTGTGGGAGGGAGCCATCAATGCAAGTTGCCTTCTTTCACCGGGGATGGAGTAAAAACAGGACGAGGAAATGGTGTATAGATGTAGAGAGAAAAAAAGGAACCAGCCGGAAAGCCGGAGAGTGAGATTCTTATCGGACTTCCGAGCATGCTGCATTGTGGCCCAAGCTTCAACTTCTTTCTTTACCTGCACTCTCCAAACCGCATCGAACTTTCCTTTTTACCCATTGCGATGGGAAGGAGCAGTTGTAGTGTATGCGTTGTATGCGTGAGACCACCCATCCTGTCCCCGGCAACTGCCGGTAGAGTCTTGTTAAACTAATTATCTCACGCCCCTCTGCACCGTGGGAATTTAGCGGTGCCCGAAATAGGGCAATACGAAGCTAATCTTCAAAGCCACAGCCATGAGCAAGGTCGTCTGTCACTGCAACACTTCAATCGAAAATGATTTACTCAGACTGACACAATTCATTCCAAGCTCACTCAATCGAACATCTTTACAGCTTGATTGAACCCTTGAGTAGATCCTTTGCTTCATTTCTCAAGCTTTCGATTATCACCATGGTCAAGTGAGGCTCCGTCAGAAGTTTCTCTATGTATTATTACTCGGTGCAAGACTCCCTGCATTATCTGCAACGGGACGAGCCGACTGAAAAGTGCATACGGTGTTTGAGATTGGAAATAATCTTGGACGAAAAAGTAAACAAACCGTCACCCGGCTTTTTACAAAGAGAAATAATCAGCATAGCTAAAGAAGAAGTCCAGAAACCCAAACAATCAGCGACCTCAAACCAGCCCTTGATCGGCGATATAGGAAAACCAAACACAATTCGACAAGTATCGGGGGAATTACGCGTCCTGCGAGAGTCTACGGGGTGGTTTCACAACTCTGTTACGTGTTCATGGCTAGCTGCTGCGCTTTTCAAGATGTCATGACACCGGGGATTGGGAGAATACATCCACGTCTGCATTTGCATTTGCATCTGCATCTGCATCTGTATCTGCAACTTCGACGCGCCAATCTCACCGAAAGGGGATTGCTAGCCAATCCGAATACTTGCATCTCAACCCTGGCGTGCACAAATCTTAAGCCACGATCGAGTCACTCGGACCTCCACAGTACTCAAGAGTGAAACATTTTCCGCAATACGAGCTTCTCCGCCACAGAAGCAAATATTCAAAGGACTCAAAGTCATGATCAACAGAATCGCCGTTTACATTCTGTTTGGCCTGGTATATTGCGGACAGCCTTCCTTAGTCGGGGTTCAAAAGCCCTGAAAAGGAATATTCAGCCCTGTCCATCATCAAGCCACCCCTCCACCCGATGTTCGCCCTGAGCACACAATAATGCCACCAAATAATATTTTGCGATTTATAACAAGACAACTGTTCGGATACACCAGAGCAATTGCGGGTGAAGACTTGCTGAGGATTTCGATTCTCCGAAAGTCCAACCTTTCGATACTTCAAAAGGACCCGTGAGTAATGTTCGCTAAGTCACTCCAACCTCATTGGACTCTGGTAATCATGGTAAAAGGCATCAGCCCTCGGAACTTTCACCCAGATTGATGCGCCTCTTGGCACTAAAATTTGAATAGTGACTGGACTGACTACTAGCTCACGTCGACTGCACTCTCAATTGGCTTCGTTAGAAACGCGTGCTCTAATTATGTCTCGGTTGCCGTATCCGTTACCCACTTGTCAAGCTCAGTTTCCTTGTGCCGAAAAGGATAAGGAAGATTGAGCTACGGTCACCGTATATCCTCTAGAGAGTACCCAAGTGAGTCTGTTCGACTCTAAAAACATAACATCCTGCCCACCATGGATTCTACGGAGAAGCCTCAGCTCTCCAGTGCAGTAATACTGGAGAACGGTTCCGGGCAACGACTAAAGTTGAAGAAGGCGAATACACTTGCTAGTGTTGCTTTGGAGGATTATTTTGTGAGTAATGCACTAATCTGATAGATAGATTTTCGTGTTATATTTCACGCCGCCTACTATGAAAAACTCTGGTAGCTATAACGGACGTGTGTAGATTGGCCCTCGAGATTTGAGCAGGCACTCAATGGCCAGTCTTCCTCAGAATGCACGGCAGCGTCACCCCGGAAATGATACTGCCCCTCTTTCGTTGGTGGATGGGCGACTTGCATTACATGCATTTTTAAATACGCTTACGACCGTGCTTCCCTCCTACTAAAACTATCTTTACGTCTAGCTGACACCGCGACGGTACACGGTTAGGATCAACAGCCTCTTCCTCACAGTCCTTGGTTTCGTTGTTGGTTTAGGGCTGGGCTTCCGGAGTTCCACGGCATATGAAAGATATAGCGAAGGCTGGAAATTCTGGGCTCAATTAACACTCACATCGCAGAACCTCGCGCGTCTGATCGGGGTGCACGCCAACGAGCGAGGAGGCGAGCTCGGAAAGCAGGACCTGCTGGCCAAGCTCACCCATAAACCTCATCGTCGCGTTTGCCGTTGCGCTGAAACACAAGCTGAGGTTCGAGAGCCATTCGTGCACTACGAGGACCTACATAACCTGGTGGCACACCTGGACACGTTCGCCAAAGAAGCCGAAGTCCCCGAGAAGCACCTCAGCCAGAAGAAATCGGTTTGGAAAGTAGCCGGCGAGTTTCTCGGCCTGCCCATGGCGGAGTTGAACCCGCGCAAGTTCGTCAAGAACCTCACGAAGCCGCTCGGCAACCTGCCGCTCGAGATCCTGACGCACCTCTCTACATGAAGACGCTGTACGGCAACGGCACGTTCGAATGGGGCATCTACCAAGCGCAATCGCCCAGCTCTCTCATGGCCGTGAACGACGTGCTGACGGGCACGGAGCGCGTGCTCAACACGCCGCTCCCCATCGCTTACAGCATCGCCATCGGGCAGATCACCTGAGTCGACATCCTACTGCTGCCGTTCCAGCTGTACAAGTCGCCCGGGTGGGTGACGATCCCGGGCACGCTGTTCGTCGCCTACATCATCCTGGGCATCGCGCTCATCGGCCGCGAGATCGAGAACCCGTTCGGCAACGACGTCAACGACATGCCGCTTGACTCCCCCCACCAGGACATCTGCCCGGACATCGACGTCATCACGAGCAGGCGCGCCCCGCGCAGTGACGAGTGGGTCACGCGCGCCGAGAATGCATTGCTGTCCCCGCTCGGCCATCATGGGTACCGGGCGTGGGATGCCAAGAGCGTGAAGCAGATCCGGGAGGCGCTGAGGGAGCGGCCAGAGTTAGCGGTGCGGAAGGAGGGGGAGGCGGCGAAGTTGCCCGTCGTGAGCGGGGAGGTTTGAAGGAGTGGTGGTGATCCTGGTTAGTGTGTCCGGGGGCGCACGCTCATGCCATGCGTCGTTGAGGTGGCTGCTCGGGTTTTTGGTGTCCTGCTTGCGCCCTGGTGAAGGGCTTCCTGAAGGGCCCTCTGCATGTAGGTCTTTATTGACGGTGTATGGGATAGGCCTTCTTGCATGCTCTCTAGGTTTGCGGAGTAGCTTTCTTTGATGTACTGGGTAGTTATGGACATACCCGGTTATCTGTGGATTGATGTTAGGTGCGATTAGGCTGATTTATTAGTCTACTATCAGTTTAGGAATAACGAGATGCCCATTAAAGCCGAAAGACGTTCTCGGGGATTGTGGAAGAAGTGTGGAAGAAGCGTAGAAGGCCGTGCGTCGCTTCTAGGGTCCCAGACTTGGTTTGAGCGTAAAATTAAAGTAACTGAATTTCACGTATTGTAGAATAAACTAGCTAGTATTCTCGACTCAATGTGCGTTGATCATAAACCGTCATGTTATTCGTAAGTATATGCTCTAGCTATATTGGTCGCTGATTAAAACAGTCGTGCATCTCTTCTGTATCTTATCAATTCGCCTGCCCTGGCCCGTAGGGTTTCCGCCCATACACAATATAAAACGGCATGAATGCATGCGTTGAGCGGTCCAAGTACGCCTTCCGTACACTGACAAGGAACACTTCTATCTCTTCTTTCCGCCAGCCCAGCCCTCTTGTGAGCGGGCCTAACGCGATTGCCTCGAGTCCTTCCATTAGAACGGCCCGCCAGTACAGCCCAACTTCTCGCAGTGCTCGATTTCTAGGCCATGGCCCGATGGGTGTGTAGAAGACGCGCTCGGTGACGTCGACGAAACCAGCGTCGCGCATCATCTGTGATAGTTGTGGGGTGATGAGAAAGTCGATGCCCAAATTCAGGAGACCTTCTGTTACGCGGCCCCAATATAGTGCCATTGGGTTATCTGGGGCCATGGTGCCGTCTTCGCATTCAGGGTAGTGTTTTACTTCCTGGCATTCCATCCAGGCGCCGGGCTTCAGGTGTCTGCACACAGAACGAAAATCAGAATCCTGTGGAGGATGTGGCAAAGGGAGTTAGGGTTAATTAACGTACTTGAATGCTCGACTAAATAACATCGGCCACTTCCGGAAGGCCTGGACAGTGTGTCGAGTGTGGATGTAGTCGAAGTGGTTCCGGGAGTATAGCCATTCTGATTCAACGTCGTCTACCATGAATTTAAGGTTTGGCGGGACCCAGTTCGTCTGTATAGGGCTCAGGTCTACTCCCAGGACGTTTGCAGAGGGATAGAGGTCGGCGACTACATCAATGCCCGTGTCAGTACGACCGGTTATCCATCATTAATTGAGACTAATTACGAACAATCTAAAGCCCATATTCCTGTCCCCGTGCCCAGGTCTATTACCTCCATGCTGCGGTCTTCTAGCGGTGCAAAGTGCAGTATTTTATTGAAGAGTAGAAGATACATGGCATGCTTTAGATCTTCACGGTCCTGTTCTCGGTCATCATTTGGGAACAAGTACGATCCTGCACGAAAACTGTGATATCGCCGGCCATTTTCGTAGATGAAGTTCCGCGCGCTCGAGGCTAGCGATACAGAGTCTGCGACGCTCTCGGTCTCGTAGCCTAAGTCGTCGTCGGTGTCGCCAGCACTTTCCGCATCGATGCCCTGCTCTGCTTGGTCGAAGGCGTCTGCTGTCTCCTGGGCTGTATAGGGGATCTGCTCTCGTGTTGGCGAAGGGGTCTTCTGCAATTGCTGGCTGGGATCTTGCTCATTTGGCGATTGAGTGCTGACTGCAGGGGCCTCAGGATCGTGTGCCTCCTGCGACGGGCTTCTCATACGTGCGTTCTCGGAACAGTCGGTGACGTCGATCTTAGAATCGTGAAGCTCCTTGCGAAAGTTATCCATGAGGCAATACGAAACGGAAAGTTTAGGTTCGGGCCAATCGTTTAGAGACGAGTTGCGCGGCAGAAGGTTTTAGCTTTCGGAACTATTGTAAGGAGGTGGCTGGGGTACCCACTAAGACCGATAGGCGACGGCTTGGTTGCGCAACAATAAGGGCAGAGCATCAGATTTCAGGGTATGGCACTTTGCGAAAGCGATTTGTCAGTGTTTAACCGCCTTTAACATATCCTGACCGTCAGAATTCTCCGGCAGGCTAGACTTGCCGGCCGGCCCAGCTGCCGCTCCCAACTCTACCGGGGCTTCCCCTCCATGGTTTACCAGTGAAGGCTAGCCCTTACCAGAACTCACGCCCCTTTTCGGTTCCACCCCGCACCATGTGCCTAGCCACGCGATGGGGAAAGCGTACCCTACTAGGAAGCGAGCCCTTTTTTTAAGCCTTTTCTATATTTTAGCAGTAAGAATATATTTCTATAATTTTAAGTCATAAAATAGCAAATCTATACTTTAAGATTATTTTTTAGAAATAGATGCGAGGTGACAGCTCTACGCCGCTCGGCCACCAGACAAACCCAAAAAGGTAAGCGGATATCTGGCTCAATTGCCGGATACGCTGCATAGAACAATACATATAAGCGAGGTAACGGTCGGGGTCTCATGCACGGGCCCGTCACCTGACAAATAGATTTAATAAAACCTTTAAAAAGATTGTTTCTATAACTATATCTAACTATATAAAAGGAAGAGATAAAAAAGAGACGTAGATAGATAATATTAGATAATAATATTAAAAAGCTGTTAAAAGATAAATGGCTAGCTCTATTATAAGCATTGAGACTTTAGCTATACCAAGTGTTTTAATAATAGCGTCGCGGGGGTCGACGATGCAATTTGAAATAAGCTTGATTGCTAGCTATTTGCTCATGCTATCGTCCAATTAACAGCGTGATAGGTCAAGACGTTCGGATGTAGGAAACGTATGCAGGGGGTAGCGATGGCACGTGCGTAGGTGCTACGAACGTGCGCGGGAAAGTTTCGTGACAAATAGTATATATTTACTAAATAGTATAGCTAGATCTACTATTTGCTTTCTTAGTAGGAGTTATATAGGCTATATAATTTTATTATATAAACCACCATATTTAACTGTGCAAGCCTTATATAGGGGGGTGACAAGAGTAGAATTAAGTATCTTATCAACTCAGGCAGGCATTACAGAAGGTGGATTGCTAAAAAAAAGCGGTCTAGTGTCCGGCACTACCTCCATCGCGCAGACCCTCTCGCCAAGCCTACCGAGGGAGGACTGCTTTGCATTTCTCGGCTTCTTCCTTGCTATTCGTTCTCACACCAGTATACCCGGTCATATCAAATACCTCTGCTTCCGCAATTCCCGTCCTTTCTGCAAGACCCGCTGCTTTGGGTGATTTGTGAAACCACCTGACAGACCCAACTGACGTTTCTCCCTCGTCATTCTAGCGTCATGGCCTCCGGGAGCAGGCTTACCGAACTCACGAACATTATCGCGACCGAGACCGAGAAGATTGACCAATTCTTCGCTAAGAATGGTATTCCACATCTCTCCTTCGATCCCGATGCCCCGGCAGACTTCCCGGTTCCTAGCAGCAATGCTGAAATCCAAGAAGCTCGCCGCACCATTGTGAATGCAACGAAGGAGCTGCACGATCTGATGGTGGGGCCGCGTGAAACCATCCGTTGGATGGCCTGGAGTGTACGTCTCCAGTTTCTGTCGTGAGAATTCTGCTCCGTGTGGGTTCCTACATGGGTACTGAGATTATTCCTGTTGCGATAGTACAATGATAATTTAAGCCTCCACGCTGCTTACCATTTCAACGTTGCCAAGGCAGTTCCCGTAGACGGTAAGGCTTCGTATGTCGAAATATCGAAAGCGACAGGTCTCGATGAGGTGAACCTCAAGAGACTGGTTCGTCATGCCATGACCAATCGCATATTCAGGGAACCGAACGAAGGATTCGTAGCTCACACCGCCGCTTCGCGTCTATTGGTTGACGACTCCCAGATGATTGACTGGGTTGGACTGTGCAGCGCAGATTTCTTTCCTGCAGCGGCCCACACGGTAGATGCAATGGTCAAGTATCCTGGTTCGCAAGAGCCTGGCGAAGCCGGATTTACTGTTGCCTGGAGGCACGAAGGTACGCCTATGTTCATGGAAATCGGAAAGAATCCTGCCCGAGCGAAGCGGTTTGGTGGTGCTATGTCGTCGTTGACAGGAGGTGAAGGGTATGAAGTCGATTATCTTGTCAATGGCTACCCGTGGGCTGATTTTGGCGATGCTACCTTCATAGACGTAAGCTTTCAACTGTACCCTGGAAGCACCGTTGCTTACCCCTGATTAGATCGGCGGTTCCCATGGCTTTGTGTGTGTTGCTCTAGCCAAGAAGTTCCCACGCATGAAATTCGTTGTCCAGGACTTGCCGAAGACTATTGCAGATGGCCCTTCAAAGATCCCTCCAGAGTTGTCCGACCGCATCAAATTCCAAGCACATGATTTCTACACTGACCAACCAGTCAAAGACGCCGACATCTACTTTTTCCGCTGGATCATCCACAACCAGTCTGACAAGTACGGCACGAAGATACTTCAGGCCCTCATTCCCGCCTTGAAGCCTGGTGCTAGGATTATTATCAACGATAATTGCTTACCAAAACCCAATACAGTAGATATGTGGGATGAGAAAATCACTCGGTATTTTCCTAGACTAAGACGGCCTCTTGAAGAGAAGAGTCGCTAACATTTCCACAACACAGAACCATGGACGTCACTATGCTAGAACTACTGAACGCACGGGAGCGTGACGAAGATGACTACACTGAGCTGTTCAAGCAGGCTGACCCACGGTTCAAATTTCTTGGCGCGAGGACATCCAAGGGCTGCCGAATGCACATCATGGAGGCTGTCTGGAATCCGGAAGGCGCAGCAACTCAGCTTACAAATTCTATATCGCAAAAGCTTTAGGGATCTTTAGGAAAGCTGCTGTAACGATTCTTTGCCTGATAGCACCAGATGCGTAGATTATAATGCTTGTAGGAAATTTTTTGGGGCGGCATGACTGATGCGTAGAAATACCCTGGCGAGGATAACCTATTAACTTTCGCTTAACTGGCCCGCTTCGGCCTCTTAAATCTTGGTGTGCTAGTAGAATAATACAGCCCAACCATTTTGCAAAGGTTCGCTTATTTTGATAACATACTAGCAGGGAGGGCCGTCTGACCCGTTCATGTTACCCCTTGTAAGTCCGAGACTTAGAGAGCGTAGCCGAAAATATTAAAATACGCTACGTTGCAAAATCTTATACTAGATAAACTTTTAGGAGGTATATGAATAGTGGTGACCATAAAGAAAGAGATTTAGGGTACCTACCCTAATAGGGGCACTTTTTACCTAACTAGTAGCAAAGTAGAGCGTAGAACGCCCGTAAGGCAGTACTAGCGCTACTAAAAACTTATCCTAGTAAAGAATTCTAATTATAACAGCCTTAAATAAAACGCTTCTAAAGTAAATAGATAATACCTATAAGTTACTAGATAAACTAACACTATAAAAAAACTACCTAGAACTGCTATAGCCCTATCTTGTAGAAGCTTAAGTTTAAAGGGGGGGTACTATTATGGGATACCCCCGTAACGCCTTATACACGTCTACCTATTTTTACTAACTTAGTAACTAGAGACCGACTATAAGACTGCAATTTGCCGCAATTTATAGTAATCTAACGGCAATCTGCTATATTCTGCTATATTCCGCTAAGTTTTACTAAATCCTACTAAGTTATAAGCTTTATTAACTAGTCCTCGCTTCCTCTACGTCTATAACTACACCTTTATATCTTTAGGTACCATATCCTCCACTTTAAATAAATCTAAGTTATAACCGTATAAGAGGTGGCGGGTAATAATATTAATAATATAGCTTAAACAATATAGCCGGCGCTTAATTAGATTAAAGTTAAACTCCTTTATAATAGCCGTTATCGCTGTTACGGCTCGTACAAATGCCTCTGAACCGAAGCTTGTAGAATGCTGTATTACGAAGATACTAAGCTAAGAAGCAGAGAAGGTTGAGGAAAGGACACGTCTATATACAGGCGCCAAGTCTCCAAGCGAGCCCCTAACTAGGGTCTATAACGGTGCCGTGACAATCGCCGTATTATTGTTAGTCGCGTTATTTAGCATAAAATACCTAATCCGCTCATTCTTAATGCCAAAGTCTTTAATTACGGCAATTACGCCTTCTATAATATTAACGCCAGTATACGAGCTAGTCTACTCTAGAATAGTAAGAAGAGTTACTTAAGGCTTAAAATCTTTGTTAAGAAAGTAGGTAATAACGCTATTAAACGAAAGAAGGTTACCTAATATTTATAGGTTAAAAAATAAATAGATCTTACTAACCGCGCATTATAGCTCTCTTTTTATTACCGCCTTATAGTAAGCATAGCCCTTAATAATCCAAGATCTAACTAACCATCTACTAAGTATATATTCTGCTGCTTAAGGCAATAGATATTTAATAAACTTGCGAAAAACTGGCCTATTAACTTACCTAAAAGACACGTTATTATAAACAATCTATTAAAGAAAAAGTTGCCTAAACGTCTTCTTATTAAACGTATATGCTAACTTATTAAGAACCTACTGCTCCTGGGGATTATTTATATTAAGACCTTTAAGTGCGGAGATTAACTTTAACGCGTATAGCACCTTCTTACCCTTCTTATTAAATATATAACTATAGACTACTTAAATATACTTTATAATATTAGAGCTTCCTTTATAGGTATTTTAGGAGTAGGCCTTAATACTATACTTACAATAACACTCCTTATAAAGCCGCTACCAGTTAATAGTCTTATAATTCTCTATTAGTACGCCTAACTGCTAGATTAGGAAGAAGAGCTTACTATTACTTTTAGAGATTAGAATAATATAGCTAGGTAATCTATTCCAGTTAACCTAGGACTAATTAAACCAACTCTTATCTTTAGGAGGAGCCTTACTAGCGCGCGCTTTAGTAGACCAATTAGCCCTAAATATACTAAATATTAGAGCTGTTATAAGAGTCAAGATCTTATGTATATTAGGATTAGGTATTAGCGTTATTTAAATTATAGTAAATTAATTAGGCTCAGTTATATTAGAGACTTAATCTTCTAGCCTTACTACTATATCTAATAAGTTAAGAGACTAGGCGGTACGGCAGTAAGGCTACTAGGTAGGGCTATCTCGTAGCTAAAGGTATAGAGGTACGTTTAAGGGAGGTAGTAGTAGTAGAGGTAGT
>Ga0307515_10002713_pt1 | contig 37876 bp, 11 predicted proteins | sample 17_EM_MG_FD_194513 | JGI IMG/M metagenome (GOLD analysis project Ga0307515, IMG submission 194513) | Populus trichocarpa ectomycorrhiza microbial communities from riparian zone in the Pacific Northwest, United States - 17_EM | ecosystem: Host-associated > Plants > Roots > Unclassified | place... | reverse complement strand
TGGCGAATACTATAGGGATTAAGTTGTTAACAGATTGGCTAGATAGTAAGGATAAGTTATAAATACGGCGCCATCCCCTATCCGCTTTAGGTACTAAACCTAGTAGTAAGGACATAATAGGAGATGTTACCATTATAATCCTACCTATATCTAGATTGGCGCTAATCTTCTCTAAAATTAGGACCGTATTTATGGCTATTAAGGCTTAGTTCTTCTAGGAGAGGAGCTTAATTTCTAAGTCTACCCTAATCTGGCATCTAAACTTTAAAATACCAATAATATTGCGTTAAAGGTTGCTGGGGTATAGGGATAAATAACGCCCCTATGCTTAAATAATTAAGGGGGAGGAAGAGTCCTGTAGAGGAAAGGAGGGCAAAAAAACTAGAAATAATGGTATAGTATTTGGCCTACCCGTACTATAAGGGTGGAGTACAGTTTTGGTGGAGTATAGGTATAGCTTAATAAAATCCTCTTCCTTCTCTTCCTTTTCCTTATTAACACTTTCCTCTAGTAATTGCTACTTATAATTCCTTATAGTATATAGGCCACCGCACTTACTATAGGTATACGGGAACTTGCAATCCTTATCTAGGTCACACTTCCCTCTATTAAAGCTATAATAGATCCTTAAGATATTAGTATTTACTTATATGCGTTTTAAGATAGATGCGGATTTATAAGTACTGGGATTATAATAGATATCTAGGAAGTTACTGGAGATCTTCTAGTTAGCTAGCTCTAACTGGTTCTTTTAAATAACTATAGAGTGGTGCTTTAAGGCTATAGTTATTAAGGGAGTAATTTAGTAGGTAGTAGATAGCTAGATAACTTAATTATAGAAGGTAAGTATTTAGGGAATAAAATCTACCAAAAGATTCTTATATATAATAATTATAATTATTATATAGTTAAGGAAGCCCTTTACCCATACTTTAACTAACGGGTAGTCCTTTATTGTCCCTTCTTTTAGTCTTATAAAAAGGACGCTGTTAATAATAAGGATATTATTTTAAGGCTTAGACTAGAGCTAGTGTATCTAGAGGTAAGAGAGATTATTAGGTAAGAAAGTACCCCAAAATACCTTAAGTATCTCTTTATTTAGGACGCTAGGGAGAAGGGTATTTAGGATATTAGCTATAGAGGGAAGCAACTTACCTAGTTTATTAATTGGGGTTAAGGATAATACTGCCGTAGCTAATCTCGCTATTACTATAGCGAGGCTTAATATATAGAGTTTAGTCGCCTAATCTTCCTATTCTTTTTAAACGCGTAGTATTTTGGTACGGTCCTCCTATTCCTAAAGGAGTCTTATTTTCCGGTCGGTTGCCTAATTCTTAACCTCCTTTACCTAAGCTCTTCTAATTCTTAGGTCCTCCTTATGTAGTTATTAGAGCCGTTCTTTAGCTTTTTTAGCGGTTAAAGTCTTGCGTTAAGCCGCGGAGAGAGGCGCTATTATAGAGGATAGAGACTGTGATGCCGGCGTATCGCCTAAAGGTATAGGGGAAGGTGAGGGAGACTGGTAGGTAACCTCTAAGGAGTTTAGCTCGTCAAGTGTGTTATCATTAGTTAAGTTTTTAAGGTTTTTATAGACGATTTGCGAAGGTTTAGACGAGCGTATAGGTCGTTAAGTTATTAACAGCAACAATTAATTATTAGAAATTGAGTAAATAAGGCATTAGCTTTTAAATAAGACTAATATAGAAAGCAAGCAAGCAAGGCTCAATTTTGTAAATGTTGATGATATTGGTGTTGCTAAGATGCAGGGGTGCTGCAGTGCTCGCTTGGCCATATAGACATGTCCATATAGCTTATTTTCAGCCTTTAGTTTAAACCTCTATTTAGCTTATCTAAGCATTGTTATTTCTTTAACTAGTACTAAGATATATTAGCTGCTTCTCTAGTCCTCCGTTTATCCCTCTAAGTCCTTAAATATTATAATTAATGCTTTTTTAATATAGGTTATATGTCAGGTAAAACCTAAGTAGATAGTTATATAGCCGTAAGGTATGGGCGACCCTAGGGCAACCTAGGGGTGACTCGCCTGTAAGGTACGTGCGCTATATATACCTAGGGAAACCCCCTCCTACCTTACACACAGACTCCTCCTTTTTCCCTTAAGGATTCATCTCTATATATACAATATACCCTATTATTCTATTATTAGACTCCCTATCTATATCCTTACCTTATATTTAAATCCTTACCAATCCCCTTAGGAGGATAGCCGGTTTAATTTTTCTATAATACCTCTAAAAAGAAAACCGACGCCTATACCTAATAGTAATATGCTAGTAATATAACTATAAAACGCCTTAGGATTTAGTGTAGACGAAACCACTAAAAGTACACTAGTAGCATCTAAGCCATTTTCTAAATCCTAAAACGATTAGATATCTATAAACGCTAAAGACTAGTTTAACTTATATACCTAGGCTTAATAGGAGCTTAGTAAGGTTACTAGCGTCCTACCTAATACCGCTAATATAAAGGAGCTAGATAAGCTAGCTAAGAAAATAGCTAATTTATAGAGTATTATTGATTTAATAAAGCCCTCTTGTCGCCTCTTTAGTAAAGAGTATAAGTTATATAGCAAACGCATACGCTGATTAAATCTTAACGCCCTAGTTAAGAAGTCACTACCTAATATTAGCGGTACTATTTAACAGCATTTTAACTGGTAGATTGCCGCAGTTAAGAACCAATTTAAGGTTAATAGCGCTAACTACGACTATAAGCGACGCACGCGCTAGGCCATTAAAGATCTTATAAAAGAAAAGACAATTACCTAACTAGTTTATTGCCAGTTAGGCACTAAGGATAAGGGTCCTTTACTATAGGATAAGTTTAAGACTATAGTTTAAGACAAAATTAGGAACCCTATAGTGAGACGCTTTAATAACGCTATAATATACTATATAGCTGTTATAAAGGAGAACTAGAGGTTTAACGTCTTTTTAGCCCGTATATATAGTTTAGAGGACCTCTTCTTATATACCCCTTTTATTAATCCTAAATAATAGGTAGACTTTTAGTTCTTACGCCTCCTAGCCTACCTATAAGCAGAGCTCTTCCGCTAGAACTTCACCTAATAGATAAAAACCGCTAAAGACCTCTTTAACAAAATCCGCTATATAGAGTAATTGCTTAATACTATAAAGCTCGCGGAAGATTGCGTAAGTAGTAGTAATAAATTATCGCGTATAAAGCGCGGCCGTAGTATAGGCTCTATAGAATTAGGCTTAGGGAATAGAACCTAAAAAGGGTAATACTTTAAGTAAACTCCTATAGAGACTACCTAAAAGCCAGATGGCTTAGGGGACCCCCTAAACGCTAGTGCTACGTAGGCAAGTTAAAGGACTATAGGTGGCCACTATAAAGAATACTAGAAGCAGGTTAATAAAGAGAAGTTAGTTTAGGTTTTAGAAAACCTAAGGCCCTAGTAGCGTATCTCTCTTAACTACAACTAGGGCCTAATATAGAGGGAGAGAAGACACGTATTATGGTATATATTGCGATAGATATACCCTAGGGCGAAGTCCGCCTATATGCTTTATATAATAATAGGTGCTAAATTAACCTTATTAACTAAGATATCGTCTATAGGTTTAACCTGCCTATATACTACGCGCTATATTTACGTAAACCTATTATATATTTCCTTAATAGTAACCAGATAATAATTTGGGATGCCTATAATCTAATAGTCACCACTAGCAACTCCTAGGGTACCCCTTGTACTATCGGCCTGCAGACCTTTTAGGGCGGCTTATTTAATAGTTACGATATAGTTTTTAAACGGGATTGGCTTGCGGAAGCAGATCTATTAATTAACTTCCGTTTTAGATAGTTTATCTAGAGTACTTTAGACCCTAAACACCTCTAAATAGTTACCCTTAACGCTCTCCTAGCAGACATTAAGGCTAGCGAAATAGTCTATTCGCTATAGCTAAAAGACTCCTTTTTTACGCCAGTCGTGAATATAATAGAGGGCCTGTTATTACTGGCAGTAAGTACCCGTATAAACCCTCTAGATATAAAGATACCGGTTATAAATATAGTAAAGAACCTACCGTTACTAGCAGCGAGTACCTATAAAGACCCTCTGGTACTAGCGCAGATCACCTATATATAAGGGGGAGGTAATTAAAACCCTAAAACTATTAAGTATACTACAGCTAAGCTATATATACTCTTAGTATAAGTATACCTATAAAACGCATATCGGCCACACTCTTTTCTTTACTGGCTCCTAGAAGCATACTACTATATAATAGTCGCTTTAACCTCCGTGGCCCCTAGCCTACTAGATATATATAAGGAGGAAATTAATATCTTCTTTAATAAGCTAGTAAGTATGCTACCGTAAAACTCTAAGTACGACTATATAATTGATTTAAAAGAAGGTAAGACGCTACCGTAAATGCCCCTTTATAACCTCTTATAGAAAAAGTTATAGATCTTATAAGAGTACCTAGATAGTGCTCTCGAAAAGGGCTAGATTAGGCCTAGTAAGTCACCTACTAGAGCGCCCATCCTCTTTATACTAAAAGTAGATAGTATAATATAGCTATACGTTAACTATAAATGCTTAAATAAGTTTACAATTAAGAACCGGTACCCTCTACCGCTAGTTAGCGAACTCTTTAATAGGCTTAGCTATATGAAGATATTTATAAAGCTAGATCTTTATAATACGTACTATAGAATTCGCATTAAAAAGGGAGATAAATAGAAGACCGTATTTAAGATACGCTATAGTTACTTTAAGTACCTAGTAATGCCCTTTAGTCTTACTAATACCCCAATAATATTCTAAAGCTATATTTATAAAGCTCTAGAAACCCTAATAGATACTATCTACGTAGTTTACCTAAATAATATTCTTATCTACTTAAATAATAAGGATAAGTACGTCGAGCACGTTAAGTAGGTACTGCGACAGCTCTACGCTTAGGGCCTATACGCTAAACTATTAAAATGCATCTTTTATACTAAGAACGTTAAGTTCCTAGGCTTTATTATTACCCCTAAGGGTATTATAATAGACCCTAACCGCGTAAAAGCTATTAAGGAATAGCCTAAGCCCAAGTCCTATAGGGATATTTAGGTCTTCCTTAGCTTCGCTAACTTTTATAGGCGATTTATTTGTAACTATTCGGATACCGCATACCCCCTATACGTATATCTTATATAGGCGCATTACAACCTAAGGTTAGATAGGGAGAAGAAGTATAAGTATAAGTTAAAAGGGCCTACTAAATAGTACTAACCTTAGTTCTAGCCTAATAACGCTTAGCAGGCGTTCCGTAAGCTACGCTCTATATTTACGTAGGCTCCACTACTTTATTACTTTAACCTAAATTTACCCTTAATAGTAATTACTAACGCTTCTAATTATACCTATAGCGGTATACTTTTGCAGCCTTTAGGATAGAAAGACCAACTCCACTAGCACTTAATCGCTTATTATAGTTAGAAGCTTACTAGCCTAGAAGTATAGTATAATACGTATAATAAAGAACTACTCGCTATAGTGCAATATTTTAAAATATAGCGCTATTACCTTAAATACGCCGCGTATATAACGCGCGTGCTCTATAATTATAATAATCTTAGGTACTTTATAACTACTAAGAGCTTATCTACTTACTAGGCCTAGTATACTAAGGAACTAGCTAAGTTTAATTTTAAGATTAAATATAAGCTAGGTAAAGCAAATCCCGCTAATATACTATTTTAGCGCCTGGATTATACTAAAGGCTTTAAAGATAGCAGTAAGAGGACACTCCTTAATACTATACTGCCTATATTATAGCAAAAGTTGCGGGTTATAGGCCTTGTAGGCGGCCCTAGTACTACTATACTATACTAGCGAGTAGCATACATATAGTATACGAGTGACCCTTATAAACTTAGCGCCGGCGGACCAGAGCGTCCTACTATTCTCTTTAAGACTACTTTAACTAGCCTAATAGCGCTTAACCCTAGGGAAGACCCCTTGGCCTAGGCTATGGTCCCCTATAATAACCTAGCGAGTTACCTATATATTATACGTTACTTTACTAGCACTAACTTTACGTAAAGTCTTATGCCATGGTAAGAAGTAGTAGTAGCTGCCTTAGCCAAAATAGCGTTTATGGAACACCCCCCTAAGTTACTAGTTAATTTTATTTATAGAGTATAAAAAAGGGACGCCTTTATATGCTTTATATATAATTAGTTAACCTAAAAATAAGTTCCTACTAGTAATAAGGACTATACCCTTAATAATTAAGGACTTTTAAGGTAAAATAATAAGGTCTAAGTGCTAAATTATATACTATTATAATAGGAGATCCTTAAGCGGAATTATAACAATTCTATAGGCGGCTACTATAGTTTTAACCATACTTTTAAGGTAATTGCGCGAAAGTATACTTAGAACGGCCTTACCTAGGACCTCTATAAATACCTAGATAATTATAATACCTACTAACGCTTTAAATCGCGCCGCTATAAACCCTATAGTAAGCTACAGCCTCTCTAGGTCCCTACCTAAGCCTAGCGATATTATTTACTTAACTTTATTACGGATCTCCTAGAGTTTAAGACTCCTAATAGCGTAGAGTATAACTCTATCCTTATTCTTATAGACTATTTTATAAAGCTAATACGCTACTATCTAGTGCGTAAGATAATTAATGCTACACAACTCGCAGAACTCTTATTTAGAGTCTTTATGCAAATAAGACCTCTAAATAATATTGTCTTTAATAGGGGTAGTATATTTATAAGCGAGTACTAGAGCACTATATACTACCATCTCCGCGTTTAATATAAACTTAGTACCGCATTCTACCTGTAGATAGATAGTTAGATAAATCGTTAGAACTAGAAGTTTAAGGTATACCTACGTATATTTACAAACTAGGAACAGTCTAATTAGGCCTCCCTACTTAAAGAAGTAGCCTTTACCTATAACTTTAAGGTCTATACTATAACGAAGCGTTCCCCTATTAAGCTCGCCTATAGCTAGCTACTAAACGTCCCGGATAGAGTCCTAGATAGCGTTTAAGACGCCTAGTAAGGTAGGGAGAGGTCTAAGTTAACAAATATTAAACTTGCAGAAACGTATTTATAACGCCTACGCCTTATATATAAGGCAGCGGCGGCGTTAATAATGTACGCCTAATAGCTTTAAGCAAAATACTATAATCGTCACCATCTAGCCAAGTATTTCGCTATTGGTAAACGAGTCCTACTCTCTTCTAAGAATATCCGCACGAAACGTCCTTATAAGAAGCTTAACAGCAAGTTTATAGGACTATTTTAGATCCTAAAGCGCGTAGGATAGTAAGTATATAAGCTAGAGCTCCTACCTATTATAGCACAGCTCTACCTAATCTTTTATATCTCCTTACTAGAGCCTTATAGGTCACGCCCTAGGTTTTAACCACTAGCAGTAAAAGAGCTTAAGGAAGGCAGCTAGGAAGTAGAAGTAATTATTACCTACTAGAATTATACTAGACAACTATAATACCTTATTAAATAGCTAGGATAGCTAAATAAGTATAATAAATAGAAATATAAGACAGAACTTAAGAATTATTAATAACTGTTAGATAAGTACTGTAAGTGAAATACCCTAGCCTTATAGCTAAAGCGTAGGCGAAAAGTAAGCGCCGCTATTAAAATATAACCTATATTAAAGTGGAGTAAAGGACGTCCTAAGGGATTAAAGAATAAATAACAATTACTATAGGAACTGCGGCGTATATATAGGGTGAAGTTTTAATTTATTAATATCCTATATAAGCTACACTCTAACGTAACCTAGCGATGCTAGTAACTTATAGGTAAGGCTATAGCATATACTAGTAACGAAGCTTAATTTAAAAAGCACCCTTCTTAAACCTAGTCCGTTACTCTATACTAGCTAAGTAAATTATTTATATATTAGAGAATAGGCCTATTTATAACTAGGGTTTATTTAACTAAGGTCTATAACCTACTAGTAACCCATTAGTGGTAACCTATACTAATAACTTATACTATTCTATATATATACTATACAGATAACGCGTAAGGCTAAAGTATAAATTAGCGGCAGATTTAACGGGTATATAGCCTTACTGTCCTAAACCTAGCTATATATAAGTAACCTATAACTTACCTATAAAGTATATATAGCGCTACGTCGGTATAGCGTAAGGCTAAAGTAGGGTTAGTGGCGGATTTAATAGGTATATAGCCTTACCGTTTATAAATCTGGCTATATATAAATAACCTATAACTAACCTACGAGGTATTAGCGACCTACTTATATAAGTAAGCTTTTAGAATATTTCTAGTCTACTAAATTTAGGTAATAGTATTAAGCTCTACTAGCTCTACCTGTTAAATAAACTAATTAGGATTTTCTATACTAGGTATAGAAAATTGCTATTAGCTTAGTTAAATGCAGGGGAGTCTTAGCAAGGTAAATCTAACTAATTAGACAACTTTAACTGCCGGTTGAAGTTCCTTAATATCTTCGCGCCGCGTATATATATAACCCGTCTCTCTATATATAAAATTAAAACGCTTTTTCCCCTCTAAAAATTTTCCTTACTAAGGGTTTTTATAGGGTTTTATTAAGGCTTAAGTATATAAAGGATTAGGGACGACCCTTTTTAAAAGAGGGGGCATTATTAGGTAAAACCTAAGTAGATAGTTATATAGCCGTAAGGTATGGGCGACCCTAGGGCAACCTAGGGGTGACTCGCCCGTAAGGTATGTGCGCTATATATACCTAGGGAAAACCCTTCCTACCTTATACACAGACTCCTCCTTTTTCCCTTAAGGATTTGTCTCTATATATATAATATACCCTATTGTTCTATTATTAGACTCCCTATTTATATCCTCACCTTATATTATATATCTCTCTAAAATTACTTAATTTAATATAACCTTTTTATCTAACTATGTATAAAAGTCTTCCTATTTATTATTTTTATATTACCTATACTACTTTCGGTATAGCTTATTAAGCGTATATAACCTATTTATAAGGAAGTATCTTTTTATTCCTATATTATAATAGCCTTTTATATATATATATATTAAACCTAGTAGGGATCCCTAGATCCTCTTCTTACTCTAATTAATTTAACTATTTTACTCTTAGCATGCCTGCTCTAGGCCTATTAGTAATTTTTTATATAGAAATTCTATTCTTAGGATATCCTAGCGTTCTTAGCCCTTAATATCCCCTTTATTCTTACTACGCTGCGACTTATATTTTAAGTCCTTTCTAGTTTTCTTCTAGTTTGCGTCCAGTAAGTAGATTCTTAGAGTCTTTATACTTCTTAATTATAGTATTAACTTTTTAACCCTTAGGCTAAACACTTTATTCCCCTATTGTTAAAGTCTTTATTTATTTATTTTAAAATCTTAGCTTCCTAGGAATCTATATTCTATACTTATTAATTTATTCTTAAACTAAGCTACTATTCTTTTTTATTGGTTTCCGTCTATTATAGGTTAGTTTTATCTCATCTTAAGAACCTTAAGTAGTTAGCCTTTTTCCATTATTAAGTAGTAAGTTAGTATTAGTAGTTGCCTGCTTATTTAGACCTTTTTAGTCTTATCTCCTTCCGTCTTATAGGGCAATCAATATTATATTTAATAAAGTCTTAATTCCTATTACTAAACCTTACTCTATAGAGGTCTTAGCCTCTACCTTTATTATTCTATTCTTAAGGTCTACGTACTCCTAATAAGTCGCCCTTATTTCCTTATTATTACTACTAATAGTCCGATTATTATATAGATCCTTTAGCACTATTGCCGTTACTTAAAACTAATCTATAAGAACTCTTTCCGCTAACTATTAGCTAAATATACCCTTTAGGTCCTAATCTGGTTTATAGAGTTAGTCTTATTCTTTATCTAACTCTCTTATACCCTAAAGTCCTTTTAACTCCGGCTCTTATAGCTAATAACTTGCGCTATACTTAGCGTCCTTATAAACTTAGTATATGTTATTATAATAAAACGCAAAGCTTTTAATTAAATATTCTTTTGTTCCTTGTAGCATATTATTACCCCTTTATATATATTATCTACTAGTCCAGTTCCCCTTACTACATAGTTACTTTAACTACCTCTATCCCTTGCAACGGTAAAATGTGTCCTACGGTTATCGATAAGAGCCAGCCAATAGAATTGATAGGATCAAGCTCCGTGATGGAAAATACGCGTACTTTCGGTTCTGGTTTTTGGTGTTCTGCGCACGGTCCAATTCTCGTAGGACGCTACCGTTGCAAGGGATAGTCCCTAGCGAAGTAACCTTATCTTTTATAATTTATATAAGCTCCTTCTTTAAACCACTTTTCTTACTATAGAGTCCGCCTAAACGTCTTCTACTACTAAAATCCCTAATTTAGCCTTTACTCCTTAGTTATATAATTACTTAATCCTTAACCTCTAGGTTTTTATAGTTTCTTATTTTATCTTTTAGTTTTTTTAGTACTACTTAGGTCTATTAGCTCTAGTCCGCTATACTATAGTTTTAATACCTACTATAACCCTCGATTTATCTATGCTAGTTTAACTATACTTCTACCACCTCTCTTAGAATAATAAAGCTTATTATTAACTTTAATTACTTAATTAATTAGTTCCCTTATAGTTGTTATATCTTCTATAGGTATTATTATCGTTTAAACTTTAGCCTTTAGCTGTTAGGTAATGAATTTACCTCGCCTATATATCTAATTACAACGATATACTTTATATTACGATATTTCCCCCTTAATTAAAGTGTTTTTGGTATAATATTACGATATTCTAACTTTTGGTAATATTGTTAAATCTTCCCTACTAAAATCGGTATAACCAGTAGAGATTTTATATAGGAGGGAGCCTAATTTAGCTAGTAAGGTGGACGCCTTAAGCCTTTTTAAGTATAAAGCCCCCCCCTTGTATTTCTTATTAACTCAATACGTAACTCTTTATATAATAATACTATTAGTATAATGATATGCTCGGCCGTATAAACCGTATCGTACTAACCAGTTTCTACTGTATATATTGTTCCGCATAGCTATACCTAGCATCTTGCCAGTCACTCGCTTACTCTTTAGGGTTTATACCGTGGCTAGGTAGTACGGAGCCTATTGCCTTATATTAGCCCCCTTTAGTACTAAGCTATTAACGCCCCTTTATTCTACTTAGTCTACGCTATTAATATTTAGAATTGCGTTATATAGTTTATTGCTAACGACCTCTATATAAGTTCGGACAACTTTTATTCTACTATTACTACTAATTCCGGATCTCCGTATATTTGCGTAAGTTTATTTATAAATCTGTCCTATATTAAGAATATATACTAAACTTTTAAATTATTGGTTCTGGCTACCCTATTAGCTTATACTTCTATAAAATAGGGTTTAAACTATTCTAATACCTAACCCGTTAAGAATAATCCTGTATACGCGACTTAGTCTAATAGTATAGGTAATTTAGCTCCCTTGCATTATATTAAGTTTTATTTATATAATAAACCCCTTAAGCTTTAACTTTTCTCCTAAGAATTGTTTAATTAATAGTATCTTAATCTTTATTATCTTAAAATTATTAAGTTTTACATTAAATCCTACTTAATTAATATTAATATAATCTATTACTTCCTTAAGTTTATCTATAAGTTACCGTTTTCTGCTATACTTATGTCTCCCTAAAACCTAAAGGTCGATTCTCCTAGCGTTATTATAGGTGCTATTCTAGGTAGCATATTATTTAACTTTATTAATACTATAACTAGGTAGTAAATGTATAACAAAGCCTTATAGGAAATATTATGGTAGACTTATTAATGGGCTAGGTATATAGGTAAATAAGAAGTTAATAACGTAAATATAACTAGTAGAGTGGTTACTTAATAGATTAACTCTAATTATATTCTAAGATTTACTATAAAGAGAGAGCTATCTAAGGTAGGGACTGTAGTCCTTTAAATATATAATACTGCGCCTAAGAAATATACTAAGTACATCGGTATGTTAGTACGTTGGTATACCCCTTACGTCCCTACGTTCCTACGTTTTTACGTTCTAAACTATAGTCTTGTAACTACCACGTCGCAGCGCCGACGCTGCGCAGCTGTACACACGCCTCTGCGTTTGCTCTGGTAGTCTATTAGCATAATCCTGATAGAGCGCCAATGTAACTGCCAGGTTCCCGGGCTCCACCGCGTGGAAGCGCAGAGGCCGATTTTCATGGAGCCCTAAATACTAAATTACCTATAAACCATATATTTAGCGTGCTAAAGCAATACGGGCTGGCCCCTTTCCCCCCTACTATAGCTACCCTTATCTGCTATCTGCGGTACGCCTATAGTGCGGTAATTGTTTGTAGCGCGATAACTTACGGTACGTCTACGGTAAATTGGTAATGTGGTATATTGTAGTGGTTGTTGTTGTCTGCGTCTGCGGTGGTGGTGGTGGTGGTGGTAGTGGTTGTCTGCGTCTGCCGTGCGCCTATAGTGTAGTAGTTGTCTATAGTGCGATAGCTGTAGACTAGTTGCGGTGGATGTCTGTAGCGTAATAGCTATAGACTGGTTGTGGTAGAGGTTGTGGTAGGAGTGTCTGGTATTAGGCGTCCAGTGACGTGTCCTTAGGGGCTATATAGCCTGCGGCGCCATAGCGACGACAGCAGAGGACGAAAGGGAGGCGACGGCGATAGAGCCGCTTATTGATATGCTTAAGAGAGTGGTTGTGGTGCAAATCTGGATATACCAAAGAGGTACAAGTTATGTAGCATGATGTTACAATTATACTCATAGAAAGCAATGAGGCTAAATTAACATCCAAACCATCTTTATCAGTCCCTTCTCCTTCAATCTTCAGCACTATCCTCAGTATCATCCTGCTTTCGCTTCGCAAGCACCTCCTTCCATTGTGTTGCAAACTCTCTCAAACTCCCTTCGCCGCCCCCGCTAGCATCAACAACATCACGAGGAAGTTTGTGCGCGCTGTATTGTGGCGTCGTGAAGCCATACGCTTCCGGGTCATCTCTACGTACGAGACGGAATTCAGGAGTGAATATGTCTTCTACTTCATCTTCTTCCGTGTCCGATGCCGATGTAGAGTCGCTTTCCCTGATGCCGCAGCAATTGTAACTTTCGGTTGGGATTGTATTATTGTACGTAGATTGTGCGAGGTCATTGCTGATGTTGTTTCTTGATGTTAGCGAGAGGGATATTGTTCCTGATTCTGATGGCGCTGGTGAGAGCGGCTTTGGCAGTGTGAGTAGCTCCAACCAACTGAACAGCAGTGGATCTGTCCTCTGTGCCCAGGGGTTGATATCAACAAGCCACACTCGATCGTGCGGCGGAGGAACATAGACATCGAAAGTGAAATTTTCATCTGGGAAAGATTCCCGCAACCTTAGCTCAAAAAATTGCTGTATCTTATCTCTGAGCTTATCCTGCATCATAAAGAGAAATTCGAAATGGTTTAGGTCGCGTTGACAAAGCGCAATAAGTCGCCGCCGCCGCACAAAGCAGCGGAACTCAACAGAAGGATTGAGAGTGATATTTTTGCGGAGGACGAGAAAGTAAGGTATGTTTTGTGTCGAAAGCTCTTCATTTTCTATACCTCCTGTAGCTTCACCATCCTCACAGTCATCAAAGGCATGCTCTAAATCATGCGTGACAAAATCGCTGGATTTTAGTAATAAATAGATATCGTTAGGAGTCCTACACTCCATGCTGTTTGTTGCAGCTATCCATGTCGCGTCCTTTGGGGCTGACCAGTTCAGTTTTGGCACAACTTTCCCATCTAGCTCCTCTATTGTTAACTTGATAGCTTGATGTATTTCGCGCCATGGGGCCGATGGATCATCGTCCTCTTCAGCTTCAGCGTCTGAGGCATTGTCCGTTGAGGAGAAGATTCCGCTGTCTGAGTCGGACCAATCAGTGCGGTCATTATCGTCTGGTGGGAGTACGATGCCATCCGCACGAAGATAAGTGATGAAAGGTTGGGAAAGAGGAATCAAGCGCGCTTTGGGGGTTATGCTACGATACCTGAGACAACAATAAGTAAGTAGACCCTAAGGTGGTAATTGAAGGAGAGTTGCAGTACCGCGGATACCAAGAATGGAAGGAGCAGTTTAAAATATGGCGTTTCGTCACCGGGGGAAATGGAAGCTTCTTAAAGGTGTTGGGCTCGCTCAGGCTTTTGGGAGAGCTTTCAAAATCCACCGAGCTGGATAAAGCTGCTGCCATTGCAGTGATGAGGTATATGCAGAAGTAACCGTTATAATGGAGAGTGCTTCGGACAATGTCCAAGGGCTGAGGGCGATTTAAATATTTGTCTGAAGAGAAGAGTCATCGCGGGGTGAGTCAAACCAATCAAGTCCCACAGTACAGTAGCTCCGCCTTCTTCACCGCCGCAAGAGCACTTTGGTATAGTTTCCCTGGCAATCACCACATACACGTTCACACGCTGAAAATGTCTTCAAATGTTGGACTCTCCACCCCGAGAGGCAGTGGCACCTCCGGCTACGTCCAGAGAAATCTATCACTACTTAAACCCCGCGACAATGCCGCGCCTTACCCGAAAGATTGGGACAACTTCAAGCACCGCCAGCGACAACCAGACAAAGAGATCCTTGAGCATGACCGACGGCGAGAGATCGAAGTTAAAGTCTTTGAACTTCGTGATAGATTAGAAGACGAAGGGTATGCCGTTTTTGTCACTTGTGCATTTTCCCTTAGTCTCGCAATACGCTAACGAGCAACCGGTTTTTCAGTGTTGACGAAGACGATATCGAAGATCAATGCACCACACTTCGCAAGGACCTCGAAGCTGAGAGACAAAGGGGAAAGAATGCTGGCCCGAATGCACGGGGCCTGAAATCGCACCAGGTACATGAACTAGCTAAGGCGAAGATTGAGGAAAGCGAGAAGTTGCGGAAGGCGCTAGGAATTAGGGAGGACTACGAGGAGGGAAGTCACTGGAGGAAACAAGAGGAACGGCTAAGGGAGTCCATGTTAGAGAAAGGGAAGGAAGAAGCAAGAAGGGAAGAGACAAGAAAGGAAGATTCTGAATAAATGCCGGGAGCGTTTTTGAATGGCGTTCGGATTGGAGATTAGTTTGGCGTTAATGAGCCTTTGAAGATATGTGAGGTCTGCATAAATTCCCTAAGACTAGCGTATGATCAAGTCAATTTTTTTCCAAGATTCGATGTTTACCCTGTCTAAATAACACATTAGGAGGGAAGAGCTTATTCCATCGGGACTTGTCTTGGTAAAACTCAGGTTCGTTTGAATATAAGACCGGAATCTCGGTTAGTGATTCGGGATTGAAGGTCTTTGCTAGCTGTAGGGTATTACAAAATCACAGAACCACAACCTCAGGCTCTTCATCTCACACATCCCCTCCTCCATCTACGTCCATCACTATCTCCTTGCCCTCTTCTTCTACAAAGCCCCAACCTTCCACTTCCACTCCTTTCCGAACTCTCTCGCCCCACACCCTCAATGCTCTATCTACCACCTCGGCGTGCTCCGCCTCCCCAATCTCCAGTTCCTCCGTCTCATCCTCGCTCCACAACTGCTCAAGCATATAATTAACTTCACCGTCGGCCATCCTGTCCAGCCATCTCTCATTGGCAACAATCTCTGGGATCAGCTCACTTTCCAAAATTTCGGCTTCCACCCTCCTGCGCTTAAACTAGCCCGTTTCACCGAGCTTGTTCTTGTGTTTGCCCTTCCCACCACGGCGATAACGTAAGCGGTTTTTAGAACTGCCGTAAACAGCTACGTCTCGCACAGCCCCGGCATCCGCATAAGTTTGGCGACGGATGGTTCCCTTGGAAGCCAGGAAAGGCTTGGCAGAGGAAGTCAAAACTCAGGCCCCACAGACGACCAACGGGAGAGATGATCAAGGGGTGAAAGGCTTTCCGCCGAGGAATAGGATACTTGTGTTGGTGGCTGTGCTCCCGATTGATAGGGATAGAGGAGGTGCGGAGGTCAAAATGGAAGGTGGTAGATATGTTAACTGGGATATTTTGAACTACGAGAAGTAGTATGAGACTAATGCAGGAAACTCGGTATGAACGTAAAGGTAGAATACTGTCAGAGCTAGCAGTCTCTTGTTTGATAATGCCGACAAGAAAGAGAGCGTTAAGTAGGTTTGATGATTGCCTTCCATGACTCACTGAGTATTGCGGAGCGAATGTTGGTAGTGTATGATAGTTATATAATAGGTTGAGTACTTACCTGAATTTACCCTAACGAGTAGATAAACGGGTTGGGTATCTCTTGACTAAATATAAAACGAAAGTACTATAAATAGTAATATATAAAAATTAAGTAATCCCAGAGGGCCTAGCAACTAGTGCCTATGCCGAAAAGATACCTGAAATATATATATCCCGCTTATCAGGTGAAACCTGAGTAGATAGTTATATAGCCGCAAGGTACGGGCGACCCAGGAGCGACCCATGGGTGGCTCGCCTTGAAGACACTGTCGTTGGAGCCACCTCTTGACCCTCAGCTCGCGCTTCCATGACGTCTCCATCTCGATTGTCTGGACTTTCTCCATCAGTCTCCACCGGCTCGGTCGTTCTGAGATTTGATTCTTCTTGCTCGTGTCCATGAAGCTTAGTATTCACAAAGAAGGTGAGCAAGCCAATATCGTAGGCTGCTTTCATAGAACCAGCTACCACAAATGCTATCCAAAATCTGTCCCTCCCTGCCAAAATCCCTGTAATAACCGGACATCCGCTCTGGCTCAGCGTCTTGACGACATTTACAATTCCCATGACTGCTGTCCTCTCCTCTGCAAGTACAACAGCAGAAAGGAATGCGGAACGTGGGGCTTGATCCATTGAGTTCAAGCAGGCGCGGCCAACCAGCAGACAGATAGTCAAAACTAGCGATGTGGGGATAGGCAAAAGGGCCAAGAAAATAGCGGAGGGAAGATGCGTGAACACCATAGTTTTAATAAGCCCAATTCGCTTAGCGATGGAGGAAGCGAAGATGTTGCCCAAACTGGAAACGAGCCATGTCACTGACATAATGCTGCCGAGCTTGCTCTTTGGAAGGTGGAACTTGCGATCCATGTAAAAGTTGATGAGAGAGAACGGGACCATGCCGCTGGCAAGCGAGTCAATGCAAAATAAGGCGCACAGTCTGAGCAATATCCAACGACTCTTCGTCGAAATCTGTGCAAAAGGGTTGAGGCGGCTTTTCTTGGATTGCTTCCCGTTATCCGTATTGGTAGCATGCATCTCCCGGGCTCCCAACAGCGGTTCTGTTTCACCACCATCTTCACCTTCCGACTCTGTGACCAGCACCAGTTCTTTCTTCCTTCCCGCCTCGCATTCCCGGCTTAGCAAGAACGTCAAGCAGGCTTTCGCCACACCTAATCCGGCATACATCCAGAAGATGGCGCGGTACGCATCGACGTCCGTCCATCCCTCTAAAGATTGGTAATACTCGACCATCCATCCGCAAACCAACAAACCAGCCGAAGTACCTAATGCTGCTAGCACTACATACCAAGCGAAAACATCGGAACGCTTTGTTGCCTCTACCAGCTGGGCCAGCGTGGACTCTTCGATGGCCCTGAAAGGCCCAATCTCACTTCCACTCGGACTAATGACGCCCACAATCGCCGCGAGCAAGAGGATGTAATAATTTCCTGTTAAAGCAAATACGACTCCGGAAAAGACCATCATGGCAGACCCCAATAACAACGTACGTCTCCGGCCCAGCTTATCAGCCACAAGAGTAAGTAGGAGACTAATGAAAACATCCCCAAGAAGAGTGAGCGTAATGAAGAGGCCAATACGCTCATCAGAGATTTTTAATGTGGCGAAGTATAGGGCAAGGACCAAAGCAACGGACCCGTAGGCAAACATGCGAAGGAAACGGCCCAGGATGAGGATATGGGTATCTTTGCCCGCACCAGCAATTGTTTTAAGGCCAAGCTCTTGAGCAACCCAATAAGCGGGGCGACTGATAGAGTCTTTGATGGCCATGATGGATTCGTAGTTACACAGCCGGTGATGAGATACTGATTTCTTGGCGAAGTTAAAGGGCGCTGAGATCTTTTCGAGAACGGAAGAAATAGCAGATGCTGATAGGTCCTGAGTGGAAGATGAGAAGAAAGATCTCGGATATAACTCTTAGGGACTCTTCCAAAAGACGGCAGAAGAAGCTAATCACAAGCTCCGCAAATAAGATATGTAAGCAAGGCTATAAAAAAAAGTCCTCAGAACAATCGGCATAAGTAGACTGAAAGGCCAGCATACCTTTACTCATACAACTACCCTAACATCAACTTCATACCTCAGTAAGTATATTTTAGGTATCGTGAGGCCTGCAACGATACAATAGTTGTTGATGCATAGCCTTTAAGGTGGGTGCCTGGAAGGATTCACAGGATCGAATTCGAACGTCATACACTGTAGGTGGCTGGTTATCTCATAAATCCGACGCTCCGTTATCTCAGTTGACTCAGGCCCTCGGAGAGAAAATCCACCTCACCTCCTGCAAACTCCTGAGCCAATTAGCAACCGGCGCCGCAGCCTAATATACGCCGCAGGCGTTAGCGCTTCCGCTAGCTTTAGCAGCTAATTACAGAGCATCGAGGTGGATTCCCCTCCAAGGGTCTAAGAGATTATAGGCGCCTTTTATAAGGGCTGTATAGCCTTACTAGTAAATAACAGTTCTATCGCCTTTAACGTTATATATCGCCCCCTAATATAGCTCCGCTTAGCTCGCCAATACCTCTATTTAAAAGCTTATCTCTTACTCTATATATTATATCCGCAATAGAGCCTAATTGTACCCTAAGATCTATGCCATTAACCTTAATAGCCAGTGCCCTTCTTCTTCTTAAAGTTTGTAAAATCTCTTCTAATTAGCCTAGGAGTTTATAGAAGCTTGTAAAAGTCCCTAAAAGAATACACTTAACCAATAACGCGTTACGAATATTATATAGATATGGTATAATTAGGTAAGCTATTTATAATAGGGTATAAGAGGTGCCTTTAAAGTTTAATAGTAAATAGAGTTATAGTAGTAGAGTACGGTCGCTATATTAATAAGGCTAGTTAAGTTTAAAAACGTATGTTTAAACTTTAAGGCTATACTTTACCCTCTAATATATTAATTAGCTAGTTAGATCTTAAGAAGGGAGATAAAGTATAGCTATTATACAAAAATTTTAAGAGCTAAAGACTAAGTAAGAAATTAGACTATATTGGACTAGGACCTTTTAAAATTATATAAAGGATTTTACTAGTTATATTTAAGTTATACCTATTAGTTAAAATTAAGATCTACTCTATATAGTATATTGTAATACTAAAGCTAGAATATAGGAATATTAAGCTGCTAGTTTATAAAGTAGATATATCTAGAGGACAAAAAGAAGATAAATAGTAAGTTTTAAAGACTATAAATTATATAGACACTAATAATAAAATAGAGTATAAGGTTAAGTGGATAGGCTATAATAAAACTACCTAGAAGCTACTATAGAACCTAAAGAACGCTATAAGAAAGGTAGGTAGAGGAGTATTAAAAGAAATTAGATTAAGTAATATTAATAAAGAAGGATTGCTAAAGAACGAGTTACCTAAGAGGGACCTAAGAGGAGCAGTTACTGAGCTACTTAGAGCCATTTCCCTTACTAGTAGAACGGAATCCCTTTTTTTAGCCTCTTTAGTTTATAAAGGCCTTACTTAATAAGATAAAGCTTCTTTAAATAAATATTTTTATAGACTTTTTTAAGATAGGATAGTTAAGCGTAAATAGCTAGTTAAGCGTTAAGTATCTAAGACTCTTTAGTACGAAGATATTGGAATTTAGCTAGAGTATAATCTTACTTACAATATAAACGCTTAAGGTTACTACGGGCTATAAAGAGTTAGTCTTCTAACTTCTTAGTAGCGAATTAAATCTAAAACCCTATAATAATTTTAATAAGGTACTAAACGCCTATAGAAATTAATAAGATGTATATACTTAGCGTTAGGGATAGATTAAATATTATAGAACGATTGTATATTTACTTATATATACTTAGTATAAGAAGAAGGTTAGCAATTAGACGGAGCCGCGATTCTAATATATACTAACTTCTTCTCTATATAGCGAGAGTAAGGTAGTATAACTTTACTAAGTAATAATATAGTAGTTATAAGCTAGTTATAATAATTAGATATATAAGATCTAATAGGAGGTATTATAAATTAAAAAGGTTATTAAATTAAAGGCGGGAACGCTATACCTGTAATTAATGACTTAAAGATAGGAGATATCTTTAAGGGTAAAGATAAAGAGGAGGGGGATAGTGTTACAGACCTTATATTAGTAGTAGTACAACTACTAAAAAGAGATATAAATAAGTTAATTAAGATAGTATAGAAGGCGCTAGAACCGATCAAGCTATAGAATAAGGGGTAGCTAAGTTATATAATAAGTTATAAGACTATAGTTCGGAACGTAGGAATATAGAAATGTAGAAGACATACTAACGTATTTAGTAAATTTCCTAGGCGCAGTATTATATATTTAAAGAACTATAGTCTCTACCTTAGATAGTTCTCTTTTTTATAGTAAATCTTAAAATACAACTGGAGTTAACCTATTGGGCACTTACTCTACCCGTTACGTTAACTATTTGTTTATTTATATACCTAGCCCATTAATAAGTCTATCATAGTATTTCCTATAAGGCTTCGTTACAATTATTAACTACTATATAGGCGGTACTTAATTGTAACCTTTTGGCCTTTTTTTAACCTAATCTAAGTATAAAGCCTTAAAAGCTCTATTAAATGCGGCGTAGTATATTAGTTACCTGTTATAGCTTAAACTATATAGACTATTATTCCCTATCGCTTATATTATATTAATTACGGATAGGAAAAAAAGGTCCGTTAGAGGAAGGCTAAATGGCCTTAATAGCGTTGCTATTAAGTTTATTAAGATACTTATTAGAATATTAGATAAAGGGCTTTATAAATCGTTAGATAGGGGCATAGGTATTCCGCTAATGACGTCTATTATTTCTTAATAAGATAGAGGGAGTATTTTAGAGTTAATTTAGGGTACGAGATGCAGCGTTATAATAGAAGAGTTATTACCTAATAAGAAACTTTAAGTTTAAATATAAAGGGCTCCATAAGCTCTTAGACTCTTAGGGAGAAATAGCTCTCAGTATAATATAATTGGCTTAGGAGTTTACAGGACTAGGGTAATTGGCTTAGGAGTTTACAGGACTAGGGTAATTAGCTTAGGAGTTTGCAGGAGTCCACAAGCGTGGCACATGATCCTTTGTGTTACGCCGTGGCGGGATTTCTCCTCGGGGGCCTGATTTGTGAGATAAGTGGCTGGCAGGGGTTTTTGAGACGCGCCGTTATTTAGCCATAAACAGGTTAGCCCCGGGGCTTTGGCAACGGGAACCTCGAGGCAAAGCTAAACTAGTTTGCCAAGGCCCGGCGGTCCAATGACTCCAGGAGTCAACAACAAACATCTATACTGTACTCATATGCCACCCCACAATGGATATGAAAGTACACACGGGGAGGCTGCTGAAGGAGTGTTTTACACTTAGACAATGACGCGAAGGAATGAAAGCGCGACTATATAACTGCAGGCGGCCGGCTGCATTACTTATTATGATTCCAGAAATTAACACGCCGAGCTCCGGAGAATAAGGACCGAGCGCTTTAAACAGACTTCATGCCACTTTGAGGTGTGAATACGCTATGAATCGTGATATTAGAGCCACATGACTCATTTGAAAACACCTGTGCGGGAGAAACTTGGTCTATGAAATGTGGGAGATAATAAAGCAGCTTGATATATGTAGAAATTGCGAATGGAGTCTATGGTTAAAGCTGCGGAATCAATCTCTGTAGAAGCCATGTTAAATATGGCATGTCTTTCTTTGCAGAAATAAAACCGCTACGGCAGGATTATCCTGCTTCGTGGGATCTGTGATGTATTTTCTTGCAACAGTACTTCTATCTATTAGGTATGTCTCACAGTTTAGTACCAGCGCTAATCGTGCGGATCTTGACAGCATGGAGGACACCATTTGCTAGGCTTGGGATTCGAGGCCGTGAGTAAAGTAGTGAGAAGGCAGAAGATGGTGGAAGTTATGGAGGCGGAAAGAGTCATATTTACATTGCGTAGATATGGCCTATGCTTGAAGTAGCAGTCAGCGTATATGGAATTAATTGTTAACTAATAATAGAGCAGTACTATAGTTGAAGGTCGTTGCGTAAGCACCGATGAACAAAACTTTCTTGGGTTTGTGTTGAGGGACAAATTGGTTGATGACTGGGACCGCAACTAGTCACGTTCTGCCTAGCCTCTACTCAGTGCTCACGTTATCCTTTAAAATCCACAACAAGCTCGACAGCATTGCTGAGACCGAGATTTTCATGTGGAGGGGATTGCTCACAGAAAAATAAGACGTTTATTGGATGATATATCCACGTCCGATGTCCCGTGCTGGCAATGACAGACATTCCTATCACGTGTGTAATAGTGCAATAAACTTCACTCTCTCTTCAGATAATCCATACCTAAGTAGTGTTCAAAGTCACCAAGTACGTCAAGAATGCAGGCTTGGCAAAAGGAAAAGTTCATGTGGCTTTATCTCAGTAGGCGACTCAGACGGCAAGGGCAAACTAAAGGCGCACTCACTAATACTAAAGTATCACTAGTCTCCGTCCTAAAAAACGCCACTTTTTTTTTAACCAATCAGCTATCTACTAACCTTAAGTTTACCCTGCCGTCTGAGGGCCTTTAGTGCGGAACTCTATGGCGCTTAACTTTAATTTTCGCAATTTTATATAAGAGATACTTCCTCCTATATATTTAACTCCCTAATAACACCTTTTTAACCTAATAAGCTGATAAGTTAAGTTAGACTAGTCTCCTCTATAATTAATTACTTTTTTATAATAGGAACACTACTTCCTTACAAGTTACGCGCTTCTAGTATTTTGGTAGATACTAATATATCCTTATCTCCACTCTCTAATATTAACTCCATTTCCCCCTTAATACTATCCTCTATATCTCCGTCGCCTTAAAGGTAAGTAACTATACCCCTTACCGGTTACTAAAGGCGAATTAGAAAACGGTAAAGCGCTCTTTTCTAGCGCTAAAAGCTACGGGTAATATAAATACTATAGTAGCAGAACAACTTTAATATTAAGTAATTTCTTAAGGTATAGGTTATAGAGGGTGTTAGTAGTAAATTAGGTAGCCTTTATACTAGTTAGCGGCTCTTATTATTACGTTCTACTTTAAAACAAGTTAAGGTTTATATAGCTCTTTAATTAACTAGTTATATATTAGTAGGGGATATTTTCTTAATAAAACTTATCTAAGAACTTAATGTACTACTTAGGCAGCCATATTTTAATAAGTTTAACCGCTTTACCTCTATAAAGAAGGTTAACTTCTCTTAAGTATTAGAAAAAATTAACTTAACTACTCTAATATAGACTGCTCTACTTAAAAAGCTTATAAGCAATTAACGCTAGGGCTAAAGTAGTTATAAAGGGTTAGGCAATTCTAAAATAGTCTAGTAGTAGTTATATTTAATTACTTCTATTATCTATAGGAGTTATATACAGTCTACTACCAATTTCTTTATAAAAATATTAGGAATCTACCTACTTAGAAGTGGTATTAAGCGTTAAGTTATTAAGGTATTAGCTAGGCTAGGTCTCTATAATAGTTATAAATATATTAATTAATACCTTATAGATATTACTAATAATATAAAGGAAGGTTTAACCCCCTAGCCTATATTTTATATAGCTAACTAATAAAAAGAATAAGCTGTTAAGCCTTATAGCTAATTCTTAAGCGCTACTAGTTTATAATAACTTTAATTTTAAGAATAACGTTAGAGATTAAATGCTTAGGTCTTCTGGAATAAGAATATATAATATAACTACTACGCTTCTTATCCTTTATCCTAAGATTTTAATTACTAGCCTTAAGCAGTTAATGTTTAACCTATTATAACTACTTCTTTTTAATAATATTATCTTATCTCTAGGTCTCTAGCGTAACTATATCTTATAGCAGTTATTAATATACTTTATTATAACTGCTATTTATAAGCTTTATTTATAAGTAGTTAAATATATTTTTAGTAATAAGCTAGGTCTTTTTCCTATAGTACTAAAGCTTAACCTACTAGTTCCTTAAAAGACTACTCTATAATAGCTAGGTATAATCTTTTATAATAAGGGTACAATTAAAGGTATATATAGTGTCTATTAGGATATCTAGATCTATAAACTTAGCCTTAAAGAGGATAATAAGTTGGGTTATTTTACCTAGCGCCTTTAGCTCGCCTAAGGTAATTAGAAGACCGTTTAATATATTAAAAGTATTAAAACTAAGCAGTCTCTTACTGGTTAAGCTTTTAACTATTAGGACTAGTTGCTTAGGCCACCTATATTTTTTTATATCCTTTAAAGTTTCTATTAGTATGACTTTTACAACGTGTAGAATACATATATCACAATGATATATACTATACGGTGTTATAAATGGATGATTAATTCTCTAAGATCTACGCGTCGCGAGAGGTAAGGCTTATCACGTGTTCTCCTATGCCTCTGTCAACCAATCACGATTTTCCATACCCGGTATGGAAAATCGCCATTAGCTCGCTTACCACTAGCGCCTTAGCCGCCCTTATGATATATCTAACACTTCTAGCTACACTAGGAATACTTTAGAAAACATAAAAATCCGGTATCCTATAACTATACAATTCAAAAATCTATATACGCACTTCTCCTTCCTTCCTTCCTTACTGTTATAGTACAGGTTATAATAGTACTAGGTAGTGTTACAGGTGCAGGCAGATTGCCATAGGTTGCTGTAGATTACCGCAGGTTGCGGTTACGTGACACAGAGATTATATACACCCTCTTTACCATATTTACACGTTAATTAACTAGGTTACTAATATAGTGCGTTCTACCTATTCCACTATCTTTAACTTAATTCGGTTTGTGTCGATAAGTCGCTTAAGGGCTAATAATGGTTTGCTTTTAGTTATAGCGTCCATAGGGTTACTGTCTCCGTTAATCTATTTAACTTCTGCTATTTCGCGTCTTTCATATAACTAGCGTAGGCATATAACATTAATTATAAGTCTCTTCTCTTATATAGTTCCTAGTTTAATAAGGCATTTATAAATTAACTTAGAATTAGTGTAAAGAATGAGCGGGAGGCTAATATTAAGTTATAATTTAATTATGGCCTTAATTATAGCGCCAATATTAAAACCATAGGCCATAGCATATAATTCGGAGGCTAGTACGCTTCTAGTAATTCTCTTATACTTAACTAAGGACCAGTAGACAATATTTGCCTTATTTAATAAGTCTGCTAGTACTAGGATATATCCAATCTATAATAAGAGGTCTTTATTATTTATGAATAAGGAATTAGTAAATACAAGTAGTTAAAGTGTCTTTATATCAAGCTTAATAAAGCTTAAGCCTCTTATTAAGTTCTTAATTTGCCACTAAATTCTCTTATTAAGTAGTTTTATATCTTTCTCGTTAGGGTTAATTACCTAGGCAGCGTAGGATAAATTAAAAGAAGCTTTAGGCTGGCATACGGACGCAATATAAGCTCCTCTTACTCGTTGGGCGATATATTAGTCCTTAGGTATAAGTGCTATACAAATAGTGCCTCTAGAACTAGTTATTGTAGTAACTTCCTTAATATTAATAAGGGTTAAGTTCTGGCATTAGCGCTCTTATATAAGCGTAATTATATAATCCTATTATTGGACAATACCTCCATTAAACTTAATTGGGTATTCCGGTATAAGTTACTCGCGTTCTTTAGTTAGGAACTTAGCTTTCTTAATCTTCTCCTATTCTAAAGCTGCAAAAACTAAATTAGCTAGTAGGAGGGTGTTATTAGTCTATAAACCAACTATTCCAAAACTTATAGTGTTGTTAAGGTAAAATAGGCAGGGGTTATAAATAGATTGGCTTATATTTAGTTCTTTAATATAGTGGTTATAGTAAGTCTTAAACCAATAATTACCTGCCTTAGGAATGCCGTATAAAGGTCTAACGACCTTTAAAATTATGCCTTATAAGACTCCAAGTGCTATACTAAGTTTAAGAGGTACTTTAATATAAAAGTCTCGGTTTAGTTTCGTAGTTAATTATATATAGGCCTATAAAATATCTCGCAAGTAAAGATATATACTATTATTCTAAGTTATAGCTGTAATATAAAGAATAAGGCGTTAGCTGACTCGTTAAATTATAGGTAATTAGGTTAGTACGAGGTCTTTCTCTAGGTCATTATAGGCCTATATAACTAGTCTTAACTTCTTAAAGGCTTTATTAGTGCCAGGGTTCTTAATCTCGTTAACAAATCTAGAGTTAAATACTCTATTGCCTTGTGGTATATCCTTAGGGTTAACTAATTTAAAAACTCCTTTCTTAAGCAATCCCTTAATCTCCTTCTAGCGTAATGCTGTAAACTAATTAGAATTTATAAGTTAATTATTATCCTCATCCTACAGATAAATTAAGATATTCGCGGTATTTGCTTTAATAGGGTACTTACATAGTCTACCTCTTCCATATTTAACGGGTTAAGGTCCAGGGTTAGTTTAAGGTTAAGGTTTAGGCTCGGTTTAAGGTAAAGGTAGTTTAATATTATTATCTTCTAGTTGCGTATCTTCTATAATTTCGGGGTCTACCATATATAGTTTAACAACTATACTACGGAAGTTGGTGGGTCCGTAGGGGAGTTATATAGTATAGGTCTTATTTTTAATGCTAAGTAGGTTATACGGACCAGACCAGTAGCCAGGTTAGCCCGTGGGTCCTTCTCTCCATACCAATATAGGTAAGTTAAGCGGTAGGTCATAAATCACGATTGTCTTAGGTCCGTTACGCATATTAAGGGCATCTACCACTTAGCGCTTAGCTCTAAGCTTCTTAACTTCTTCTATAGCCTTTTTAAGAGCTACTGCTCGTTTTATAACTGTAGGATTGGGTGCGTCGGATTCCACTATATATAGGTAAGCTCCGAATACTAATAAGGTAAATATAAGACCATTAGGGCCTACGGAGTTATTAATTACTTTAAAAGCCATTTATAAAGCCATGTCTTTATTAATATCTAGTAGTTCCGCAATAATAATATGGTATATACAACGGAGGGGGCTATAATAACGTTCTACTATTCTAACTAAATTATAGGCTTTAACAGGTACGCCTTTTATAACTGTTCCGAGTATTATAGCGTATTATTTAAATTCTTTACTTATAAATTTCTTACCTGCGTTATATATAATAATATTAGGGGGTCCTAGGTATATGTCAATCTAGCACATTCGTAGTACATCCTATATATACTTGGCGCTAATACTTTACAGCTATCTGCTAGCTTAAAATCGTATTCCTTCATTAATAATATACAGTAGAGGTGTGCCATCAATATATATAATATCAACCACGATTAAGTAGTTAAAGTTAATATTATTATATAAGGTAAATCTAAATCTACCGGGCGACTTTCTATATTTTTAATAATGGTGGCAGTAACGTGTAAGATGGTCTAAAGTCTTACTATTAATGTTATGCCCTAAGCGTTTAAGTATTTATATAAGACGCTTAACTAAAGGGTAGCCAAAGCGACAATATAGTCGTCTCAATTTAATGTCAGTTAAGTAGCAAGGGTTTTAATTAAATGATGTTATATAGGGATATATTCCAAAGGAGGAATAGATAGCTAAAGCGATATATAACTGGTACTTCGCTCTAAGGGGTAATTAGTATATTTTTTAGGTTGTTAAAGTACACTTATAGTTAATCCATATCTGCCAGGTAGAGCAAAAATGGGGTATTAACTTTAATAATATAAAACTCAATTGTGCCAATTAGGGTAGTTACTTTAGTTAATCTAATTAATAAGGTTAATCTAATGCCGAATTATATATTAACCATACCTTATATAGTGGTATTAAGTTATACACCAGTATTAAGTCTTTAGAATACTAGGAATTGGCCATATCCTGCTATAAATCGTTTAGATGCTCCTATATTAATTATTATACCTATAAAGTAGTCTATAGTATAGCGGGACGTAAATATAATTGTATTGTAGGTAAAGGGGTCCTAGTTGGTCATAAAAGGTATTATATTATCTATAGTTGTAACTAAATAGCTAAAGGCTTTATTAGCTAGGGTAGTAGCTATAAAAGTTACTTTATACTGTTCTACTTAGCCAAAAGAGGTATAGAAGTGGTTAATATCTAGTTAAGAATTCTTATCAGTTGCCTTATAATTTGTGTTAATAGTTAGTACTTAGAAAGCTTCCTTAAGCTCTTCTTCTAAGTTAATATCGTTATCTTCGTAGTCTATAATATATTAATTGAGTCGTTTATTAAATCGGTTATTAAATTTACTAAACTTGTCTCTATTAGCGGTTCTAAACTTAGCTTTAGACTCTTCTTATTCTTTTTAGGTATAGTTCTATAATCGGCAGTCTTTCTTATTATATATAAAGCAACGTGGTTTATAACATAGAGAGAAATAAGGGCGGGTGTAATTACGGTTATAGTTTCGGTCGTAAGTTCGGTTTTAATATTAGTTATAGTTTTAATACCAATTATAGTTATTCTCCCTTCCAAAGTACTAATAATCTATATAGTAAGCTTAAGTTTAAGCTTACTCTGGGTTCTATTTTTTATAAGCCGTAATTAAGAACTGTAGTTTATTAATAAGGGGGCCTAGTTCTTAAGGTGGGTCTAATACAGCAAATTAGTATACGTAAATTCCCTGGCAAGATATAATAAGTTTATTAGTTAGAAATAGTGTTGTTTATAGTTCTGGGGTAAGGCTATACTGTAGTTAGGAGAGTATATTAATTAATATTTGGAGGCAATCGCTGGTCGATTTATCTGTGTTCTTGTCTATTATTGTCCTTAATAAGATTACATTCCATTTACTAAGGTTCTTACGTTCTAAGCTAGGGTCTTTAAAGAAATTGCGAAGGTGCCTATAAGCGTCTTTAAATAAGAGATTACTAAGTCCGCTATTAAAGTACTGGTTTAAGGCTAAACCTATTAATATAATTGGTAAAGCTTTATTATAAGCCTCTTATGGAACATTAGATCGGTTATAGATGTTATAAAAGATAGTAAGTTTGTAATTAAAGCTGCCATTTATGCTATTATATTTAAGTTCCTCTATATACATCTTTACTGCGTTAAAAATCTCTTTGCCCTATCCTGGTATAGTTAGCATCTATAGGAGGGGAGCGGTTTAAGGTCGTGGGGTTACGTACGGTAAAAGTCCTACTAGTGTTCCTCTAAATAGTAGTAGGGTTATAGTCTAGACACTTAATGGTTGTTATAGTTAAAATGGGGTTATGCGAACTATTAGGTCTTGTAATACTTTATAGTTAAGACCGCGCTTAAGTATATTGTTTATTTTATTTAACTAAAACCCGTTTCTATCTAGCTTATTATATACCTTATCCAAGTTCTCTTAAGTCTAAGAATATTAGCGTTCTTCCTAGGTTAATTTAAACAAGAGTTGCGTATATATTATACGTTTCTCCTTTATATATATATATACTCCTCCGTATCGCAGAAAGGTATATATGCTTTAAAGGTGCTATACATTTACTTTTAAAAGTATATTAACACTAAATGTTTTAAAATCGTCTTAGAAGGAGGACCAAAGTCTATTGTCCATTAATTTATACTTATTATATTCCTATAACTTAAACAGTGTAAAGTCTATAAGGTCTTTACTAGTTGCCGTTTATACATTAATCCTATTTCTTTATTGTTCTGTTTCTGCCTTCTAGTCTATAGGTATAGCCATCTTAAAAGAAATAAGGAAGATACGTAGAATAGTTTAGGGGACGGTTTGAGTGGTCGTTTAAGGGACAGTTTAAGTAGTAGTTGGGGTAATCACGTTCTTAGTATAGTCGCGTTCTTAACGTGGTTACATTAACTACTAGTACAGTGGTCTGTCTCTAGTTAAGGTAGAGCGTTAGACGTCTTCCAAATCTAGAGTAGATTTAAGGTATTTCCGGGTAAGGTAGAGCGTCAGACGTCTTCCAAATCCAGAGTACTTTAATTCTCTTTAACTGAAATAGGGCCTTTATAAGGTGGAGCGTAAACGTCTTCCAAGCAAGTACGTATCTCCTAATCTATACGCGCTCACTAATTAGTATTAGTATAACTTTTACAACATGCAGAATATATATATTACAATAATATGTACTATACGGTGTTATAGATAAATGATTAATTCTCTAAGATCTACGCGTCGCAAGAGGTAAGGCTTATCGCGTGTTCTCCTGTGCCTCTGTCAACCAATCACGATTTTCCATACCCAGCATGGAAAATCGCCATTGGCTCGCTTACCACTAGCGCCTTAGCCGCCCTCACGATGTGTCTAACACTTCTAGCTACAGTTTCCTTTACCTTATAGTTTATACTTACTAGGAGAGTCCTTCTAGTACTCACTTAAAGGCTATACTTCTTTATAATATTAGCTACTAGGACCAATATAAAATCTTATAAAAGAATACTAAATTCCATCTTATTAAGCTATTAATTACATAAGGCTAGACGGCTTAAGTAGTCGCACTCTAGTATAGCGTACTTCTAATTTTTCTTTTTTAGATTCTTATATATATTATATATATTATCTATATATATAATCTACGCCAATATATAATACGCTAGGTGCTTTAGGTTAACTCTTAGTTTATCTTTACCCTTAAGTTTAAACCTTTATCGCGTTAATTTAAACGTTATTATTTTATTTGCTAGTACTAAAATATATTATTCGCTTCTTTAGTCCTTTAATTATTCCTCTAGATCTTTTAATGTTATAATTAAGGCTTCTTTAATATAATTTATTGCCTTCTCTATAACTAAGTAGTTTTAGATAACTTGTTTATCTAGCTATATATAAAAATCTTCCCACTTGTTATTATGTCGTTGCCTATACTACTTTTAATATAGTTCCCTAAGTATATACGGCCTATCTATAAGGAAGTATCTTCTTATTACTATATTATAACAGCCCTTAGTATATTATTCTTTAAATCTAGTTAGAATTCCTAGATCTTCTTTCTGCTCTAATTTATCTAGCTATTTTACTTTAGGCGTCCCTACCTTTAGCCTATTAATAATTTTTTTATATAGGTGCTCTGTTTTTAGTACGTTCTAGTATACTAGTTCTTTACTCTAGCTTATATTCTTACTATATAAGGATTCTTTACCTAAATTCTTTTATAGTTTTTTTTATATCTTGTCTTATAAGTAGATTCTTAAAGTCTTCTTACTTTATAATCTTATTGTTATTTTTATTAATAGTTCTTATTTATATTTTAAAATCTTAGTTCTATAAGATTCTTAATTCTAAGCTTGTTTCCTTCTTAAGCTGTACTCTAGCCTTAGTTTAACTAGGCTTCTATAATATTCTTATCTTACCTTAAGAGTCTTAAATCTAACTTATCTTATCTTAAGAATCTTACGCCTCTAGGAAACTCTATCCCGTGCTTATTTATATATCTTTAAACTAAGCCGTTACTCTGCTCTATTAGTTATTGTTTATTATAGGTCCTTAAGCATATCTTACCCCGTCTTAGGAATCTTAAACCTATAGCCTTTTGCCTTTATTAAGTAATAAGTTAGCACTAGCAGTTATCTACTTACTTAATCCTTTTTATTAGATATTTCTCCTTTTATCTTATAAAGCGATAGATGCTGTATTTAATAGTGTTATAATTCCTATTACTAATCCTTACTTTATAGCGGTTTTAGTCTTTACTTCTAATATAACTGTTCTAAGGTCTATATACTCCTAGTAAGCTACCTTTATTACCCCATTATTAGTAAATGTTTTACCTATATTAAATTTATTGTCTTTAATATCTAATCTACGTAATGGTTTATTAGTTCCTCTAAACTTTAGAATTTTTGGCTCTTATAGCTAGTAGCTTACGCCATACTTAGCATATATTATTATAATAAAACGCGAAATACTTAATTAAACACTCTTTTGTTCCTTATAGTATACTATTATCCCTCTATATATATATACCGTCTACTAATCTCATTTCCTTTACCGCATAGTTACTCTAACTATCTTTATAGTTCCTAGCAAAATAACCCTATATTTCATAATTTATATAAGCTTCCTCTTTAAACTATTTTTCTTATTATAGAGTTCGCCTAAATATCTTCTGCTATTAAAATCCCTAGTTTAGCCTCTACTCCCTAGTCCTATAATTACTTAATCCTTAACCTCTAGGTTTTTATAGTCTCTTATTTTATCTTTTAGATTCTTTAGTACCACTTAGGTCTATTAGCTTTACGCTATACTATAGTTTTTAACTTTAACTTTACCGTTGCGTACTTTATATCTTATATAACTATAAAACTCTATCCTAACTCTTTTTAGTTTATTCTCTCTAGTAGATCCTATTATTAATCTTAATTACTTAATTAATTAGTTCCGTTAGAGTTTTTATATCTTTTATTAGGATAATCGCGTCCTAGACTTTTGCTTTAAGTCCTTATTTATACTATACTATAAGCGCCTTATTATTCTATTTAACCTATATAGCTAATATTTAAAACTACGTTATATACTTAATTGCTAAGGTTTATTATACTAAGTTTTAAAGCTTTTATTCTACTATAGTAGTTACTTTTAAGTCTCTAAATATTTGCGTTAGTTATTTTATAAACCCATTCTAGCTAGCAAATATATACCGTACTTCTTAATTAGTAGTTCCTATACTGTGTTCTTATACTTCCATAAGGTAAGGTTTAAACTACTTAAGTGCTCTCCCTATTAGGAACAATCCTATATAGGCTACTTAGTCTATAGCTATTACTAACCTTTCTCCTTCTTATATAACGTGATCCACAAGCCAGTGGCCCACACAAGCAAGTGGCCCACCCCACCCAACACGCGACGCGTTATTTAACAACTACCTAAATGGCACCATAATAGCAAGAGGCCCTTTTTCGAGAGGGTCGACCTAGGTGTTTAAGCCTACAAGCTAGGCTAAATTACATCCTCGCGAGGTGTCGAGAGGGCATATAACGTGTCCAGAAGGGGGCAGTAGAGGGGGCAAAGGCAGCGGCTGAGCGACCGCAACGGGTAGTGCGCAAGTGTAGCATGTGCAAATCAGCAGAACACACAGCACGTACGTGCACTAGACGGCAGCGTGTAGATAGCTACACCAAATACAGTTATTTGTGGTTGACTAATTGTTCTGTTTTGCGATCGCGTGTTTAGTGGGGTGGGCCACTTGCTTGTGTGGGTCACTTGCTTATGGATCACGTTAACCTTAAAATATATTTATATAAGAAATCCTTTAAGCTTTAACTTCTCCCCTAAGAATCGTTTAATTAATAGTAGCTTAACTTTTACTACTTTAATCACTTTAATCATTTCTTTAAGTATCCTATTATTATCTATTAATTAATTAACTATTTCCTATAACTATCTAACGGTAACTAGTTAAGAGTTAGTGTTTACTATACTAGTGTCATTACCTAATCCTAAAGTAGTTGGTACCATTAACGGCGTTATAGCTACTGCTTTTAGTAGTATATTATTTAACTTATTAATACTATAACCTTAGTATTAAATATATAATAAAGCCTTATAGGAAATACTACGGTAGACTTATTAATAGGCTAGATATATAGGTAGAACTAAGTTAATAACGTAATAATAACCAGTAAAGTAGTTGCCTAATAGATTAACTCTAATTATATTCTAAGATTTACTATAAAGAAGAAAACTATCTAGGTAGGGACTGTAGTCCTTTAAATACACAATACTGCGCCTAAGAAATACTTGGGTACGTTAGTACGTTAAGTAATTTAAGTATATAACGTTCTAATAGATCTTATAGATTCTATGTTTTGAATTTATAACGTAACTAACCACGTAACTTGGTTACCCCTTATCCCATAGTTTAACTAGTTCTAGTACCTTCTGTACTTCCTCTACTAGTCCGTTTATATCTCTCCTTAGTAGTGCTACTACTGCCGATATAAGGTCCGTAATATCTATCCTTAAAGGCTTTAAGAGAAAAGAAATGGCTTATAAATCCTAGTATAGTGTTTTCCTTTATTCTTATACGGTTGCTAATTGTTTTTCTACTATTCTAGTATCTTTTTTAGGGAGAACTTATATTAATAGGAAAAACCCCTAGTTATTAGGGGAGAGAAGGCTATATAGGCTACTTTAGTAGGATAAAAACTTTAATTTATTATTACTAGTTATGGTACCTATAGCCCCTATTAGGTAAAACTAGAGTAAATAGCTATATAGTTACGAGTTATAGGCGATCTATAGGCGACCCGCCTATAAGGTATATACGCTATACGTACTTAGAGAAACCCTTCCTTCCCTTATACTTAGATATTTTCTTTTCCTTAAGACCTTAATTAGGACTATATTAGACGTTAATTAAGAATTAAGAATAATATTAAGTATATTAATTTTAGAAAAATTTAGTAAATTAAATATACTTATAGAATTATTACTTATAAAAGTCCATTAATACTATTACGAACGCTTTAAATACGATATTACGACTACTAGGAGAGAAGTTAGAAGTAGCTAGTTAGTTAATTAAGGTATAGTCCAGAATAGAGCCGATAGAACTATATGACGAGGAATAGTAACCGAGGTTATATAATGTGCTATGTATTAAATAAGAGGAATAAGAGGAACTTATATACCTTATATATAAAACGTACTTCATGTATAAGGAGGATTTCTTAGGAGTACGGTTGTGTATTTAAAGGACCACAGTCCCTACCTAGATAGCTCTTCTTTCCTTATAATAAATCTTAGAATATAATTAGAGTTAATCTATTAGGTAACCACTCTACCAGTTATATTTATATTATTAACTTCTTATTTACCTATATACCTAGCCTATTAATAAGTCTACCGTAGTTCCTACTACAAGGCTTTATTATATATTTACTACTAAGGTTATAGTATTAATAAAGTTAAACAATATACCACTAAAAGCAGCAGCCATAATGGCGTTTACAGCGGCGACTACCTTAGGATTAGGTAATAACACTAGTATAGTAAATACTAACTCGCAACTAGTTACTGTTAGACAGCTATAGAAAATAGTTAATTAATTAACAGATAATAATAGGATACTAAAAGAAAGGATTAACGGGATTGGAGCAGCTAAGGTTAAGTTACCCTTAATTAAGCGATTCTTAGGGGAGAAGTTAAAACTTAAGGGATTCCTTACGTAAATGCACTTTAAGGTTATATAGGAAGGAGTAAAGCTAGGAACGCCTATAGATTAAGTCGCTTACGCAGGATTATTTTTAACGGGAAGGGCACTTAAGTAGTTTAAGCCTTACCTTACGGAGGTATAGGAATACGGTATAACAACCACTAACTAGGAAGTACGATATATATTCTTAAGTTAGAACAGGTTTACGGAATAATTAACGCAAATATTTAGAGACCAAGAGGTAACTACTATAGTAAAAAAAAGGCTTTAAAACCTAATATAAAGGACTTTAGTAATTAAGTATATAACGTAGTTTTAAATATTAGTAATATAAGTTAAATAGAATAATAAGGCGCTTATAGTATAGTATAAGTAAGGACTTAAAGTAAAGGTCTAGGACGTAATTATCCTAATAGAAGATGCGGATACTCTTAGGGATTTAATTAATTAAGTAATTAAGATCGATAATAGGATCTACCAAAGAGAGTAAACTAAGAAGGGTTAAGATAGAGTTCTATAGTTATATAAGGCGTAAAGTACGTAATAATAAAGTTAAAGTTAAAAACTATAGTATAGCGCAGAGCTAATAAACCTAAGTAGTACTAAAGAATTTAAAAGATAAAATAAGAAATTATAAAAACCTAGAGGATAAGGTTTAAGGAGCAGAGGCTAAACTAGGGATTTTAATAGTAGAAGACATTTAGGCAGACTCTATAGCAAGAAAAATAGTTTAAAAAAGGAGCTTATATAAATTATAGAAAACAGGGTTATTACGTTAAAGACTATAAAAGTGGTTAGAGTTACTATACAGTAAAAGGAATAAGACTAGTAGACAATATATATATATAGAGGGACAATAATATACTATAAGAAATAAAAGAATGTTTAATTAAAAGTTTTACGTTTTATTATAATAACGCATACTAAATTTATAAGGACGCTAAGTATAGCGTAAGCTATTAGCTATAGGAGCTAAAATTACTAGAGTTTAAAGGAACTAATAAACTAGTTCGCAGATTAGATATTAAGGACGATAAACCTAATATAGGCGAAATATTTAGTAATAATAAGGCAATAAGGGCAGCTTACTAGGAGTATATAGACCTTAGAGATGTTACATAAAAGGTAGAGGATAATTCTACTATAGAATATAGAACATTAGTAGGGATTAAGACCCTACTAGATATAATATCTATCGCTTTACAAGACGCAAGAGAAGTAGGATAGTAAACCACTTTAGTACTTAATAAAGGCAAAAGGCCAAAGGCTTAAGATTTTTAAAAAGAGATAAGAGATAATTAAGACTCTTAAGATAAGATAAGGTAAGCTTAAGGACTTATAATGGACAATAACTGATAAAGCAGAGTAATGGCTTAGTTTAGTAATATATAAATAAGCTTAGGACGAAGTTTTCTAAAGACACAAAACTCTTAAGACAAGATAAGTAAGATTTAAGACTCTTAAGACAAGATAAGAATACTAAAGAAGCCTAATTAAACTAAGGTTAGAGTAAAGCTTAAGATAGAAGCAAGCTTAGGATTAAAAATCCTATAGGACCAAGATTTTAGCAATAGAATAAGGACTATTAAAGAAATTGTAAGTAAGGCTTAGCAATAGGATTAAAATATTAATACTAAGATTAAGAAGCAAGAAGACTTTAAGGATCTACTAGTAAGGCGAAAACCAAAAGAAACTATAGAAGAATTTAGGTAAAGAATTATTATATAACAAGAACAGAAACTAGATAAAAGATCTAGCATACTAGGTTATATAAGGGACAGAGCACCTATATAAAGAATTACTAATAGGCCTAGGGTAGGCATACTAAGAGCTAAATAGCTTACTAAATTAGAGAATAAAGAGGATCTAGGGATCCCTACTAGATTTAAAGAACGATATATAAAGGGCTATTATAATATAGTAATAAGAAGATACTTTCTTACGGATAAGCTGTATATACTCTAGCAGCTATACCAAAAGTAGTATAGGCAAAGGTATAATAACGAGTAGGAAGATTTCTATATGTAGTTAGATAAAAGAGTTATCTAGGACTACCCTATTATAGAAAAGGCCATAACTTATATTAAAGGAGCCTTAATTATAACATTAAAGGATTTAGAGGAACAATTAGAGGACTAAAGAAGTGAGAGATATATCTTAATACCTACGAATAAAGTTATAATGTTTAGATTAACATAATAAAGGTTTAAACTTAAAGATAAAAATAAGTTAAGAGTTAACCTAAAGCACCCAGTATACTATATACTATTATAGATTGTATATACAGACGATATATATAAAATATATAAGAATCTAAAGGAAAAGAATTAAAAATACCCTATAAGAATATATTGGGCGCCAGACAAGCGATAATATAGGAATGCTAAATATATACATACAGTGATATGCACGACCAGCTTCCACCCCCCCTCTGGAAAAATATTACCTCGCTTCGGTACGCGGGCTCGCTAAATCGCCACCAACTGTATATAGTAATTGTAGCGAACGCATGTGCCTACACGCAAGGACCCTTTTTGGTTG
>Ga0307515_10002712_pt1 | contig 37881 bp, 25 predicted proteins | sample 17_EM_MG_FD_194513 | JGI IMG/M metagenome (GOLD analysis project Ga0307515, IMG submission 194513) | Populus trichocarpa ectomycorrhiza microbial communities from riparian zone in the Pacific Northwest, United States - 17_EM | ecosystem: Host-associated > Plants > Roots > Unclassified | place... | reverse complement strand
AGCCAATGACAAAATCGCATACGATCGATCCAGATGAGTTTGAGACGACATTGATTACTTCCAATGGCTGCAATCGACCACCGGACACCGGAGAACTCGCGACTGCACCCCTGAACGCGTCAATTCACGGCGGAACCCTATAGAGCTCAGGGACCAAATGGCGCACAAGGCGCGTCGCCGACATTAAAGACGATGATCACGAGTACAAGACCATTCCTACGAGTCAATGGAGCGCGATCACCAGTCCAAGCACCTACAATGGACGGAGTCATCATACCCCTGTATGCCGCAATATCGAAAACCAAAGGCGAAGTCGAGACGATTTACGAGTCAGCACAGTTACGACTACATTTCTTCCAATTCAGCGAAGTGCACCTATCTCAATTTGCGTGTACACCTACAGCTCTAGCATCCTCGAAGAAGCCCACTTGCAGAAGCATTCAACGGCCAACCTACAGCCACTCATACCTACGGAGGAGGATCCTTCTACGAATGAAGCACTCTTACCGTCACGAACCTCTGCCTGAACGAAGTGCACTTACGGAGGAGACACCCTACAATTGACGCACTCTTACGGCCACGAACGTCCGCACAAGCGAAATGCACCTACAGAGAAGACACCCTACGATTGAAGGACATTGGGGATGAGAAGCTTTCCCCCGATTGAAGCGAACATATAGCGGTGATACATTGCGCAGCGTGAGGTGCATTTACGGTTACAGACCGACACAATCCCGCAGACCGACTATGATGACTATAATGACTGCAATGACTATGATTGTCTCAGAGCACAAGTATTATGGACAATCGAAGTTCATCTACCACATGAATGATCTTCGACTGCAATTGCATTAATGACAAAGGCGGCAATCGACAAATCAAGCGCCAATGATCTTTCGACACTCAGCAAGCCAAAAACTATTGCCGGCGCAGGCACTAATGGCGACTCTGGACGAAAATATACAAATACCAGACAGAAATGGCGAGATGCAACGCGTACGGGCTATTGTCGACTGCGGCGCAACAAGCATCTTTATGACACCGAGGTTTTTGAAGCGACTCGGGATATCACATCAGGCGGCAGACATCACTACCCTCAGCATGAACGGAGGAGTGATGCGACATTCAAAGGACACCGGAAGAAGACGCGGATCACAGTCCAGTACTTGGACGATCCCGCACCAGTAGACAAATCAGACGTGCTAGTCATGCCAATGCGTGCGTATGATTTAGTACGTGGCTTACCATGGTTCCACAAACAAAATCTTGACATCGACTGGGCTCGATTGACTTCCCTGCGATCACCGAGTGCGAGTGGAGTGGAGGAAATGACACCGATGACTACGGCAGTGGCATCGAAGGTTTCAGAAGCCGAAAATGATAACGTCAAGACAAGCTTCTGGGGCGCAGTCCTGGTATACTGACACTTGGAGCAACCGCATTCGACGATCTTCTAACTAGCACTGAAGTCGTCGTAGCATTTGCCCGACAGACTGGGGAATGCATAGGACTGCTGGGAGCGACTTTGGAAGGCATCACTCTGGATTCACCAGGTGAGATAACAGACCCAGGCGCTGGACGCGACGAGCAGAGAGCAGCGGCGGTAGTTGCGGCAGAAGAGCCTCTCCGAGGAGAGACTTGAATGACTGCTATCGGCTCGCCGAGACCCGAAGGGCGTGACCGGACGGCGGGGCCTGGCTCCTGTGTGGGCGAACCGTTAATGACAAGGCCTCCTGGATATTCCCTTCCACCACTTCCATCTTTTGTCTTGATTCCTTTGGCTAACATAGATGGAGCAGTTCGGAGATAACCCCGAAGACAAATGACAATTGAGAGCGAAGAGCACACTTAGGAACGTCGAAGACTCATAAACTACAAGTGGAAAGCCCAAACACGACATATTGCCCCAGATACGAGAGACGACGGTCCTGCAGAAGCTATAATTGAGACTATGAGAATTGGACTTACGAGCAGCTGATATGCACATCCCTGTGATGCATTAATGCTCAGAGACGGATTACAATCAATCTTTGACTATGGCGACATACACGATTTTATGTGGAGATCTACCCTATCTAAAACACTTGCTTTCGATGACAATCTACGAGACTAGCAATTGAGTGCAGAGATGCAGATAAACGATTTACCGGCAGCCTTGCCGTACCGAGTACAATCCCGACTACTTTTCAAGAGACCAAATCAAGTGCCGTACAGCAGAGATTACAATGTCGATAACAATGACATATCTGTGTCGAAGTTACATTACCGAGAATACGCCCCAATAAGATCCCGATTCAGACTCGATGATCTCAAGCTATACAACTACGATGACAATTGACAAATGCAAATTGACAACTACAAATCGACTTCCGAATGAAGCCCTTCCAATCGATGTTCCCTACGAAGCTATATGAGATTAATTGCCGGCGGAGCAACGACTTTCAAAGAGGGGGATGACCGTACCGGAATCTCAAACAACCCCTACCGCAAACAATTACCGTCCCAGAAGTGCAGGAACGAAGCACCATAAGATACATTCACCAATTGAGAAGGCTAGCAGCAGCAAGTGCACCTGGACATGAATCGGCTAATGGACTTAGAGAACGACGATAAGTGCACGGAGTGAAATGATGGCAAGCACACCTACAGATGAATCGACAAGCGCCCCCGAGGAGAGCCAGCGAGCGCACCCCGCGATCTAAGACGATAAGTTCACCTAGCATACGACGGACGTCCACTATACCTGCAAATGCATCAAAGACAAATGAGCCTGATCCATGCCGAACGAGTGCAAATACGAATAACGAAGCAGTGCCGAACGAGATACCGAAAGTCTGCGATACGGCAACCGAAGCAGTTCCGAACGAGATATCGAACGACTGGGATATGGCTACCGAATGCGTCCCGAAGGAGATCGAAAATGACCACCGAGCGTACCGAATAGTCTACCGAATGGCATCTCAAGAGACAGTCGAGACAATTAGCAAGAGATGATGACCGAGATCTCACAGCGACAAATATCACTGCCGAAGGACTTCACATGAAGATCGAATGAGAGGATTACCGGGAGTGTTACCGTACCTAGCCACTAACCGAGACGCTTACCGAATGGCGTACCCAAGGATCAAAAACTATCGCCGAATGGCATACCGAACTGAACGCCAAACCACCTTACCAGAGGCCTACCAAATGACTACCGAGAAGCAAACGGATATTCTACTGAAGCTATCATCCGAATGACTTTCAGGGAGAAGCGAGCCACCGAGGCCCTGCCAAATGCCGAATCAAGAGATGCCGAAATCTGCATATACAATGTACAAAACGGCTTTCCGAGAGCAGAAGCGCGCTCCTATCGCGGTGAGTATGACCACCTACTGTGAAGCTTACGTGTTAGATATGGATCAATGACATACCGCCCATGCCTGATGCAATTGGCGCATTCTTCCACCCTCAAATGGTCACCAGCGAGTCACATGAGAACCGCCGGCTATGACGATGCCAGGAGCGAAAGCTCACATCATTGCCCAAAGTCACGACAAGGCGCCGTTGCAATGTCGTCGAGATCGAGCGCATTGGGACGCCTCATACGACAGTAAGTCAACAGGCATAACAAGTCACGACGAGGCATAGCCGTTGCAATGACGTCAAGATTGTGCGCATTGGGACGTCTCATACGACAGTATGTCAACAGGCAGAGCAAGTCAGGATAGTCTCTGGACAGCGGACGACGCAGAAGGACAACGGAAGCCGAAGGAAGATAGTCTGAAGCGAATTACGTGATGAATCAGAGAGATTACAATTACAATCCCAAATCACCAATGAATCCCAATATCAATTCGGACATCCAAGTTACACTGCTACCGAGCCACGATGGCAACCGACAATCGATATGAAGAAGTCGTCGACAGAGCAACGAATTTTCAAAAGAGGGAGATAGCCGTGTCAGATCAGTCAAGACCTACCGACAAGTCAAAAGCCCACCAGGAGACAGTCTACCGAGACACACACCGACAAGTCTACCAAGAAGTCGACCGACAAGTCTGCTGAGACACGCACCGACAAGTCTACCAAGAAGTCCAATCGACAAGTCAAAAGTATGCCGAGAGGCAAGTCTACCAAATCGACCAAGATTCTACTAAAGCCGCCTGTCGAGAGCGCAACAATGAAGTCGACCGGATGGTCACCGAAGCGGACTTCGAACGACTATTACCGAATCAAGATGCATCTACGAGTCAAGGCCGAGTACCGATGGCTACCGGCTGCACGATATATTCTACAGAGCATGCGGAAGCACCGCACAGAGCTCAGACAGCGCTAGCGTGCTTGAAGTTGGTAAGTATAACCATCTTTAGAGAGGCTCACTTGCTAGATGTCAACGAATGAGACGAGACTACATGATTGACGTATACGATTGATGATCACCGACGGCTACGACTGATATCCGCAGCAGATGCCCCCATCGATGCCAAGTCATGAGCGGAAGCTCTTCCACACTCACGAATTCCGACCACGACCTACGCCGAGATACACGAGCTACGAGTGCGGTACTGGATGGCAGGTCGCTGTATAAGTTGGGAGTGGAGATAAGGAGGAATTGAAGTCCGAGGCTCGGGAGCGGAGGAAATGGTCAATAGAGTTTCGGAACTCAGGACTGGAGGAAAGTTATCAATTGGGCGTTCCTTTCTTCTGTTTCTTCTCTTCTCTTCTCTTCATACTTTATTACTTCATCGGATCTCGGCCTGGTATAAATGGCATCGGCACGGGTTTTACCACCTCCGGATCTCAGTCAATGGGAGGTGGATTTTCCCTGTGCGCCGGATTTGCCAAAAGGTCACCGTGAGCGGTACTGATCGGTAGTGGGACTTTTGAGCTTGTACGAGTACGTACGCGGCATGATTGTTTAATGCTTTCCTTTGCTTTCCTTTCCTTTTCTCTTGTACGGTTTATGCAGCCCAGGAGGTCGGCGCCTGAAGAGGGGGATAATGTCACAGCGGCACGTGACCCGGGCCGGGTAACGGCCATTCTATATAGTCGGCTTGCCACGAGCCTTACATCTCTAGCGATAATCTTACCTATACATCTACATCTACTATCACTCGCATCCACGTTTGCAACCGTATTCCTATAATTACCATACGTATACCTATGAGGTCGAACGCAGGCATACGTGCCCTTACATTCTATTTTTGCTGGTGAAACCAGACTGTTCACTGCTAGCACTTGGTTCACCTCATCACTGGAACAATGTGAACATTGTATAATCAAGTCATGAGGATTGAACTCCTTTAGATATACCCACTATGATACAAAGTGTGCTCAATAGCTTACCTAGGTGAGAGATGATGTTTCTGAACATCCCATGTTGATGTAGCCATGAATTCCCCATAGGTTATTGTATTCAGACATTAGAAGTTTTAAAGCATCACACACCAGAATATGGCCATCCTTTGCAAGTTAACAAATTCACAAAACTGACAGATCATAACTTCAATTTGGACATCTTGCTTCCATTTGTTCAGTAGTCAGATCATCTGCCGGCAATTAACCTAGCACTACTTTATTGCATTTGTGCTAATGCATCAACTTTGATTGGATTTATCAGTAATTGCATCAGGGATTTAATTGGCAAACAACTGGTACTCTGCCAATGTAGATTATCACATTGTGATGCATGCTACTCTAATTTGATGACTTGGTTTGTTTTAGGCCACTTATCTTCAGCCGGTGGCATGAATTCGGCAGGCATTTGCATGCGTAGGTCTCTATTGTTCACTATCCAGGTAGTAAAATTAGTAGTTCCAACTCCTGAGGTCACTTGACTGGTGAATTCCACTCACTTGCATATTTGGTGATGTCTGCTGCCAACATAGTTCTGTGTAATTGCAACTTAACTGAAGATTGTGCTGCTAGCTCAGATGTAGTAGATGCGGTTGATAATTGTGCCAGCTACTGATGTTTCTTAATTTAAACATCCCAGTAATGGTGACATGCTTGTATCATTTTATTTGAATCCACTTGCAACCTCATAGACAACACTAATCAACAAATATATAACTCCAGTGTATTCCTTAAAAATAGTCACTTGCCTGGCCAACAGAGAGATGTCATGAATAGGAATTATCTATCTCAAGTCAGATGATTTCCTAATGTATTTATTATGCAATCCCCTAACTACCATTACCACTACTAAAGGAGAACACCTAGCAGTATATTCAAATCATATTCAGTGGTTGGGTTTTTCCAAATGGAAAATCGACTAGTGATAGCTAAGGTCAGTGGGAGAACTTTTCTGATAACTATAAAGCTGTAGTATCATCTTTTTTCAAGCCCAACAAGGATGCTTGAACTATCTTCTCTTTATCTGGAATATATATAGTACTAATAATTTACTTGTATTGGATAAAGAAAAGTCTTCTGAGTTGACCTCATCTCATGACATACTTGTCATATCTACATCGCATTAAAACCTTTTGACATCCATTGCAGCTGACTGTTCTCTGCCTCTTTTGGAATTTAGTAGTATTCACCACATTGTTGAATAGATTTTGAATGGTATTGCCTACCAGATACTCAGGATTAGATCTGGATTGCTGCTTAGTTCCACTACATTATAATGAATACTGCATGTCGCTTTTGACTAGCTCTACCCAATAATATAACAATTCAACAAAAATGGACACTCCACTTCAACCCCAGGCAAAATTAATGAAATGGTTGCTCCAACTATGTTGGGGATATCTGTATACAGTATGTGAGTCTGCTTTTACCTATACAACCAACCTAAGATGTAAACTGTCTCTAATATACCAATAATCTAAGTGGATTCAGTGGGACATTTACTCAATTGATATTAGTATTGTGCCTTCTGGATTGGTAATTTGCAGAATGAAGGTTAATTCAGACTAGTTGTCAATGTTCAGTTTAAAGCAAATAAATTATATCCGTAACTACATTCAACTATATTTTCAAGTATTAAATAGTGATTACTGTTAAACAAATTGTCAGATTCAAATGCTGACTGATACAACTACAAGCTGTACAAACCCATTAAAATTTGACTCATATTCTTATTTGCAGCTGAGTATTCAGTACAGCTTGACATTTTGTTCTGTTCTTGTGTTCCACATATATTTGACAAGGGTCCTGGAACATGGCAGATTAGAAATTTTCAATATTTGACTCCAAATCCCTTGTCCAATTCGGTTTGTATAATTATTGTAATTTGATAATCAGGTCAAGAATTTACTTTACAATGGGAAGTATTCCCTTCTGTGCTGCAGTGCGCAGGGAATGATTAAGGATATTTTCTTTCACGAAATTCAAAGCAAAATACCAATCATCTTGTTATTGATTGGAGCTGATATTTGTATAGTACAATTTGTTTGGTTTATTTTGTTATTAAATACATATCGAGTTGGTAAATTGTGATGCTAAATCTGTTTGATATTTGTTGCATCCAAGATTGAACTAATCATCCCTTAAAAATATAGTTGATGATAATCTGTTCATTCTGAATTCTGTCTGTATTTCCAAAACTCTCATAAATCTAAATTTTTATTTATACATCTGGACAATCTTATACTGTGTATAGCCACTCCCATATTTTCATAGTTGAATGCCATCTAGTTTGTATATACATGGTATGTAATGCAGTATTTCTTGATGGTAATTTTGGGAAATCAATTGCAATAATTTGATTTAAAAAGTTAGAGTAATTAAAATGGAAAAAATATACTGTTAATAGAGTGTCTGTTTGATATATAATTGAGTCCCTGCAGAAAATACATTTTCAATGATCTTTAAAAAACCAAGCTTCATGGACATCAAGATTGCAGTATATGAATCATTTGTTTGATTCAATTTCTGTATTTGGAATACTTCAGATACACTTGCACCCTTGAAACTGCACTTCATCATAAAATTCTCTCCTTGTTCTCCTGCAGCCTTTAATCCATCAGCTCTTGTTGCAGGGGTCTAATATCAGCATAATGACATCTGACATACATGCCATGTGATTGTATATTACTATGTACTATATTCCAAAGATTACTAAAGTTAATTGTATTTTTTATATTATGGGGTTGTTCTATGGTAAATACTATTTGGTAGTTTCAAATTGCTGACTATTGTTATACTTATAACATTAGAGATGTTCTTGGATATTTTGGGCCAACAGCACTGCAAATAGTATACGATTTCCCTATTAATTGTTTAAGTGTTAATCAGACATATCAAAATAATAATATTCAGTAATGAAAATCAGCTGAACAGTATAGAGAGACTAAGTTTAATTTATCCTAGTACCCACTGATGGTTATAATAAATAATTTATTTGGAGATGTGCATATACCCAGTATTATATTTACATTATTTATGGTTAGCAATAGTTGTTTAAACATGCCAATTACTTGGGAACATTTTCTCTTACAGATTTGGTGGAGTATACTGGTAGAGGAAACAATCAGTACAGGGTGCAATGTAATAAATGATTTTGAAAATTCCAAATTTGATAATAAATTCCATTGAGAATATATGGAAACAAATTCTACTATTGCATAATAATTCTTAATTTCTTGGTAATATTTGGCAGTAAAGAAGTTACTATTGGTAATAATAGTGCAGTCTGTCTACCATACATATCATTAGGACTTTGTAACAAATATTTATCACACACAATCTTGGGATTTGCTTTTGACCTAGTGTCTTTGACTGCTTCTACTTTTAAGGGTAGCCAAAGTTTGGTCTGTATCCACTTCATCAAGTCTTTCAAGTATTTCCGATTTGCTCAGTTCATTCAACAATCCTTCTTGTATACTTGCTGCAAGTACTTCTTCAAGGTACATGTTCCATTTTCCATTCCATTCACAAGAGTGTAAGTGCATATAATATATATAATACCATAGCAACTATTGTTCTCCTTTGTACTCTATTTAAACGCAGTATATTAGGACACATACCCTGTACACTTATAATGATCTTTTACTTTATTTGTATATATTTGGTAGTCTACAATGTTCTGCTTGCTAATGGAGATTGTTTATTGGACAGAGTACATGTAGTCTAGATTCTATTAGACTGGGTATATTTCTTCCACTACCACCATGGCCAGTATTATTTATATGGCCATTGAAACTGGATTTATCAGACAATATTGGTTAATGATTGTAATTATATCAATTTACCTGGTTATTATTTGTGTATTGATACTATGCCATCTCAGTTTAAACTGTATTTTCAATAATCTTTATAAAGGTTTGTAAAATCTTGTCTGTACTATTTCAGCTGTTTTCAAAAATACTGCATAGCAAAATATCCCATCAATTATTAAGTACAACAATGTAGCTGTAGTTTAATTGTCACTGAAACATTGCATTAATATTCAGCTAATAATTACTGGAATATGCAATATTGTGAATAAATTATACTTATTTGGTGATATAGATTGGTACTATTGAGTGTTATATATAAACTACTTCAGCAACTCCTCTAAAGATGAATTTGAGATACATTTATATAATACTTCTCTGACAATGCTCATATAGATAGAGTGCAGTATAAATATACTGTATTGATGACCAGATATTGGCATGCATTATTAAATATAAACTGTGAGCCCACATAGTAACCACTCTGGTAAAATGAATTCTGTGCAGAAAATAGTTCAAACTCACTTGATTTTGAGTGCAATATGTTCTACTTTTAATTTACCAAGTTAATCAATTGGTCAACAATAGTATCTGAGACAATATATTACAGAATATGGCAGGAACCCTTCTGTTGGCCAATTTCTTATTTCAAAATTCTTGACCTCCAAATAATATATAGTTAGTTGCATTTCATTGCAATGTAACTCACCAAGTAATTAATCAAGATCGACTTCATTAATTCTTAATTCAGGGTCAATATAGTAACATCCTAGTTAACAATTATTTCAGGTACACAAGCATACTTGCACTATTGACACTTACTGCAATATGATGCATTGGAAATATATTGTACTGACTAGTCAACACAGTCTAGCCATACTGTTTAGTAAGTCTGATTCCCTACAGTCACTGTCCAGATCACAAGGAACTGTTACAGAAAGGGATTATTGCTATTTTGCTAGTTACTCTGATATACTATATATGTAAATAACCTTAATAGATTAATGCTTCCAAATAGGAAATATTTATTGTGTAAGGTAACTGTGTGCAGCATTCCCCCTGTTAAGTATTATCTCCTGCAGAAAACTAATAATTCTTCTTCACACTCATACTGGTACGGTGTACAGTTTGTGGTGCTGCAATTAATTGAACAAGATTGGTCGATCCAATTATTAGCTATGGTCCAACACATTATACTTCCTGTTAATCAATAATTTATACAGGTATGCCAGGACATTCAGTTACTGTACACTGTCAAGTTGTATCCAAAGGAATGTATTAACTATTTGTTCAAGTTCACATTCATAAGACTTATTATTAATATGACTTGACTGAACAGAATAGTAAGGTTGCTGATTAAGTATCGTTGAATGCAATTATGTACCTGTGGACAAAGAAATCATTTCAAATTGTATTAGTGCTCTATTATCACTCAGTTATATATCACATTGTCAATATAGTTCGCCGGAAAGTAGTTAATAATCAATATTATTCATAGTACTCCATGGGGCAATCCTGCAACTAATCAGTTTGGGAGATTTCTATCCAGAAATGTCTACAGGCTTTGTTGATAGTTGTATTAATATACTGCATTGTAAACTTACTTCTGTGATCCACCATCAAATACTGGAAATATTCAATATATACAATAGGCCAATAGAGTGACCACCATGGAATTTGAGTGTCTTGGTCAGACAGATCTTGATGTTCTGTGGATACTGACTGGGGTTAGCCAGAGGGTAAATTTACAATGTTCATTGCTGTATAACAGCTGGTAATATTTTGCATTGGTTTAGATCTAATATAGCAATCAAGTTACAGGTATATTTCCATTGTAAACATTGTTTGATTCTTAGCAGATACTTTTATAGTGAAGCCATCTCCATTGCAATCAGCAAATGAAAACAACAGGTACCTTGCATTGATATCGTGTACATGTCATCACCTGCATGAGAACAAATTCAAATATGAGAAAGGTTAAATTTAACATCAACACATCATGTGAGATAATTTTGTGTGCTATCCCAACCACGATCAGTATATATCAGGCGGTAGAAACTATACTCACACGGCATTGCAATAATGCAATTTTTTTCAGTCAAGAGCTTCTATATAACTATCCATTAATTATCTGTACATGACAACAATATACCCAATTCCGGTTGCAAAAACTCTTCTAATATATCTACATTGCATCAAATAATTTTTAACTATTGAATTGATACTTTCTTTTTGTGAATTAGTTCAAGTATAAGTTATTAGAATTTCTGCAGATATACCTTCCATTATTTTGTCTTCCGATTATGATAAGAATATTACATCATGTAGACTTTCAATCATATTCAGCATATTCCATATAAAATCTATGATATACTCTATGGCACTATTGAGATTGCTTTCAATTAAATAGTATCTAAACAGCTGATAAAATCAATATTTACAGTTTTGAAAAATACATGTCAGTTGCTATTTATATGTATATGATACTTCCACAGACAATATCCTAAGAGACAAATATAACAGCAATAATATACATTTTCATTGGAGAATAACTTTCTAATAGAGTTTCTCTATTCCCGCAATTCTTTATACTATATTCGTATACAATCATTTTCAACTATTTATCTGTTGATTATGGCAAGTTTAACCGTTACAAGTTCTATACTATCCATGTAAGGTACAAGTAATTATGTGGTACTCATATGTATTAATATCGAAATCTCCAAATACCGACCAATTTGAAACCTATTGTAAAATTGCTGTTCGAATAACAATATATGCAACAGTCTATATATTTATCCCCAGGCTGCAAGAAATCTATGTATGATTACTATTTTTCAAAGATAGTGATTATTGAAATACTGAAACTCTGCTAATTTCTTTTAAAAGATTAGCGAATGCTGTTACAGTAGCAGCTAGAGGTTAAATTGGTAAATTAATAACACCAAGATGTATCAATTTGTTTATATTGTACTATATATGGCCCTTTTGAATGTTTACTGTACTATTACTGTAGCCTGATATTCTCAAATCCTCTGTCCTTATTCTCCTTTTTGAAGTATTCTGTAGCTGTTACTCCATTGAATAATCTATTGTATCTTGTATTCTGTCAGAATTATTATCAATACTCAACTCTTTCTTGACCTATCTTGCTGCATTCTCTTCCTAGTTATCTATTACATCTGATCAGTTTGCTATATTCCGCATCGAATGTCTAATCATGTTTATAATCTACTGGCATATTGCTTTTGATTCGGTATTTGACTTTATGCCATTGAATTATTCTAATTGTCTTATATTGCTGATGGTGTATCTGCAACTTACTTTCTTGCTGTGGCTGTTTCTCTGTCCACAAATTCTTCAATCCACATCATGTTCTTCTTCTTGCTTTGATACTTGCTTTGTTTCTCAACTAAACAATATACTACTTAGAGTACTGTAGATTGGAATATTGCTCAAGTGTTCAAACTCTATCAAATGCAAAATCTGTCTAGCTAATATTCACCATATGAATGTACAGAGTTGATATTATAATTGATTTGGCTCCATATTCAATCTGCAGTGATTGAAGATGTTCATTGTGAGTATTGACAATATCTATAAAAATGTGAACCTGAAGTTGAACGTAAAAAGGTATACTATAATATAACGAGCTGTATGTATAATAGTTAGTGATGAAGTTTATCAATATATTCAATAATGTAATATGTACTTATTACCTGTCGCTTGATTATTAATAACCAGACACATTACTTGATATAAGTTAATACTTACTCTCTATTTCATCTAAAATTAATCAATATTACATTCTGATATTTCTCAAATTCCCAGAGTGAAGTCCTCCTGATAAGCAGACACATTCTAGTGGGTAGCAAAAAATATATTCATCTGTCTTTGTAATATATGTATTTATATTAACTTAAATTCATCTACGTTTACTAACAAGTAACTGATATTGCAGTTCACAATTATTCTTGAATATCTGTAACTATTGGTTATAAAGTTCATTATAGGATATTTTGTAGCAAGAGTAATCAAGTTGATAGTTGACAATTCCATTTGCTTCAATATAGCTATCAACTTCTACCCCAGTCAAATCAGAATTATATATATTATCACAGTACATAAGATAAGCCAGATTTTACTGCTTGAACATTGAATTCATAATCCCACAAACATGTTGTAGATGCTGCCACAGGAATGTTTCTTCAACATAAGAAGATAAATATTACCCACTAAACTGGAGTAAAGATGAAATAAGACAAATTATACCATAGAATGTATATATTGAAAAACAATTTACTAGCTGTCTGTTAGACCGAGTCTTTGTAGAGTACGTCATCATGTGGCGTTGGGTTAGGGCTAGCAGCTACTATATAGGCTGTGTCATCATAGACATAGACTCAGTAAATTAATCGTCTCGACTGGATCGTCCCAACACGCTATGAGCCAGTTAGTGACCACAGTCCTTACACCATTCTTTTCGGCAGCTATCATGCCGAGATAACAGTCGAATTACAAACCATCATACCAGTGAGGTGGCGGGGTCCTGCCTGCAATGCGAACACGCCCGGGAATAATGACACCCTACGGACTCAAAAGGATGGTTCAACGGTGTACACGCTGCCGCCTCTTGACGAAATCTCTCACTTTTCCATTCCGAACGCTGCGATGGCTGCGATGGCTGCGATGGCTGCGATCTGCGAAGGCTGCGCTGACTGAGGAGGCTGCGCTGACTGAGGAGGCTGCGGTGGTGAGTTCTCCGGGTATATGAGATGACGGAAACCGAATGACACCTTGGTAGGACACGTTCGGGACGAGTATAGAGAGCAGTTTGGCAAGAAGTCAGGATAAGTTTGGGTCAACATCGGTATCGTCAGGATGTGTTTGGAGCGATTTCGTAGCAGGTCAACCGGTGGCAAGCCAAGCAGATTGACATACAGTGTAGTATTTGGATAGTCTAGGAGAAGTGGGGGGGTAATGGACCCTGGATACTTGGGAGATGTCAGCAGATCAAAACCTCCAGGGAGGCCGGCGGTTGGTCTGCTACTGTGCGCTGGGTATGTGATTTGCGACAACAGACTAGCGAGACCGGCGGTGGCAATTGTGGCCATAAATCCACGAAGCCGGTGGACTCCGGTAGTGTGTGAACGAGAAAGCACTATTAGGAGCTGTACAGTCTGTAGCTTCAATGATAAACCTTCGATCACAACAACCCCATTCCTCCACCCCGGAGGCTGCGTACAGGGATCCATGATCTACGGAAATGAGCTTCGAAGGGCTAACTGAGACATAAGACCAACCTATGCAGAAGAGTCCAATTTCGATACCGATACTGACCCCGACATATACACAACTACGTGAGCATCCGCCAAGATACAACAGGTCATGAGGACATGTATTTGAAAGAGAAACGACAATCAACAATTCCAATTCGTTTGTCGAGCGGAAGTCTATATTGCCGCATAGATGTATCTCCAATTCCGACACCGATAGCAAAATCCATCATTGGGACCGAAAGGCAGGGTGCAGGAATCAATAACGCTCCAGCTGGTTGATGCAGTACCTTCGATACAGTACACAGCAAGTACTGCAAGTTTATACATATTTTCCAACAATACAACAGGACTGTGTGTCACCTTCGGAGGAGTGGTTGACTAGAATTCAGGACAGTTGACACCGACAGCACAATCGACAACTGAGTTTAAGCACGGCATTTCGGATGACAACCAGCATGGTTTATCGCGTTGTCAGTGCTTGTGGGCACGGCAGGGTTTGGCTTCTGTCTTCAGTGCTTTTTCTGTCTGTTTTATATGAGTCAGTGTTTTACGGATGGGATAATGCCCTGGAGGAGTCTTAGACCGAGCTATTGTAGAGTACGTCATCACGTGGCTTGGGGTCAGGGCGGGCAGCTACTATATAGACTATGTGTCATCTTAGACTTAGACTCAATCAATCAATTGTCTCGACTATTTATCTTGTTTAAGCATCTTTCTTTCACCATCACAACAAGAATTGTTAAATCATAATAAGGCATTAATTCAATATCTATATCTATCAATTATTCAAACAATCAATGCATGTACACATATTCAATCTGGGTTGGTTGGAGACAGCGCTGAATGGCAACAGAGGAGTGCCTGCAGATTGCAATGAAGTAATCAAGAAAATGATCTTAAAGGCTGTGATCAAGTGAACATAGAGATTGGTTCAGAGGATGAGCTTGAGGGAAGATAGAGATGCACCTAAAGACCATCCGCAGGTAAGTGAACAGATCCACGTGGAGATCATGATCGAGTGGTAGTGGAGATGAACATGGGGATGTGGATTAATATATTATACAAATCCACTTCGATGCTGTGGTCAAGTGAGTATTGAAATCCACAGAACATGGCGATTATGCAATCTAGAAGGCTGTCACTGTATAATGTTCGAGAACTACTTTTAGGTGGTAATTAAGACAGTTTGGAGATTCACTTGGAGGTCATGACCAAGCAACCTTGAACATGCACATTGGAGGGTATGCTGATGTGAACTACAAGGTGTATGTGGGGGTGGTCGATTTGAACACAGCAGTTTAGATGGGAGGTATGATGAGAGCTAAGACTCTATTGCTGACTAAATTCATAATCAAGGAAATGTGATATGAGTGCTCCTGGAGTGCTGGCTGGAGGTAGTAAATCTGTAGGTACTCAATCTGAAGGAAATCACAGTAGGAGCAAATATTCTATTACTGAGACAATTGATAATTGAGGGAATGTAATGAGAGTACTTCTGGGGAGCTGGGTGGAGACAGCCAATCTGTCAGAAGTCGAACTGGAGTAAGGCATGTCAGGAGCAAAGGTCACAATCAATATTTATCTTATAATTATGAATATTGGAGAGGCATGTGGAGAGTACAACAGAGTTGTTTTCCGAATGAGAGTGTATTTGGAGTGTGTTTATGAAATTAGTATGGGAAGGAAGTTTGAAATGACTTAGTATTATATGGTTAGCTGATGGTAGATTTGACAATGAGAATGACAGAGCTGGGGAATAGAGGTGGGAGGTACCTGGGGAAATTATCATGTGAAACTGGAATTGAGAACATGTCAAGTGTGAAATTTATTTTACCAAATCTGATATGGCAGAAACAATGACAAATCAGTTGGGTACAATTCTCAATATAAGGGGTACTACACCTGTTCAGGTGGTTAGTACTTTTCATTTCCCTTTCCTTTTGTACTTTCCCATATCATCTCCATATCCACCCCTCGTCTCTTACTTTGTTATTCACAGCTCCACTATCATCTGCACATTCCAAATCAAGCAATTCCTTTCACTCTCCCCATGCTATAAACTTTGGTAATACTGTGACAATGTAACCATGCAGGATTAATTGTCTTCTGTTGCAAGCTAGTATATTATTTCACATTATTCAGTATACTACATTTTGCTCTACTTTCTGGATTTCCACAATTTCAGATTGAGCAATGGATTTGGTCTCAGCTGTCATCATTGCTTCTGCCCTTCCTCTTGATTGGCAGTGTCCAGATTAACCGCCTTCAGATTGACCACCTTCAGATTGTCACCTTCAGATTGACCACCTTCAGATTGACACCTTCAGATTGACCACCTTCAGCTTGACACCTCCAGATTGACACCTCCAGATTGACACCTCCAGATTGACACCTCCAGATTGACACCCTCCAGATTAACCACCTCAAGAATGACACCTCCAGATGGATCACCTCCAGATGGACAACCTTCAAATTGACTGCCTCTATATTGACTATAGCCAGATCTACTACCTACATATTGACTATGTCACCATCGACTACATCAAGATAGACTTCCTATCGATTGACTATATACCAATTGATTACCTTCAGATTTTCTACCTCCTGATACTCTACTATTATTTCAAGCACCTCCCTATCAAGTACCTGCAAATCGACTGTCTCCAAATTTACTCTGTCAAGATTGACCCTGTCCAGATCATCAATTCACATATCAACTTAATGTTGTGATTGGCTGCGTGACTATCAACTGCCTGCAGATCGGCTGCCTCCTGATCAACTGCCTCCAGATTACCTGCTTCCAGATCAACTGCCTCCAGATCAACTGCCTCCAGATTGACTACTTCCTGATTTACTACCTCTGGATTGACTGCCTCCAGATTGACAGCCCCAAGATTGACTCCCTCCAGATCCACTTCCTCCTGATTAACTACCTCTTGATTGACTACCACCTACTCAACTCTCTTCAGCTGGACTTGGTGTAGATGAAATTCCTCCACTCAAACTACCTTCACCTCACAAGCTACACAGAGGTACAGTGGAGGCTCATCATGTTCCGATGATGGTAAGGTAAACCAGAAATACAATATCGGTTTCCATTATGTGACTTATCAGTATAGTCTTCAAGTTGATCACTGAGTGTGTGCAATTGCTGCTTTTAGGTGAGCATTCAGACTCAGACTCACCTGGTACTGGCCTTCTTGTGTATGTCTGGAGTTGCTCTATCAGGTGTCTGAGTGAATTTCATGGTTCCCTCAAATGTGGACTCCTTGTAAGTCTCCAACATCTCTCAATTATAACAAACTAGTATAGCTGGCATTGGCTCCTAGTTCATTTGAATGGCATCTCCATTATTAATACCAACTACACCCAAGCATTCACTGCAGCCAGTTCAGATAGACCAGGTGTAAAAAAATAGATAGATAATTAAAATACACACTGAATAGATGAATTATATAATCATTCAATGATGAGTAGTAACTACACTTTCCATATGCACCAGCAGCATTCCCAAACAATATGACATTTTTCCAGTCTGCTCAACACCACTTCAAAATCCTCCAAGTCTTGTAAGACATATTCCATAGCATTTCCCAAGACTGTCTACTGATTTCCTATATCCTTGCAGCTTTGTTGCCAACACTACCAGGTGCAACTGAAAATCACTTTGTAGGGTGTATATTGCCAAAAGTAAACAATTGCTGGTTTCTGGTTGAATTACTATCACAAATGCCTAGAGGCTTCTAGTGACTCAGTGTCATTTTGCTGATTTTTTGCCACTGTAAATATATGGCATTTGGATGTACAATATGAATATCAATTTGAGGGCTATCTCTAGGAAGAAAATAAACTTCCTGGGGATTCAGGAATATTCTGGAAATGCTGCTACAGAGTACTATATTGTAACTATAATACTTGCATTAAAGCCAGATAATGCTAGAGAGATACTAATGTTACAGAGTACTACCCAAGTACCTAGCATTGAAACTGTATTGCTAAATAATATTGCCATGTGCCAATTACTTACAAAAAATATATTGGCAAATGGACATGATTAAGTTACACAGAAGATGTATCCGGACAAAGAAAGAGAAAGGATTGGTGGAAGTAGAGGAAAACCATTAGAGAGTAATAACTAGACAATATAAGCTATATCTATACTTGCTTCCCTTGCTCTAATTGTATCTGATATCAATTTTAAATAGTAAGCTGAGTATAATTTAACAAAAACAATATTAAATACAAATGTTTGATGCTGATGTTGGATTATATATATCTACCAAATTGAGTTACATTAAGATATAATAGTATAGACTAGACAATTGGAGTTATATATTGTACTTAATATCCATTAGGAATGTTCTATAGCAAAAGTTGTTCTAATGTCTTCAACTAACCATATTATAAATATATAAAATTCCAATTTTACAACATCTACAAGATAGAAAGAGCAGCAGATAGCAAGATAAATTGTTCAGATGATCAAGAATACAATATAATGCAGTCTGTAAAATAATTATGATACCATTCTTACTGTTATAGCCTCAATACCCACTTAGCTACTCTTTACAGTGACTTAAATCCACCTCAGAAACAAAATCACAGTTGACTATTTTTGTAGAAAAAATCAGCAAGTTATTCACAGTTTAAATATAACTCTTTGAATAGTCATATATACACTGAACAATCTTTTAGAGTTAGTATAATTGGTTGGAATTATAAGCAAAATACCAAATTGCCCCAGGGTAATGTGCATTGCGCTTACAAACTCCTGTAACCATACTAATGTTTGGCTAACCTTTCTGGCAGTCAGTAAGTATCCAAATGCTGTATGAAGTTATCTGAACAATACCATGATCACATTCCAGCACCTGCCTCAATTCTTGATAGCATAAACTGATGTTTCATGATTTGTTACAATGCATACAGTATTTTTAGAATACTAAAAATCCATGTCTATATGTTCTATCAATTCCAGTGCTAATTAGATTTCTACCTTCCTTTTTCCAATTGTTTTTATATATTGTTAAATGTTAGTTGTTTTCTCCTCGAAGATTTATTATCCTAGTGCAACAGATTTTTATAATAAATAGTTATATGCCAAAGATATAGCATAAATCAGAATCAACATTCTGTAATTTAATCTATTGTTGAAATTGGAAATTGTAAGTTACAAGTACTGCATATGTATACATTTTGAAAAATAATTGAATTAAATCAGAGCAGCAAATGGTTTCCACATCTTCCCACTACTATTCATCAATTTGATACAAATATACTACCGAATTCTAATTATACTGTATCTGGGGTACATCTGGTTGTACTCATTATACTGTTCAGACAGTGCTTAAATATGCATAGTTATTTGCTGGCTGTATACCATTAATTCTATCTGATTCTTCATTTTCTCCCACAATGCATACATCTTCAGCAATTATCTCAAAAGGTATAGTATATAATCAATTATACAATTCTGCTACTTGTCACAATCTTTAAATACATTAAATCCAACTGTACATATCACTATACACTCGTGTGATTTCACTGCTACTACATCTCACTTAAAAGTATCATACTAATTATTGACTCATTATATATCACTTGCAGACAGTGGTCATCGTGATTCTGGCAGGCAGGTACTTCTCAACTTTGCGCATTTGTGTTAGTGGCAGCTTACAGAAATTTAACACTGAAGAAGATAGAATTTATTATTCAAAGATATTATCAAGACTATTATCTCTATTTTCAGTATATTGCATTCACACACTATCAATGTCCAGTATAATTCTTGAATTTGCTAAGGTTAATCCTCTATTAAACTCAGGTTTTGAATGGCCAACTGTGGACACAATCAGTGATCATTGATAAGTCGTTAAAAATGCGTAAGAAATATACCCATGTAAATTGTGTCATGATCTTAAACAAATGTCACCCAAGTATCTTTCATTCTGCAATTCTTTCAAATTGGTATACAATATTATTATCTGTGGTTGCAGATTTTCAAAACCCCCATTGTTTCTCTATATAATACTAGTTTAATAATCTTACACAACCTGGAAATCTGCATTTCTCTTAGACAATGTAGTTTAGGCAATATCCAGTGGAAAACAAATGCTTTTTCATTATATTACAATGCAATGCATAGAATTTCCCCAAGTATACCAGTCTTCTTATACTATATACTCTCTTACACCAAGTTGAGATTCATTATCCCTGAATTACAGGGTCCCTGTCCCTCCAGCTTCTACTTACTGTACTGCTGTGACAGGCCACAGTTAGACACTGTCTTTCACGCCACACTGTCTGTATCCTACCAGGTTCTCCTATCACCAGCTGGAATAGATCCGCCACCTGCAATCATCTCTAACCGACACTCTTCGAGCAGCAGCTCTGCCAGTACAGATTGACCACCTCTAACTTGATTCCCAAGTGAGCTAGAACACCATCCCAAAGTATCCTGAAAGTATGCTTCCTTCCCCTGTCCATCCCAGCTCAGTCAGCCCCCTCTAAGTTAATTCTTTCACCACTGACTGAAGGCACTTCATCATCCCCTCCTAACCCACTTGCTCACTTCTGTGCCTACTCAATGACCCCTCCACACTGAACTGAATCAATACCAGTGGAAGCCATAATTGTAACATTCTGAATGTGTCTGCAGAATAATATAACCAGTACTTCACAGTAGCTCAGATAGAGTAGATGTTCATCAATGATTAGACATCGATTTCTAGAGGATGGATGGATTGTGATTACATCGGGGTCTGAGCGAACATGATCGAGGCTGAGTATGGAACCTCCTCAGTCCAGTGCTCTGTAGGCTCTGCTCGATAATACAATCTGATTTTTCAGGAGGCAATATATTTTCTCTTGGTAACAGTAATAATCCAGCCAAATGTACTATTGGTTATGGCAGCACACCAGTGATCGCCATACCATATGGTACTACTATTTGAATAGCCTTAATATATCTCAGTTCCTGCATCATTTGACAAATATACCATCACATACCTTAACACACTACATTCCTACAGTTATGCCCATAACATGTCATGCTACCTGGATAACAGCAATAATGAATCTTGATATTAGTAATGCTGAAGTGTTTCCTGTAATAATATTGCCATTCAAAAGTGCACAGGAGAGTAGAAATGTTGACTGAGTCCAAAATTCAGTACCGGAAAAGTGCTATATCAGATAGTATATCTGAGTCCCTTCCTGCTTATGTGAACTGGTATATCTGCCCTTATGTTTCAGCATTTGTGATACATTGTTCACTGTGTTCTGTAAGCAACAGACCGATTAACAATTCAGAATACAGAGTCTTTTCATTTTTGGAGTACACATATTGCCACTGAAACTTATTCCCTAATAGTGTTATATATCTGCCCAGTGTAGTATCCCCTTCAAATATTCAAACTCTACTATTTCTGACTCAATAGCCTTTTTAAATACTGCACTAACTATTGTAATGTTTTGAATTATGCAAACAAAGTGAAAAATATTTTTTTGTATTTCCTTAACTGCTTTGAAGAGATACTATAAATTTGTGTCAGAATAGTTAGAAATATAGTTCCTATCAATTCTATTCTGCATTATTGCTCCAGTTGTTAAACTTATACATATATTTCAATGTGTGTCTACTGGTGAGAGGTCATGTTGATGACACAGTAAATGCTTTCTTCCACTGCAATCCTCTTTTCCACATAGTTAGTGACAAATATTATTCTAGGACAAATTGTTCTAGTACTGCATTTCTGCTACTGTTTTTATATACAACAGTAAAATACCCTGTTGCAAATCTTCCTTTCAATGGTGGTATTATGATTATTATTTTGTAACATATACTCCATTGCTGTGTCTTGGGTAGTATCTAACTAGGTAGAAGTATCCATTTCTATTCTATACAGTTGCACCTAAGTTTGTTATATTTTCCTGCAGTGACCATATTAAGTTTGTAAATAGAGACCTCTATAATAGCACTGAATTGTCTGATTTTCAGTTTCATATACTGAAAGATTCCAATTACTAACTAATTAACAATATTTCTTTCAGCAGATTTCAATAGTGTCTGTATTACAAATACACATTTTTGAGGCCAAACCTGTTGGAGCATATGATTGGTGATTGTGAAGAATAGATGAGAGTAATGTTACCAGATAACAACCAAGGAGGAATCACCTGGATGCTATGTAGGTTTTATACTCGCTTTGCTGCTGTAACATTCTTCTATGTTTCTTCAATCTGTCTGGGGATAGAATACAATAAATGTGCAATTCAGTAACAGTGGTTACATCATTTCTGGGATAAATATTTCCACTCTTGTACTTCTGTTTGAATCACCAAATACTAAAGTGAAGTACATAATGCTAATATTATATTGTACCAATATAATACAGTACTTATATAATATTTAGTATTTGTGGCTTTCAACAATTAGAGAAGCTAGTCGAATAAGTTATCAAAATGCTAGTAGTTACTGATGTCTATTATCAGACATTTATCACTGATAAATATTGTAATGGTGAAATTTGAAAAACTGATTGCAGATTCAGTGATTTCCCAATGACAATGGTGTATTACTGCAACTGTTCTCCAGAATCTGTGAATGACTCTTCTGATGAGGCAAGATATTCTGCAGGCTATAAACAGTATGTTTTGATGTATTATTTGTAGGGATTTCACATATTAACTATCTGACTTATACACTTGAAGCAACTATGACAAATTGTACATAATATCCGATGCAGGTGGACAAACTGCATTTCCATTAGGCTTGTTAAATATCAATAAGATTCAATTCCATGTCTGGTAAGTAATTGTATTTGCTTTGTGCATGGGACTAATTAGCATCAATTACTGGAAATGATATATCACCGGTTTGAATTTGAACTTGTCTGAGAACAGAGGAAATATGCAATTGGAATCTGTATAGTGTGTCACAGTGATGTGGATATTGTTTCGAACATTTTGAGTAGTTAACAATGGTGGCCTGATACGATCACAAGTTCAATATATATCTTGCTAAGTATTGTATAGTAGTAGATACTTCATTACTTAGATTCAAGGGTACAGATTCAAAGGTTCATATATTGAATTATTTACTATAACATGTCATAGTGAATTAAGGTTGATAAATAATGAACAACGCTAACATCAAATGACACAAGTTTCTTTATTGGCCTAGGTTTACTGATATCTGAACTTGGAATAAGCTCCGCCCAGATCCAGATTGGCTGTTATATCAGTTTGAAATACAAAAATACATAATGGAGAATAGAAGATAAACAAAAATCACAAAAGTCATTGAAACACAATGTCAAATGTCAATGTACTTTCCAATGTCATTTCAAATGCGAATTTCTTTTCTGATCATGGAACACTTTCAGAGTCAATAGCTGATCAATCTGATATCAGCATACTGGACCAAATTATAATACTTTAGCACCAGATTTGAAGTGCGATCTACAAATATCTCCGGAGTCAGTTCATTAGTTGTTTCAATCTGTTCTTTTATCGCAATATCTGTTTCATGAAAGTCCCTGGGTACCATGGGTATGACTGGAATTATGCTGTGGATTTAGTGCTTGACTCTGGCAGTTAGAGACTGGAAAAAGGAAATGAGCTGAGAGTTAATTGGTATGAGAGTTAGCAATGTGTCTGGACTGTCGCATTGTGTCCGGGTCCTGGTCCGAACTGAACCTTTGCCAAATTGACGGTCCAGGTCTTCAATTCACCCGAACTGTCAATTTGGGCACAGTTTGACAGAAATCACCCCACCCGTCTGAATGGGGCAGGTTGTCAGCGGGATGTCCGTCGGGTCCGTCTGTAGATTCATATAATGCTCTGGCTGTTGCTGTTTGAAAATAGTAATTGATTATTATTGCTAATTCAACATCCAGTAATATCTTTTTCAATGCTCTCCAGGTTGCAATATTGATTATTTTGCAATCAATGTTTTTCCTTTTGTGTTTTGAATTTTGGACAACAAAGCAGGTCCATAGTTCTGTTATGATCTCCAATATCCGTGCGATGCCTTGATTACCAAATATGCAACATCAAAAATTGTTGACCCTCTGTTGAGGTTCATTTTGAAGATGGGGTACCAAAGATATCGTGCACTGCATTGGTTGAAACGGCCGCCATTACATGTTATATGAATTATTGCGACAAAGCAACACATAGATTACCATGGATGGAAGACCATGAATTGTTGAGGCTCGATTGACATTCATTTTCACGATGGGGCAGGGAGTGTGCAGCTGGTGCTTTTGCCCCTAAAGAGTGCTAATACCTCATTGATGGATTTCTGCAACCAGTCGCCACTTAGATAACCCAAGATGCAAAGCCAATAATCATTGACACTCCGTTGACACTGATTTTCAGAATGGGGCAATGACTGTGTCGCTTTCTCTTTTGGTTATAAAGGCTGCCATTTCATTCATTATGCCTTACCACTACCAGATCACTTTGTAATGACCTGACTTAAAAGACTGAAAATCATTGACGCTCCATTGACGCTGATTATCATGATGGGGTAAAAAAGATATCATTTATGGTTTTGCCTGAAACAGCCACCAATAGATCGTATGTGATTTATGACCACAAATCACCACTGAGATAACCCAAGATGCGAAGCCAAAAATCGTTGATGCTTGGTTGATGCTCATTTTCAGAATGGGGCAGTGACCCTGTTGCTTGTTGTTTTGCGTATAAAGGCAGCCAATACATCGGTTGTGTTTAACAGAGACCAAATCACTTTAGAATGAGCTTGCTCACTAGAGCAAAAATTGTTGATGCTCCGTTGATGCCCCATTGATGCTTAGTATTATTTATTGTCTAGTCAATATCAGCTCCCATCAATAATTGTATGAATATTTATTTGGACTTATTGGTTGCCTTTCTGCCAGGTTGAGACTCAGCCCTTTGGCAAAGCTGAGCCCAGTAATATTCTTGCATGGGTCGCTCTCATTCTAACAAAATCAATATATTTTGCTGAATGATTCCTGTTGCGCGCTATACTTCCGTTTATGAAAAAATTTTCACATGCCACTAATGATAGCAATTGTTCCAGGTTACCCGGCTTCGGTCCAGGTTGGAACCGGTACTGGGACAGCAGTCCGGGTCAAGAACCGCCCAGGGAACCGAACTGGGTGACCAGCACCAGGTTGTTACCCTGATAGGACATAAACCCGCAGTTTTGTGGCCGGGTTGGAACCGGACCACACTTCCAGTTGGTGGTTCGTACAATTCTGTCTCCAATTAAGTTTTCGAGTCCTTATCGTATCATAACATGGTCTATATGTCAAAGATGCAGTTTTAGGAGCTCTTTCACCCCCTGGTATACAATTTGCACTCCAATCAATATTTGTTGAGTCGCTATGAAATAACACTCACAATCACGCCCAAATTGTGGGTTTTCAACAGCTACACAACGAATATTGTTCAGATTCGAAATCACAGACCAGAAGGTGAAAGAGCTCCTGAAACTGCATCATTCACGTATAGATCATGTCGCGATATGATCAAAACTCAAATACTTAATGTGAGGTAAAATGCCAGGCTTGCAAGGGCCGGGTTTTCCGCTGGAAACCGGCCCAAACGCAACAGTCTGTGGTTTTCGTGTGTCAAGACCCTTTGGCACGGCTTGGTTGCAGTTCCAACCCTGATCCGCAACTGCTCTAGCAGTTTGAAACGGTTGCTAACGCTTCATGCGAGTGCTCAATATTCTCCCATAATATATCTCTAAGTGACATTCTTCCTCAAGCAACATACAGAACCTGGTGTAAACATATTGACCCTTTCTGTGCTACTTTTTCTTGTTTCCCTTATTCCTCCTGGTTTCCATTGCAGTGACCGTCATCAACCCCTCTTCAGCCGGTTTGACTTACCTCCATGTTGGCCAAATCAATCCGGAAACAATTGCTGCCGCACTCATAACCCAGTGCTCTGGGCTGTCCGGAATTTTGACGCCATTGTCTAGCTCCATATTCATTTCGTCATCTGCCTCCCAGATGTCCTTGCTCATGTTTGGATCATCGAAGTCTCCATTCCAGTTTAGATAATTTTTGGTGTTGCAAATGCATTCAGGTGCAGTGTCCTCATCACTGTCGGCTGGATGACAGTGAATTCTTCAGATTCGGTGGACATTTAATATTTGAGTTCGTCCTCCCACAAGGTGCTTTGCAGACACACCTGGTGGCAAACGTAGTCTTTCCGACAATTCAAATGCAGCCACACCAGCATGTTGAGAGAGTGACAAGGTTGCTTTGACGATCTCTTCCATATCTGAAATGTATCCTACAGCTGTCATTTGCATGTTTTGAGCATGCGATTCCTTCTGTGTAGCACTTAGGTTCTGGATGCCCGGACACATCTCCAAAAGTTGTGGACCTTGGCCATTCTGTGCAATTATCTTTCCTCCGACTCATTCTTCAATTCCAAGTCATATTCAGTTTCTGTGGTATCCAATGGTGTAAAATCGCCCGCCAATATACCGTTATTGGCTTGAGCAAACTGTGTTAGTATGACTTTTTCGCACAGCATCTCACCAGCAGTTCTTCACTGTCTCCAGCTGATAACATCTTGCCCAAGGGCAAAATTAGCCTCCACTCCGACACAATGTGGTATGATAGAGACTATGTTGGGTGCCACATTGGAGAGATTTGCATACTTTGAGTGTGTTTCCTCTTGTTGATGCCACCAGTCAGCGGTAGCCGGAGGCCAAAATGTCCTGCTAATCCCCATTGGGTCGGAGTGGTAATCAATGAGAGTTGGATTAAGTTGCCCCTAGTTCTTTGGTGCTTCAGGCTGTGGATTCAAATAGAGCCATGGGGCTGTCAATAAGCGTGCAGCATGATTGCTTGGTCTGGGTGTTGTTTCAGCCACGCTTTCAGATGTCAAGTATTCTTCATCATCCCTGGACAAATCATATGGATTAAAAGATGATTGACCAGATCCAGAATCGTGTACCATGGGGAAGAGATTGCTGCACAGAACATTTTTTGGTTCAATGATGGACATTCGTCCATGTTTGGCACTGTATTTGTTCTCCACATACCTCAGAAACGCCTCCGGGTGTTGGGTAGTATAAGAAGTCTCGTCCTCAGGATTGATATCCATGGCCATGTCCCAGTTCCTGAATGATCGCAAATGCTGGAAATGATCAAGGATAGGCGCCGAAATGCGAACCATACCAATCGTTGGAGTTACTTCAGCATAATATTTGGACATATTCTGTTGCGCACACTTCACGGCAAAGTATAAGTCATCCTACCATTGAGTCTTCTACTTGGCTAAAGCTTGCATAATGCCATCCAGGTGATCCAATATGTCATTGTAGACAGTGAGGACGTGAAGCGGGGTAACTGAATGCCTTTTTGACATGCACAGGGTGCAGTATAGGAATGGCCACAAAACTTCCATGACGTACTGGACGATGGTCCATTCATCCTGTGTAGCGAAGAGTGGCTGGAAATATGTGTATTTTGGATTCTTGAGCCAGCCACGGGTGAATGATTGTAATCGTGAGGCTGACTCAAGCAAATCCATGGTTGAATTCCACCATGTTATTACATCCATAATAGGTAGTACCGCAATATGTACTTTGGCTTGTTGACAGTCAATAAACTCATTTTGACGACCAGCTGTCGGTGTAATCAGTACAACAAGCATTCTGTGCTATATCACGGTCAGTTTCAGGTCTTTCAAAATGTCTTGAAATACATACTTTCTCAATAATCTTTGCTATACCTGGTCTCATAGCTGACACGATGTTGATTCTAGCATTGCCTTCTTTTCGCAGTCTTTGACTCTTCCCAATGTCTGTGCTTTCATTCTTCCCAAATTGCTGATTGCGCTCATAGGCTTCTGAAGACTTGGAGCGGCCTTTCACACCGAGACTGCTCAGGAACGCATCCAACCTAAGCTGAGTGACATGCACCATGCAGGGGATGTGGTTTGTCATTGCAGGCCCGTCGATTCCGGAGGCCTCCAGGGTTGATCGAAGTTTCTGAGTCATCGAGTAATTTGAAGAAGCATTATCAGTCCTGATTCCAAGTACACGGCCATCACTAAGCTCAAAACGATCCAGAACTTCCTTCAAATGTATGGCTAGCCGTGCTCCAGTATGTCGACTCTTGACCTGTTATGCTTAAATAGCTTTCAAAATAGGAAAAGAAGTGGCTATCAACCTTGTTGAAACTGAGTTGTACTTCTTGCAACACCCAACTTAGATCCATATAGTAACCTGCAACCGACGCTATGGCTAATTTGTCCGTTGCTGTCCAGCAGTCCAACGCTATGCTTAATTTATTTCTCCAAGGCAAATGCTTTTTAATTGCATCCACTGCCAGTTAGTATTCCCTCTGGCAAATGTTGCTAAGGGTTCTGGTGGACTGAAGCACCAGCTCGCTGCGTACTGCATTGTATGACCGCTGTAGCTCCAGCCTTGATTTAGCGTTCCATGAAATATGAGCTGAAACAAATTCTGACATGAGGTAGCTATTCTAGGTGTCTTGGTGAAATTCGGCAGTTAGGAAGTCCTTCGCTGCTAGTTTTGAGCATTTTGTCTTCCAATTGTATTGATATAGATAAGATCTAACTGTCAAATATGAATTTCATTTGTGAACTTACAATTTTGATTCCTTGACTGCCTTGTCTCTTCAGTATGGCCAAAGCTGTTCCACCAACAGTTGTACTTGTCAATTTAGAAACTTCCAACTCTGTTAATTCATTTAACATTGCAATGTGTAATTTTGCCAGCAAGTGTTTCTCAATTGAGCTAGTCCCATCTTCTGATGGATGCCGAAGAACTTGATGACAAACGATACATATGATGCCTGGGCTGCCAGTCACCGCCATTCCACGGTGCAATTTGAAACACCACGAAGGCGCATGCCAAGAATCATTCCAAGCAATAGGACGCTTCGAGTCGAGCCCACATTCATAGAAGCCCACTGAGCATCAATATGATTTGCAAAGTAAGGTCGTTCACATCAGGAATAAAAACATGGACATTCTTGGGAGATATCATAACCTCTAGGAATGAGGTATTCAAACATTGGGAATGTGACATGGTGGTAGGAATTTGAATGCTGCGTAATTCCAGTTGAGAGACTGTGAAAAGTTACATTATTGTTACGTCGAACGCTGGTTCTTAAATATTGACTCTGGAGCTACACCCAAGACAAAAGTATGACCTGTGAAACATTGCATGCATAGTTGTGAAGTTGTAAAGAAGGAGAAATTGACATGACAGACTGTTAAAATTTCAATTTAGGAATGACGCAAGGCATTTCATTGCTGTGAAGCATACTGAGCCCCAAAAACACTGTTGCCTCTCCCCTGAGGCTAATTGTGAGGAGTGGTAGCAAAATTGTTACTAGCATTGTTGCCCAGCTCGATGGCCAATACTTGGATTATGGGTTAATGTCGATTCACAACCTTGGATTGTGCAACTTGCAAGACCACCAATCGTTCACGCTCTGTTGACACTCCATTGCCACTCATTGCTAGGACATACTAGCCTTGTCATCATATGGATTGTTGCCTAGAATGGCAGCGGATAGTTCAATTATAGGTTAATGTTGTCGTGCAGCCCATGGATTGTCCATGAGGTAAGGGGAAAAATTGTTGACACTCTGTTGACGCACATATTCAAGATGGCACAACGAGCCTGTCGCTTGCTTGTTTAGCTATAAGCCAACCAATACTTTTACTTTGAAAAAATGTACCAGTGCAGCCCTTTGATCACCAAATGTGTAAGACTAAAAATGGTTGACGCTCCAATGATGATCACTTTAAACATATCCACAACGTCATTGTAGTATCTATAAATGTATGCAACGAGTCGTATAGTCATTATTGACAACCAATATAGCATTTCTATGTATCATCATTTGCATCCAGAAGCTTTGTGGGCTCTCAAATTCTGATCAACCACTATCCACGTTATCTGAGTGATGGATGACGTGGCCCTATCACATTCCTGCGCTTTCAGTTGGCAACTTACAGCATGCAGATTGTTTCACTAGTTTTTGATAAATATAGCCCGACGTTGTCACATTTCCTCATCCAGCTCCTTCTCCTCCATTTCCATGACCTATCATAAGCAATTTAAAATATCTCAACCATGTGCACCAAGGCTGTGCGGAGAGTTATGCAGTTCGAGGCATGGATGAATGCAGCATGGCGGTTGTCATTCAGACAGGTCTCTATTGAGCACAGACCGCTCCTTCTATGACTCGTATGACATCACTCACTGAAATTTTGCTATTAAATTTCGTCACTAATTTAGGTTTTGCTTTCTCACATAACAGTGATTGGCAAACCAATATTGAGTTTATTGGTGATCTTACAGCATGATTTGGATTCTAGAACTTTCGCATGGTGCGTAAAACCCTTGCACATGCACAGACCAGTTATGGTGTCTCACAATTTGGTCACAGAAATCAAGAAAAACCTGACAATTAGCAAAATTGGGACACACATTGCTTTTCACTGAAATATGACGTCAAAAATTGCCATTTACCTCTCTATGCGTCTCATGATGAAGGTTCTGTCACCCAGTCGTCGTCTGAATTCGATATCCACATGGTGATTAGCTTGGTAGGCAATGTGCAGGGGTGAACGCTTACGGGTTCAACAGGCTTCGCTTCATGAATATGTGATGAATTGGGCTCTGTGTCAGGTGGAAGACATGCTAAGCCTTTCTTTGAATGTGGCTTCCCAGAACGTAGCCTCATTTGACTACTTCCTGGTTGAGAAGTCCCTTGGGGCATTTGCAGTGTTCCAGGCACAATATCAAGACACTCCATAAGCTCTCCAAATGGTGTGGGTGCAGGAGTGTCTGAACCATCATCTGTTTGCAGTTTAACGACTGCCGGAACCCTAAATTTAGTTGTGCGGTACTTCTTATCTCTTTCACAGGAGTGGTTGGCGGTGTCCCCCCATCCCAGTTGTGTCAAATCGTCAAGCTTCATCTGCTTTTGCCGAAACCTCTCCATGCACTGATGTACTGTTTTCGAGATGTTGCCCATCACCCAGCCGGGTTCGTCATCTTCACTCAGCCTGCCCCGCTCTGTATCATCATCATCCCCATCATCCCCATCCTCCTCATTGTTGGAGCTTGGAACATCACTCAGACTGTCTCCAATAGCAACCATCATCTCCTGAAAGGTGTTTTCGGGCGTTCTGGTCGTTACTCCCGCATTTTCAGCTGTTCTCCTACTTTCCTGCTCGTGCTCAATTGCTGTATCTGCATCTTCGACAAGCTTCCTTGCAACAGCAGTTTTTGTCTCCTCATAATTGATGATCCATTTGTCTTTCTCTTCATTGCTTAAAATGTGCATTTCTTCTCGTTTATCCGCTGCAGGCTTCTGTTTGGATCACACGCTGCCTCATAGTCACTTAAATCAGAATAGTTGGGCATACCATACACTCTGACTCGATTGTTAGCGTCAGTTTCATGTAATATCGCAGGGATTTTTTGGGACAAACATCACCAGACATCATTTCCCTCGAAGAATTTGCTGTTTATATCTGACAATCACGAGATTTCGGCTGTCATACACCTCTATTTATCCTGGTAAACAAACAATCAACATCGGACCGACTTACTGCAGGTTGTGGGACAAAGGGAATCCCCTGTGACATGCAGCTATTCGCAGTAGGATTCATCTTGAGTAGAACCTACCAGTTGGCTGTTACTTATTACATTCTGACTTGAAGCTAAGTACATATTCCTCAGGACTTCCCACTTCTTTTTGTTATCATCTTCCTCTCCTATTCCACACAAGCAACTCATGGCTACACAGAAATCTCTGCCAGGTGAGAGCGGATCTGAATCGAGCAGATCGATGGGTGCTTCATCCAATGCGTCAGTAGCTGGCACACAGCAACAATGAGACACCATTTAGTTGATCGCGACATTGCCAAGGCAACCACAGAGTTCATGACCCAGGATGCACATTTACTACTCATCCGTAAGACCGGAAGCAGCAAGATTTAGAAGCCGCATGCATTTGGATGTTACAATAACCATATTACGGTGAACGGCAGTTAACCAACCAGATAAAGTACAACGGCTATATGTAGAGCGCAATGTGACCAATTGATTGCTACTGGTAATGGGAAACCTCCGTGGTCGACCAAGGCATCAGTCTACACAGCCCGTGAAATTGATCATCTTGATGTTGTTTGCTCTGGGAACTAGGCAGATAAATTTTGTGATAAGCATCCCCGTGAGTGGACGAAACACGCGTTAATCACCTTAGCGGAAGCCACAGGAGCGTTTATGGCAGAGGTAATAGCTGAATGTCATTGTTAGAAGCAGCAACTAATTTCTTGTATGTTTTAAACATGTCTGCTACTATGGCAAGGCGAGGAGGTCGGGTACAGCTGGAACAGTCCGACATGCACCTGGCCTTGAATATGGCCAAAATGGACAAAGGAGGGTTTTTGCATGCCGCAATAGAGGAAATGCAATATCTCATCAGGAAACCTCCCACCAAAGTCCAAAAAGAGAAGAAGCGGGGTGTTGAGTTTGCTGGGCATAGAATGTTGAAGGCTGGGATGGAAAGACACCTGGCTATGCTTCATCAAAACCACACGGACAGATCCCTTCCTTGCCAAAATGTCACCACGAAGAATCCACAGACCCGCAGGGGGCTCAAAGGAATGGATGCACCTCCAACCGACTCAGGTAGACGACACCAGAACTGATACCACCTATGCCTGGAACACCACCTGCACCACCCGGTGATAATCAGGGAGATCAACATTCCCAATCAACAATTTGCCACCCAGTTATGTGCATTCACATATGCCTCTTCCCAGCCCTCAATTGTTCAATCTTGATGCATATGCCCAGGATAGCCTGCACAAAAATGATTTCAATCCAGTTATGCTGACTGATGAAGGAACATCCACTCTTCAGTACACTATCTACTGTTTGGGAATGCCGCTAACATCCATCTTGCTGATGAGAGAAGCCTATTGAGTGAACCCACAAGTGAGGATGAGCATTGATTGAAAGGATGGGATTTTTCAGGTTATCATTATCAACCACTAGCGGACACTGTAAAGTATATTTTAAAGGATATATTTATATGTATTATTAAAGAACTATGTAGTGATCAAGGAGAAAGTAAATGAAAACAGTAGACAGGCTGCCAAAACACTGTGAATGATATACTATGCCACATCAAATGTTTGCATATTGCGGATACACCCGGGGCGAAATGAGGGTCAACAGAGTGTCCACAATTTCAGGTCTTGTAAGGCATGTAATTGAAAATTGACTTGGTCGTGGTTATAAATAATGGAATCATTGGCTGCCTTTATAGGTAAAAATTAAAGCGAGTCGCTCCCTACCCCAACCTGAGAATGTGTTTGAATAGAGCATCAATGATTTTTGGTCTTGCGTCCTGGGTAGTCTGATGGACGATAGGTTGCAGACAGTCATGAAGTAATTATTGCCCGCCTGTATAGGAATAACAAATAGCGATACCTTCCCTGCTGCATCGTGAAAATGTGCTTGCACTGAGCATCAATGATTTCTGGTCTTGCCTCTTCGGTAATATGAGTGTCGCTTGATCACAAGTATTCTTAAACAAGGTCATGGCAGTTATTATAGGCAGATAAGCGTGGGATATTCCTGCAACAGCCTCCAGGACAGTAACAACAGATTTCAGTTCCAGAGCTACCACTTAGTGATCTTGACCCTTTTAGCGTACAAAAACAGTCAAAACGATGTATATAAAGAATAATTGTCACATCACACTGTGGTTAACCGTGATGCAAGGCCACCAATCGTTCAGACTCCATTGACGCTCATTTTCGAGATGGGGTAGGGTGTGTTTCGCTTTCGCTTTGTCCTATAAAGGTGGCTAATACGTCATTTATGACTGTCCGCAACGTATCGCCCCCCAGATTACCCAAGATACACAACCAACAATCATTGACACACTGTTGACGCTCATTTCCAGGATGGGGTAGGGCGTGTGTCTCTGTTTGCTTTGATCATCAAGGCTGCCAATGCATCATAGAAGACAGCGACGTACCTATGCCAATATTTTATGATTAACAGTGACATATCTGAATGTGATAATGAGCAGTGAAACTGGACACGTAGACCCAGAGATTGGAACTACTGGGTCTACCCAAATCGGGCAAAACCCGTGGGTTGACAGGTACGGGTCCTGGTTTGGCCCGCCAAGAGGCAGCGGCTTAGGTTGTTGGTTGGGTCCAGAACCGAGCTGACCCTTTATTGAGGTCCACACCTTGACTGCTGGCAGGTCACCTGGACCCATTTCTAACACTAATTTGCATGTCAAGGTTACTCAACAGATGGGGGATCTCTGTCTGGCTCAAGCAGTCTGCTTTGAAAGTGCAATATTTGTCTCTGGTGGTAGACTGGTCTGTTGCCAACTTGTTGATATATCGCATTTTGGGCATCCAGCATAGTTCGGATTGATATAATATTGATGTGCTCTAGCTCCTTCCTTTCGAGATACAGTAACCAGTACATTGCACCTTCGCTGTAGTGCAACATAAACTTCTCAATTACCATCTACTGTGTTCTCATGTCATATCGGTACTGGCTGAGATCATCTGTGGAATATGCAATATTCGGCTGAGCGGCAGTTTTTACATACATTGAACTCCCTTGTACTCATCAACTGGTCACGGGTTGGATTGCAGACCGCCACCTCTATAATATTTCATCACTATTGGTTTGGGCACTGCTTTGGGCTTATTCATACTGATCTTTGCAAAGATTGTACAAATATAGTTCTGCGATTGGATATCAATGGCATAAAGCTGCAAATCACATTTGATGTTGATGTGAATATAGAAAGAATCATTCTGATCATTATGTATCCAGAAACTTTTCTTCAACTGAATATTCACCTGCCTTACAAAATCTTTGATAGCAATCATGAAGAGACTATTAATGCATTGAATCACTCACAATGACAATGCCAGGATCCTGTCTCACAACTCACTTTCTGTCCATGTTTGACATAACAAATGCAGTTAATATATCGTCTATCAAAAAATTCCCCTACCACATGTTCAGTGATTGCATTTAATGATGAAACAACTTTCTCAAAGGGAGAAAGAGTTTTGGTGAAATCTTGTACAATACTGTCATATAATATTCCTCCTTGTAGTTACCATTTGGTTATGCTAATTTGGTCAACTTATCATTATGCATTCTATTGGTATATAAAATTTGGAGTTACTTAGAGTTTGATTGCATGTCATGAATCTTTACCATATATAGAATATTTGAGAATAAACTATATGATGATGCTGGAAGATTATGTCTTTCTTGTTTTTTTAGGTACTCACTCCCATTGGGTACTAGTTACTTCTTACTTCATCTTTGTTTGTTCTCATCCTTTGGAAATTTCCTTTCATGTTTCTTTAGTAAGTTGTATATTTAATATATATATCTATTCTGTTTTTTTAATATTTTTCAATGCAGTTGGTTTTCCAAAAAGTCCAACAATCAACAACTGCCATCTTCAAAACAAGGGGTTCATCACTGACCAAGTACAATGTATTGTCACTGTAGATAACACCAAGATGCTGTGTGTTCAAAAACTGAGACTGTGATATATTCTTCAAGATAATGAATACACTAATCTGAATTTGACCTCAGTTTTTGGTCAATTTCTCAAACAAAACCCCAGATTGATGAAGACTCATGAAGATAGTACCATCTACTGTGAATAGTTAAACTACTTACTACTCATCTTATCTGTATTGTATTTGTGATAGTACATTAACAACATTGGGGGGAAGTTAAAAAATCTTCCAATATCTGTATTCCACAGTTCTGATATAAACAACAATTTCATGCATATAATGTCTGTCAACTCTGTGAGATTTTGCATTATGCACAAACAGAGAGGTAAAGCAAATGCAAATATCACCTGATTTAATTGTCTAAGAATATAGGACACTATTATAGTTACCATCAAACTATATACTACTTCCAAACTACAGAAGATATATTGCTTGGTTCTAAAAAGACTTTGGAATATAACATTATTCCAGTTGTCATATTTGGTGATATTGAAAGGCTGTACTGAATAGTTACTTTGGGGAATATAGACTATTAGTTGAGATTACTTGTTTAGATTTTATAGTATTCAAGATCTTTGCAGAGATATCATTTAGATTTCATAATTTGCTGTTCCAGCTGGATACCCATTTGATTACCAGGTACTGCTTAACTACAATGTAAACTTTTGGCTTTAGGACTGTGTGGATTGAACTACAGAGATGATAGCCAAATATACTCACTTTTGATGGTGTATAATCTATCAGGATATAGTGATGGAATTGGAGCTGTATATTTGGACACTCATACCGGTTTAGTTCTGTATATATGTAGATAATTCCCCAATAGACTTTAAAATGCAGATTTAGCAACTACTTGAAAGTTCAAAACTTTACAAAATACAAATAGAAATGTCCTACATATAAGAGAGGAAATGCACCGAACAATAAGAAACAAATTGTATCTGCTATTCAAAAGAGGATTGAACCTGAAACCTTTTTTCAATCAGAAGCACAATCCTTTGTGGACTAATTCATTAGCACCCACAAGAATGGATTGAATAAACATTGAATGATTTGCAATTCAGCCAATTATCAAGGAAAGTTATCTTTGTAATGTTGATCAGTGTAATGTCATTTGCAATATCGAAAATGATTTGGACACCACATGCCAACTTCCCTGCTGTACTTGTCAATCTCACTGGTGATTCAATAGGCTATGTAATTCTGCAAATCAAGAAAAAGTCATTTCGCCAAGTGTAATTTCCCACAAGTTATATAACCTCTGGCAGTCACCCATAATGGCCATAACTGTGGATAATGGTAGTTAGCCCAGAGCCAGTACACATAATGCAGGGAATAAACGAGCAATACATGGCAAACTCACTGTAGTATATCTACCTTACACCTTTACTTTGTTGTACTAACTCAGTACTCTTGGGGTGATAGTGATAGTGTTTGTGCACGACATGGCGCAATCGAGTATGCTGGATCTGCAGTATGGCTCGTTTGGGAGAGGTGACGTGGGTAAACGCACTATCTGGTCAGAACTCAAGGTTGGTTGTCAGAGTAGTCGCCATGATCTGGACAGAGGCTCAACTTGCTCGTGCACTGGTCTTGTCAGAGTCCATTGCATCAGCAAAATGTATTTTAGTCACTGGGAGCCTCCAGGAGTGTCTGAGAGGAGGCGGAGTGTAAACTTAGAAGCATCAATTTCAGGAGAGAATCAGACCCTAGGAGGGCATTCCGGCCGGCCATTGGAGTAACTGGGATCTCTGATGACTGGTACGGGAGCACCATGGGAGCGGTTGTGAGAAGTTTGGGAGCACCTGGGACTGTCGCCCAACCAATGCGGGAATCCCAAACTAACTCTGAGAGATGCCGGG
>Ga0307515_10002711_pt1 | contig 37884 bp, 35 predicted proteins | sample 17_EM_MG_FD_194513 | JGI IMG/M metagenome (GOLD analysis project Ga0307515, IMG submission 194513) | Populus trichocarpa ectomycorrhiza microbial communities from riparian zone in the Pacific Northwest, United States - 17_EM | ecosystem: Host-associated > Plants > Roots > Unclassified | place... | reverse complement strand
ACAAGTGTGAACTCCTCGGCTACTCAGCAGAGACATCGACACAGTATCGAGTTATTGACGTCTGTTCGGGCCGAGTTTTTATCGCTCGAGATGTCAAATTTGATGAGTCTACCCTGTATCACCAGTTACTAAAGACTAAGCCTACAAAGATCGCCTTCGAACCAGCCGAACAGGATAAGGATTCGGAAATTGAAGAGCCCCCAAAGTCGTGATACAGTCCCCGAATGCCAAGGTACAGCCTCCGAAAGCAGCTGCGTTGCCTCGTGTGTTGCCTCGTGCGATCAATCCCATAGACCACTCGGATGATGATGTCACACCACCTCCAGAGACACCACCTCCAGAGACACCGCCTGCAGAAACCCCGCCTCCAAAGCCTAGAAGGAGCGGGAGAACTGCAGCTAATATCAGCATAGCCATGATGATCGAGCAAGGCCCTAAGACATACCGTGCAGCATTGGATGCAGAGGACGCTGAGCAATGGAAAGAAGCCATCGACAAGGAAATGGCATCAATGGAAAGTCATGAGGTTTTCACCTTCGTTGAGAAAGTCCCAGAAGGTGCTAGTATGATTGGAAGCCGTTGGGTTATGGGAAGAAAGCTAATGGCCAATGGGACAATTGACAAATGGAAAGTACGACTTGTCGGCCACGGCAATCTCCAAAAGCCTGGCGACTATAATGACATCACCTCTCCAGTTATTGATTCCGCATCGATTCGGCTTGCCCTTCGCCTTGAAGCCAAGCACGATCTTGAGATCGCCGTACTTGACATCCCGACTGCCTTCCTTGGCTGCCCTCTGCATGAGACACTCTATGTGCGCCTCCCTGAAGGCGAATGGCCTGATCCATATGGCCACATCAGACCCCTCGTCAAATTGAATAAAACTCTCTATGGCATCAAGCAAGCGAATCGGGAGTACTAAGAAGAAGTGTTACATTTCATAGTTGACGATCTCGGTCTCCAAGCCTCAATTGCAGCTCCCGGTCAGTTTTTCGGTGGCAATATCGGCGAAGCAAATGGCGCCTGAATCCCAGTCTACGCCGACGATATCATGATCATCGGCACATTGGTCCTGGTTGCCTACAATGCATCTCGACTGTACGATCGATTCAAGGCCGCTGGCCAAGTTCCTGTGCCTGACACCTTCCAATATCTCGGGATGACGGTCACTTGAGATCGCAGCAAACGATCAATTGCCATCGATCAAATTGGCTACATCACCCGAGTTCTTGACCGATTTGAGATGACCGACTGCCGGATGCGCTCAACACCGATGGAGATTGGCTACAAACCCCAGGCCATTCAGGCCGAAGAGCAGCCTTTCGACTCTACAACGTACCAGAAAGCCATTGGTTCGATTCTTTATGCTGCTCTCGGTACTCGTCCAGATATCACCTATGCAACCTCAGTCTTAGGCAGACATGCCGCTCAGCCTTCGACTCTCCATTGGGAAGCGGTCAAACACCTGCTTCGATATCTACGAGGCACTTCCGACTACCAATTAACGATCTATGACCCACGCCTCGGGCAAGACCCAAGCCACGGGCATGACTCTCAGTCAATCTTGTTCTACGCCGATGCAGACTTTGGGGGAAAAGCAGACACGAGCAAGTCCACCTCGGGAATCGTCGTCTACACCCTCGGAACCCTCGTCATTTGGAAGTCGAGGAATCAGAGCGTCGTACCCCAATCGACAATGCAAGCAGAGATGATTGCCACTGCATACGGCAAAGTGCAGATCGACTGGCTGCGAGATCTCGTCTCAGAGATAGGAATTGGCAGAGGCATCACCAGGCGTATTCTCAATGATGGCCTAAACTGCGTTACGACTTTCAACTCGGGCAACTTCCAATCTGATAGCCGGCACTTATGACTCCGGTACCACTCGATGCATGAAGCCATTGGCAAAGACCAGATTGAGATCAAGCACGTGGCAGGTACGGAGATGCTGGCTGATGCTCTCACTAAGGCCCTCAGGGGAGTTAAACTCGGCAAGTTTGGGGAGGAGATTGGATTCGGATACGATCACAGGCAGGACTTTTGGGTTTCCTTTGTTTCAGATTGTGTATTTCGATTTACACTGTATGTTTGGGTTTTCTTTGGATTTGGGATTTGGAACTTGGACGAGGATCTCAGTTTTTCGTTTGTTTCTTTGGTTTTGTTTTACTTCGTCTGGAAAGCCTTGGGCCAAAGGGGGAGTGTTGACTATGGATTTGGCCCGGCGGCTTACGGCCCCCATTGGCCTAGCCTGCCGCCACCAGCCTCACCTACACCCACCGGTCTCGCCTGCCCCCACCAGTCTCGCTTGCCCCCATCGGCCTTGCTTGCCCCTGTCGGCCTCGCTTGCCCCCATGGCGAGGAGGACGGCTCGGCACTGGTACTCGGCATTGGGCTCCGGCTTTGGCAGTCGGCATTTGGTTTTCCTTCTCTCTCTTTCATATATAAGTCCATAGTTTTCCTTCTCTTTGGATAGACAGACAATTCATCATCTTCTCTTCTTCTCCATCATCTTCTCGTGTCAACAACTAGGGGGTTGTGAACGCGGAGGAAACTTTTTGCCCGTAGGTAGTCCAAGTCTGTCACAACTGCACGATGGTATTTTTTTACAAGGTTGAACAGATTCGCAATAGGTTCTGTCATTCCATTGACTAGTGGGTAAGCGATGACCGTTCGAGAGGCAGACGTGGCGGCTTGGCGACGGTTGGACCGGCTATATGAATAATCCTAGGAAAATGCATCGGGGAGTATTTAAAGGAGTAAGAGATGTAACGAGGAATAAAAGCTGTGTAGTGACTGCTGTATAATACATGTACATATATATTTAATCGGTGTAGCATATGTGCCATAGAGCGCACCGAGTGAAACTTTCATCATGCAATGATTAGCATCCTAAAGAAGTTATTCGCCATGTGTTTCATAGAGCAAACACTGGACAAAGCGCAAAGGAAGGAATGCCACAGAGACATACATATGTTAACAATCCCATGAGAATGTAAACTAAAGACTCTATAAGTTAAAGTCTCGTTGAGAGGTAGTCAGTCAGTTATACAGAAGTTATTTTGATGTAATAAAGTGCATCGGAGAACATGAAAAAAAGGTAACGTAGACATTTCATTACATCGGTACATAGTCCATGAATCTTCAATATTAACTATCCCCTGTGATAAATGAAATTGAAACATATGAACCTAGTAGATGTGGTGGCTCTACAGAGCAATCGAACGGTTATTCAATAAGAGAGACTCTATGATCTTGGAGATATCCTACTGGCGTTGTTTTTGTACCACTCCTTGAGAAAGTCCGCCACTGCGTCATGGCCCTCCTTCTGAGACCATTCCAGCGCACCCAATCCGTCATTATCCTTGGAATTTGCATCGACGTCAACTGTATCCAGCAGTTGTCACACTATCCCACTACACCCCATTCTCGCTGCCAATAACAATACCGACATTCCGCGATTGTCCTTCGAGTTCGTATCAACATGGTCCCAGGCTAGAAGTCGCCGCACCACCGCATCATTTCCGCTCACAGCAGCCAACGTATTGCATATACAGGTCTCAGCCGGAGACGGAGATGTCTAGTACAGTCGGAGACGGAGATGTCTTGTATGGCCGGAGACGGAGATGTCTTGTATGGCCGGAGACGGAGATGTCTCGTATGGCCGGAGATGACTGTTGACTCTGGTACGGGCTGATGGCATTCAGCCGTACTTGCACTCTCATATATATTGGCCTTGTGGCCCTCATAGATAGAATACACAATCAAGCTTCTCTATCATCACTATTTCAACACAACGATAGCGCCGTCATTCCGTCTTCGTCCCTCCAGTTCGGGTCAACGTCATCCCGCTCCAGCAGCAATCCCACCACCACATTCTAATCATTAATAGCTGCCCATTGCAATGGTGTCATCCCATACTCACCACTGGAATTCGTGTTAAAGTTGCCTCGCTCCAGAAGTAGCCGCGCGACCGCCTCATGACCATTTGTTGCTGCCCATATCAGCGGCGTAGTCCCATTCTCATTCTTTGAATTGATGTCAACGTCTTCCCGCACTACCAACATGCGTACCACAGCTTCATGCCCCTCAGCCGATGCCTAGGAGAGTGGTGTCTGGCCTTGACAGTCAACCGTGTCAACATTAAAACTTCTAGCTAATGACTCGAAAATTCGGTCGGTACCAAAATAAGCAACAACATGCAGTCTGGAAACCCCAGTTGGCTTGTTTCTGGACTTCTGGGACCAGTACTGTATGAATTGATAATGCACTAGAGAACAGCATTGTATATCAGTGTGACTCTTGGCTTGTTTGCGCGCAGGTGGCCCCATTGACAAGCGACATACTCGAGAAAAGCGAACTCTGCTAAACATTCTTCAACGTGATAGCTTTGGACCTCAGACTCTGCAGTATCAGAATAATCGGGGTTAGAGTCCTTTGTGCCGGAGTAATTGTCGTCGGAGTCCTGGACGTCAGAATCTCCGGAAGTACAATCATCGTCTTCCGAATCTTCGTCATCAGAGTCCAAAGAATTGCGACTAAGAGCATTGAAGTTCAGATATTTCAGGCAAGTGTAAGCAATTTCGCTGTGACCCATTGGAAACAATGTATCGTTCTGGGTGAGTAGATATTCCTGAAGCGACAAATGCACCAGACGAACTGTGGGCGTCGCTGCTTCGATGATAATCGGCCGAGGTAACAGTTCAGTAAGGATTTTTCTGAGGCGAAATTGTCCCAATCGAAGTCTATCTCCTAGTTTGACAGCAAGTGCATGACGTAACTCGTTGACGTGCAGTGGTCTTTCTGCGAGAAACGTCCACTTTAACACGTTCATGGCTTGATCTGACAGTGCCTTTGGCTGACGTATGATCTTTTTTACGGTATCACCAAAAGCATCGTGAAGACCTGTAGGCATCGTCTGCAGTGCTATCCGTCTCTGGGAGACGGTAGGTTGGTCTAACACAGTCTGAATTTGGAGAACCAGCAGTAGGAAGCTAAGCGCAAGATAATCAACTTCTATATAACACTATAAGGCCCTCAATAATGGCAACTGAACATGGCGGGGTCGCAACAGTAACCAAAGGGAAACACAGGTTATCCCGGGCTAGGATTCGAACATCATTAGCGGAGCGGGGGAGTTGAATATTTAGAAGACATACATTCCCTGTGACGCAGCGGCGATTTTCTCGATGATTTCCTTCTTGAAACCACTGTTCATATCCGCCGGATTGTGATCTTCATCAATCCGATGAGCCTCATATTTCATAATATCGTGGTTGTTACAGATGTACATGAGCCGGCGTCCTAGAGTTTGTGACTGCACTTTTAGACTTGGCACTTTACTCTTTCTTCCCTACTATCTTGGATCTTTAGACCCGTACACAGTTATCGCACCATAGAATACACGCACACGGTTCTCCCCAACTTCCATATCGCAACAGTGGTGATGTGCCGCAATCCGAACCATTGAGGGTGATTCGAGGTATCGATTGACCTCACCCTCTACATGAGGCCGACCGGTGAAGAATAACCTTACTGTGTTCTTGGAGTATTTCAAAACTTGGCCGAGTGACTGAAGAAAAACCCTTCTATATTCGTCTTTACACTCGTCAAGAGCATCAATGCAATGTAGCTCCTATTGAAGGATTGAAGACTGTCGGATAACATGTGACAGGCATCTTCCAGCTCGAGTTCCTTTTGCGTTCGCTTACTGTTCCGAAACACCTAGACAATTTCTTCCAGTACATTTGCTTGTGCCGCAATAACTTGGTTTAAAAGACCGCCGACCATGTTCATCGGATGTTGTTGTTCCTCATCTCTATAGTCACAATAGAGACAGGTGACGCAAGTACTCTTCTTAGCAATATATACAGATAAGTAATCGATGACGAGGGAGCTATATGCATAATTAGCTTGGACTCACTCTTCCCAGCATCGGTCTCCTACCTGATGATAGTCTCTCCAGCGCCCAGGATTCCCTAGCACTCCAAAACGTGTCCGGATCCAACAACTTGTGTCGCGTTATCACTGTTAACCCAAGTCTGAAACTCTGACATTCTCAGGAACCATTCTCCAGTTTCCTTCAGACGCTTCGATCGGATGTCCTGCTGTCGTTTCTGGGGTTCCAGCGGAGACAGCCATCGCAGTAGTTCCTCGATTTCTCCGTCTGTCATAGTCAGCACGCATGGCAATGATGTATTGTGGGGGAATGAAGGGACCTTTCATATTCTGCTGCAAGCTCTGCACGCCAAGGAAAATATTATGGATTTCTGCCCCAGATTTGGCCACCATGGAGACAGGACTCAAGACGGCGGAGATTTTATTGGAAACTTGCAATAACTCGGCAGGAACTGGGATAAGCATTCCCTTGAACGTCTCCACAGTCTTCTGCATTTGCCGGTGGGTTTCTTCTAACTTAGGCAACACTTCGGTAGATGTGCTCGACAGAAGAGCGCTGTCAAATTTTGTAAAATTAGCACAGGCCCCGATGAAGGTAATGTCGATATACGAATCACTTAGAAGCAGTGAGGGAAAACTCGAACGTTTGAGTACACCGGTGCAAAGTCTTCACAATTTGCTGGCATTCAACTTTGCTGAAAGGCCATTTAAGACGCCCAAAAATTCTTGCGACCATCTCAACTCCATGAAGCTTTTCACGCTTGGCCTTGTCTGCTCCATAAACCCCGTCAAGCTTCTTATAAAGGCCCTCGATGTTGCTTTGGCAGACCATCATCACTGAACACAGCACAGATGTCTAGTTAAATGAATTACCTTTCGCGTCCTCGCTTTACAAAAATTTGACTAGCTGGTCTAAGACAAGGCTGAGAGTCGTGACTTCCATGAGAAGCGTCTGAGCTTCCTGTGGCGCTGACTTGACTCTACTGACATAGTCGTTCAAGATCTGCGTAATTTGGAAGGCGAGGCTTAGAAACCCAACGACGCCGGTGGAGAGGGTGAATGGATCCATGGATGTTGGGCGTTATACGGTCGGGCTTTTGCGGTGGGTTTAGAAGAGTGATTTGTTGCGGGTTCTCGTTGCTGAGGGTGGGTGAGTCGGACTCGGTCATTGACGAAAGTTGTTTTGAATGATTGCGAGAGGTAAAGAGTATCTGGCACGACATTTCCTCCGGTTTCCCCGCTTTTCTAAGATTGCTCCGTGGAAAATTGAGGATCAAATTTAACCAATAAAGATGCAGAAATGATACATGAACTACTTCATAGCTACGGTAACGGAGAAGTATCGAGAGTTAAGCACCTTGCCATACCATGGTGGCAGACTTTAACAACACCTTCCATTTTTGAATTGCGCGCATTATGTGAGGGCCAAGGTGGATAAAACCATTAGACATGTAAACAATTAATAAATTTGCCAATCTCAAATGTCGTAACCTGCAATGCTGAACTACGTACGTCAGGGCACATGAACATACCATGTACCTCGAGGTACCAATATGTACACCTAGGGATTATCGCTGGCGCTTCTGTAACCTTCGTTGTTGGCAGTAATTTATCACTACCATCACCTCCCGCAGCATGTCACTCAACTTATGTTGCGATAGACATTGTCGGAAGGTGGAGTACACATACTAAAGCTTATTCCAGGCACCCTATCCGTGGGCGATGTAAAGTGGATGGTGCGATGGAAGGCTACCACACTCTGGTACTAATTTATCACTAATACCATCGCCTCCGGCAACATGTCACCAACTGCTGCGAAAGTTTCCGTCGTCGTTGTGTTCTTCTACCCCGCTAATCGGCCCCACCTTCCAGAGCAGGCTAGAACGTCTCGGCTAAACGCACATGCATTGCATCGCAACGAGCAGAGCCGCATTGATCCCTGCTAAGTTGGCGGCTCTTCGGAGACATCCGAACACGTTCTGACACCTGCAGCATATGAGCACATGAATTGACAACTGCGCTGAGGGTGATTCACCGCTGCTGTCCCTGGGGCTATTACCCCAGCCGAGGAGTGATCTGCAATGGAAAAATGAATTCGCACTTGAGCGGAATTAGCCGTACGCTCGAGCGAGGGTTATTCGCTCATCTTGTGCTCGGACACATACATCGCTCAGCTGCATGTATCTATCCATGGTACGGTCGGTGGTGCTCGGCTCGGGTGCACTTGGACGTGCACATGGGACAACCTCTTAGGTGTACTTGAGGGTGCATGTGGAAGCAGCGCTCGGGTGAACTTGATGGTGCTAGGAAATAGTGCTCAGGTACACTAGGAGCTGTATTTGCAGATCGACTGCCTCGAAGTGCACCTCCAACGGCACACCCAACTGCACCTCAGCACCGTCTTCAATTACACCAAGTGCACCCGATGGCCGTATCCATATACGCCTCCGAGTTCGCTCCACCGCTGTACGGTCTCCCGCTAGACCATATCAACCCTATATACATATTTATAGATAGATGGATACAAGCTGAATTCATGACATTGCAACTGCTCAATCGAGACTAGTAACTGAATTTCTCAAGCTTGGAGGTAATCGCTTAGAATAGTCGCTCGCTAAAATAACGGTTGTACTCTTACTGAGATGAGCGGAGGAACCCTCGTCGGAGGGAGAGCTCTTAATATATTCGGATTCGTTCGAGCGTCCACTCCGTTGGCTGAGGCCGAGCCGAGATAACTTTTCCCGGATGCAGATGTTCCGGAGGAGTGCCGGGGTATTATTGGCCATGTTCACGAGACGGAATTTGGGAGTGGCAAGGGCAGTAGATAAAATGCCTGAGTCTCCGCCTCAGATAGTATGGTATTTGCATCGACGATTCCCACACATCTCCGGATCTCCGCACGTCCTGTCGACCGGCAAACGTACACCGGCGGCACGCAGAGTAGTATATTGTGTAAATAATACAACAAATATCGGCTGCAATTTCCCGATGTTGTCTCATCTGTCTCAGCTGAGTTCACCATGTGTTTTCCGTTGCGGTGAGGAGCGGCGGAATCCGTGTTGGAGGTGGCTTGTTTATAGAATAAGCTTCCCATCTCACCACGCCCCTCCATTTTTCGGAAACGCGTCCGGTCCGGAGCTCCCACCGAGATGGCTGCTCCGTCTGGGGTCGAGAGTCCCAGGACCAGGGCATTGTAAAGATGACCGCAGACTGGTACTAGAACAGCTAGCATGGGTGGGCTTGAAAATAAGCGTCTAGATTCTAGCAGAAGTGACGGCAGTCTTCAGCCGGGGATTGTCGAGCCGGGGATTGTCGAAGTTGCCCTTGATCGGAACGAGCGGATGTCAAACGGAGTAAGTATAATTCGGACTCGCCTTCTGGGAGATAACAGTTGTAGCTGTGTTAGTTACCTTGATTTTGTCTTAAGGTTGTTAGTTACCTTCAGAACCCAGGGACTATATGTACCTGCAGTCTTATAGTCTTTGAAATCTTGCCCTGGTCGTCTGCAGGTATTCGGGCCGACACTTCCTACTCTAGTCTGTATAGTCTAGGATATCCCTTGTCCCGAAAGTAGTCCCAGTAAGGCGGAGTGTTGCCCGGATGTGACGGACTATATCTGGAGAATTTTAGCCCTCGATTAAAGCCGAGGAACTTGGGCCCAGGGGTTTATATTTCGAGACTTTTCCAAACCCTAGGCCTGCAATCTGACTGGCAGGATATGTGATGCCGGATGCCAGGGAAGGGTTTCAAGAATAACGAAGTAGAGGAAGGGTCTCCTCCGCCTAGCCGGATGATCCGGAGGCCTAAGGGGGGGATTTGGGCGCTGTAGTATAGTAGATAGATTATGTATAGTATGACTAACAGATTCGAGCTACATCGTGACAAACACCTATCCTATCCCCATAGAATTTTGTACTGCTGAGACTTGGGGAACCTTTTCTTGGACTATGTATCTACAAGACTCTAGTTTTCACAACACTAACTCAAACAACCATTGAAATGAAGTTTGGGGAACACAAACCGCCATATAATACTGCTCTGGCCGTTGCATAACGTTGTACTCAAGAGTACGGCAACTGACTTACAATGCATAGCGGAGGATGATCTTCCCCTCTTCTACCGTCAAACAACGACAAATACTCTATTCACGCTATGACTAGTTTTCTGGCCCACCATCAGACATACCGAAACATCTCCCGACAGAGTTTAGCTACTATACAGCGGCCGTGCGTACTGTTCCATCTGATCGGTTCCATGTACTCATTAAGAATTTGTCAACTACTAAATACGTGCAAACTGTGCCATTCAAGGGTATAATACACACCCACTGTATTACTGATATAAAAGAAAATGTAAACTCCCATGTCAAGATAATGTGTGCTGGTGGAACGAGTTTCATGGGGTGACATGGATTAAACCCTTGTTCGTTCAACATGTCGAAATATTCTGTAGGTGTATGTGACTATCATCAACTCCGCAATACTGTTCTGGAGGTAAATGGATAAGGACTATGGGGCTGTGTTTGTTAAGTTCCATCGAACTCTCCATAATTTTGATTACCGAATAACTTCGCTTGGGGAGAAGCACCAGATTAGGACTAATAAGCACATGGAATAGTCCGTATAGCCGCTGTAGGTCGCTACACCTGTGCGGAGAAGCCCCGGTAAACACGGCAAGCTTTCAGGCCCTCTACCAGGAATCCTGGTATGGTGAACTGGAAATCTGAAAGTTCTAGCCCATGCAGCGACAGAGAGGAAAGAAATATTTAAGCAAAGCAGTCGAACCAACTTCTGGAGAACATACAAGCACAGCAGCCTGACAACACAGCATTCGATTAAGGTTTGACAGTTTTATCACGTTTACTCCGGTCACGTTGCCATTTGCTGAACATCCATTCGAACCCTTTCCAGTAAAGACCATCACAACAACATACATCAACAATGAAGCTCTTAGTCGTCGTCAGCTTGCTTATTGCTTTTGCTTCTGCGCGTGGAGTTGTAAGCGCACGACTCTGATCGTTATTGGTTGTGTGAGCAAGGTACTAACTGCCCATGAAAGCCCCCAGCATGTGTAAGTGGACGACTGGGCCCTGTGACCATGAAACTAGTGATGGTTATGTCGGAGCAGGGTGCTAATCCGAACAATGAAATCTTAAGGTGGTAAGTGCACAACAGTGTCGTGGTAACGGCGATGGGTAGTAGGTTTCGCTAACGTATATCATCAAACTTGCAGACTGTAAGTGGTAGTCCTGAGGACTTGACGTGGGAGCTGTCGGGTGCTGACGCACATCTTTAAACTTGCAGAAAACGGATTGTCCAGTAAGTGCATCATTTTGACGATGATACCTGCTCGTAAGCAAGATACTGATGCGCATCTCTATTGTAGGATGGAGGAACAGTAAGTGAACGACCCATTGGCAACGTAGCGGTGATTTTAGAGCAGAGTGTTAACACGTATCATTGAATGAAGTGCGTAAGTGGACGACCGCGATGACCACCAGCAATACACTGCACTGTGATATGAGGCAGGATACTGACGCCGACCTCCGAACCTGAAGTGTGTAAGTACACCGCGGTCACAACGATTGGCATGGTGACGGAATACTAATGCGCATACTCGAACTTGCAGGATGTAAGCAGTCAATCCTAAACAATGGTGCGGTGATGGTGGTGTGGGAGAAGGGTGTTGACGAATATTTTCGAACTTGCAGTCCACAGCTTGTGTAAGTGATTATTCGAAATAGTGACGGTGATATGAGAGTAGATTACTGATCATATATACAGATGCATGCGCTTACTGTAAGTGGATGGCCCGTTGGATATTGTCTGGGTGACAACGCTTCAGCAGCGTGCTGATTTGCCTCGCCGGACTTATAGTGTGTAAGTGGACAACCCTAATGATTATTATTGTGGTGATAGACGGGTGCTAACGGGTAGCTTCAATCTGCAGAATGTGAGTGAACCACGGCGATCACTGGCATGATAATATGACAACAGAGTACTAACTGGTATTTTCAAATTTGCAGCGTGTAAGTGGATAACCCCAATGACTGTTGGTGTGGTTACAATGGGTGCTAACGGTATCTTCAATCTGCAGTCTGTGAGTAGACAACACCGGGGGTTACTGGCATGGTAATATGACTGCAGAGTGCTGACGGTTATCTTCAAATTTGCAGCTTGTAAGTGGACAAACCCAATGACCGTTGCTGTGGTGACAGATGGGTGCTGACAGTTATCTTCAAATTATAGTTTGTATGTGGACAACTCCTATGACCTTTGGTGTGGTACAGATGGGTGCTGACGAATATGTTCAAATGCGCAGGGTGTAAGTGGACAACGACAATTGTTGGCATTGTGACAAGTAGAAGCAGAGTGCTGACGGTGTCTTGAAAATTGTAAATCTGCAGCCTGTAAGTGGATAACCCAAATAACAATTGGTTTGGTGACAAATTGGTGCTAACGGGTATTTTCAATCTGCAGAATGTGAGTGGATAACCCTGGGGATCATTGACATTATGATATGACTGCACAGTGCTGACGGTTATCCTCAAAACCGCAGTATGTAAGTTGACGGCCCCAACGACCATAAATGTAGCGACAGATGGATACTGACGATTATGTTCAATCTTGCAGGTTGTAAGTGGATAACGATGATTGTTGGCATGGTGACAACGTAGGAGCAGAGTGCTGACTGTATCTTCAATAAGGCGCCTGTAAGTGGACAACCCTAACGATTATAGGTGTGGTGACATGGGTGCTGACGAGTACGTTCAAATTTGCAGGGTGTAAGTTAACAACCCAATGATCGTTGGTAAGGTGACAGATAGGTGTTGACCAGTATGTTCAAATTTGTAGAATGTAAGTAGATGACTCAGACAACCATTGGCGGGGGTGATGCGGGAGCAGAGCGCTGACACATGTCTTCAACCCTGCAGTGGGTAAGTTGATGGCTCCGATAACTTGGCTTGATGATGGTAATGTGGGAGCGGGGTGCTGACGCATGTCTTCAAACATGCAGTATGTAAGTGGACCCTGATTATTGACACGATGACGTTGTGCCGAATGGGAGCAGAGCACTAACCCGCATCTTCGAACTTATATAGTGTGTAAGTGCATAACCCGACGACTAATATTGCCATGATGATATGGGAGCAGAGTGTTAACCTTCATCTTCGAACTTATAGTGTGTAAGTGCATGATCCCGAAGACTACTGAAGTGCTGACAGTGGTATGCTGACACACATCAAGTCGTGACCTCAAAGGGACGGAGATTGTGGAGGAAACGATAGCTCTCAGTCGTTGTATGAAGTTCCCGCAAGGGTTTAAGCTTGGCCGACTGAGAGCGGGGCCGGCTGTTTTATTTAGGATGGTAACTGGGGTAGGACAAGGAGGACGAGATGGAGAAGGGAGGGGGAGAAATATAGAGAGGCGGAATTAAAAATCTTTCACTGTGTATGCACAAGTCTGCTATCAACCGACAAGTATCATAACGCGTCACTATTCTTACGTATTGAAGCCAAATCAGCGATGGCAACTACTGCGGAGGGATGATCCTCGCCCAATGTCGTCCGCATACTATGAGCCCCGTGACTCTGTAGTTCCTTGCCCTCCTTCCATCGCCCCTGGTTGCAAAATGTCGATGTGAGGTTGCCCATGCTGGTCAAGGTATCTGGATGCTCATGGCTGAGTACCCTCTTTTTCGTCTCCATGACCTACACCTCCAGCACCTCGGCCTCCTTCCATCGCCCCTGGTTCGTGTATGTTGATGCGAGGTTGGCCATGCTGGTCAAGGTAGCGGGATGCTCTTGGCCGAGTAGCCTCTTGAGCATCTCCATAACCTGCACCTCCAGCAACTTGGCCTCCTTCCATTGCCCCTGCATCTTGTATGTTATCGCAAGGTTGTTTGAGATTATTGCGACCTCAGAGCTCTGTGCTCCATACGTACTTAAAACTTTCAGCAAGCTTTAGAACTTTTTCCTCTAATAGTTGTGCTTCCCTCCATTCCCCCAGCTTCGTGTGCGACTTAGCCAGTTTCACGATTGATTGAATATAATACGGAAGACTACTTCCGCCAGTTGTTTCAAATTGGTCTCTGATCTGCATTCATAGTGCTTTTGATTTCGCAAATTCGCCTAATTCATCCAGCAGATCCCCAATGGTTGTGTATAAGCCCAATGTTACGAAATGCTGCTCTCCGAACTCTTTTGCCATATCACGGACCTCTCCTTGGTATTCTTTCCGAACTTCCTCGAGATTGTTCAATCCACATGTTCGATATTCGTGAATGAGGTTGACTGTTTCAAGATGCTTACCGAGCTTGCGCATTCTGTCACTCTTCCAACCTGCCGATCTTACAGCTTCGTTTTCGTTCTTCAGATCATGCAGTTGTTTGTTGCTTTTTTCAAGCTACTTAATACTTTTATTGTCATCCGACTTGACCCCGAATCCAATCTGATAACAAAGGCAATCTAGAATGCGATATGGGCAGCAAATGGTTGGGTTCGATTTCTAATGTAGTTGTTTTCGAGGCTCTCTCTAATTTGTTTCCTAACAGGATAGTCTGATTGCACGAGGTCGACAAGGTTTTCAGCAATCTGGAATAAAGAACTCAGCACAGCTATAACCCTATAGAAATGGATAGAGAATTGCCACGAAATCTGCATGCGTTGGGAGTTTCGTCATTGCATCAAATGGTATGACATCAGAGGATTGTAATCCAGGTCTAATATTCTTATCTTATGCCGTCTGTTGGCATGACAAGTAAAACTTACCGTTCCTGGCTGAAAAAACCCTTTAATTTTCTAAGATCTGACGTCCGTTTTTCTGGATTAAGTGGCACAGTAAAGCCGAAAAGCTCTTTTAGACTAACCTTTCATTCGGTATTTAAGCCTGACATTGAGTTGATGAGCTGATTGGCAGTTTGTTCTAATATATCTTCATCTTTTAACCGTTCAAGTAAAGTGCGAGGGCTAAAGGGTGCATCGAATGAAATCAACTCAGTCGCCCCAACTGCGGTGGTTTGTATAGCTGATAGGTTGTTTCCAAAGAGAACCCACAGACACAGCATACCAAAGGAGTAAACATCCCTTTTTTTAGCTTCAGCGGCGGTAAATTCCCCGAAATGATGCTCCGGGGTATTCCATGGTCTTGACTTTGGTAGATAAGCTGTCCCTTCGTCTTCAGTTGCAAGTGTAGAATACCCGAAGTCGGCCACCTTTACTTCAGTCTTGCCGGTAGCATCCTTGAAAACTAGCACATTTTGTGGCTTGATATCGCCATGAATCACGCCTACATCGATGTTAGATTTACAAAGATATAATCATTTGGAACGACAAACCATAAGCGTGCAAGGCCATTATGGCACTCCCAATATCGGCACAGACTTTGATCCGGTCATTGAGTGACATGTTCAACCCCTCATGGACTCTCATGAATTGTTGTATATCCCATACCGCTTTGTCAAACACCAGTTCAGGGGCCGCTTTTTCGGTTCTGGGCTTGATATCCCAGCAAATTCTGTATAGGTTGACTATATTCGGGTGATTTTGAATTAGGGGTTGGCTCAAGATTAGTATCTCTGATATCAACGGTACAATGTCTCCATCTGAATCTTCGGAGTCGTGAAACCGTTTGAATGCAAGAGGCATCTCGGTACTGAATGTCGACAGGCTTATGGTTCCAGACCCACCCACGCCGAGTGTACTGAGAACTGGCTGCGACGTAATGGGAAGATAGTCGACATTGCATTTTTGAACAACAGCAAGAAATACGATGAAGTCGTTTTGGAGGACATTGGAGCGGTTTGTGGAGGCGGAGTAGCGGGTAAACATTCCATCCGAATAGGATATCAGTCCGGGTTTGCGCGTTGAAAACATGTTGTAGCAGTGGCGTGGAAAAAGTGTAACCAGTCGAGTTAGAAAGATGGCAGAACGGTATACGTAATCTCGTGATCCTACTTGTTCAGCCAGCGCCACCGTTTAGACCTTACAGAGTATCAAGATCGCACGCCTGGAGAAGGGAAACTGTACATACTTTGTTTTGGGCAATTTGTATGGTGACTCTTTGTCAACTCCTTCTCAGTCGAAGTATTAATGTAAGTAGCAGATGAGGCTGCGTATCTAAAGCGCTAACGGAAATACATGTTGCGCAAGGCAGCATGGTGTAGAGTACACGTATCGCTCAGCATGCTGTCCAGCCCGGGCCACTGCTTCGTCGCCCTAAGGAATCCAGTTCTCCAAGGATGTTGCATGTGAGTCTCAGCATCGTCTGAAGTCTCAGCATCGTCTGAAGTCCCAGCATCGTCTGAAGTCTTGTATGAGAATGTAGACTTGTATGAAGATTATGACTGTATGAGGATATGCAAATGGACCAGGGTTATGCGTCTCATGTCAGGCAGAGCATACGCGTACGCATATGGTAGATTGTACATATACGTTCTTTGTGTCTCTTCTAGATAGATTAATCAGTACACTTTTCAACAAAGGACCGAAGGATCCTTGCGAGTGACATCTCGTGCCAGTGGGTTTCAGTAGGCGCCTGTTAGTTCTAATCACACGGTAGGGTGTACCATCTTACTATGCTGTGTCTCAGGGAGATAGCGCACAATCTTTTGGTTGTTGCAGCCATATTATGGTCATCATTCGGTCATCGCTTCTTCACTCGCAATCACCATTCCATCACTCGAAATCACCGACAAGTCACTCGATGGACTTCAGGGCCCTATATGTTGCATGTGTACCTGCATCGTGCCGTCTGCAGTCTCAGGCCCGTTTTCTGGCTCGTAAGCAGTTGGTGTTTCGAGAATATACATAGTCTGTATCATGATCAAGGAGAGCGGGTCATATCAGTGCAAACGGAGATGCAAACGGAGGTGATATGGACACGGATGTGGATATGAATGTAGGAGTCAAGTCTGTATATATACGGGCTTTCTGGCCTCGAGATACCAGTCAATTAACTGTTAGCTGCGATAAGGCGGTGATGGACTTCCTGATAGCTACCGATATCGGGAAGTTCCCGCCCAAACGTGCGGAGGAGTAGGAGTAAGAGCCGGCGGGCTCTCCCTGATTTCATCCCATTTCCTTTGTAGTTTATTGATTATTTTTAGATGATTTCTTTTGTCAGAAGGGGACGACGGGTAGCAGGAGTGGAGCTCCGCCATCTAGCCGGCCAGCCCGGGGGCGGAGGGGATTAAGGGGCTGTCATATTCTAAGTAGAGTGAATACAGTATGATTAAAACAAAAACAATTAACTGTTAGCACGAGATTTGGCCCGGTGGCGTGTAGCCCCCATGGGCCTCGCCTGCCCCCATGCCGAGGAGAAGGCCTAGCCTCGGCACTGATGCACGGCATCGGGCTCCGGTTATGGTCTTTTCTTTGGTATATAAGATTATTGTTTTTCCTTTCTTGTATCGATAGACAATTGAGCTTCTTCGTTCTTTCTCTTTTGCTCTCAACATTAACAAGTCTTTCTACCATCCAAAGCACCACTATTGGTTAACGGTCTTACTTTCCAGAAGACTGAAACCCCAAGTCCAAGGTAAAAGCGCCCCGAAATTCGTAATATGGGCCAAGTTGAGCCTTCGGACGGACAGGACAGGCTTTTTCCACTCTAGTTACGGCTTGTATGAAGAAGGAAGCTCGTATAAGTATTTGGTTTGTGTTAGGATCAGGGTGATGCGTCTCATCTAGAATAAGTGCGTACGAGTATGCATGTGGAGGCCGTACATATACGGGCCTTTCAGCCTCGATAGATTGGTAAGCAGTTAGGTGGTCAATCAATCATTCAAAGCAACAAATGGTATCGCGATATTCACTACCAGCCGCGGAAAGTGGAATCATGCAGTTTGCCTATACAAAGTATGTGATTTGAGAGCGGGGACAAGCCGTTTCCTAGATTTGATAGGTTTCCAATGAATTTCTTCCTGCGTAGTCGTTCTGTTTCCAGTCTTTTCCATACTATTTCGCCAATGCTACACTGACATACCTTTTTCCACTCCTTACAATGCTGTTCTGTTGTTGAGTACTTTCCAACCGCTTACTAAGCTCCACACCACATACCCTTTCTTCAACTTTCTAAAAGTTAAGCTGTCTTTTAATATCGTTATCATGGTGAGGTTTTCATCTGGCTGTACCGTGTTCGTTTTTACAGTTCTCGCCATTGGGGTGTGACTTCTCCCAATTACTTTTTTTGCTATAAGTAATTTGTCCAGTTTCACATTTGTGGGGCTTGGGTGAGAGTGGGTGCGTTCCAGCTACAGGTACATGATGGTGGGGCCTGTGGTGGTGGTAATAGAGATGATAAATCTCACTATGTTTGGCATTCCCAGTCTCGTACACACAAAGCATTCTGTGTTCCCACAGATTTGGCAACCAGGTGTGGCATGGGGGGTGGAAGGGGAAGGAGTGGGGGAATGCAGACAAAGACTAGAGAGATGCACCGCAGGAGCACAGATATCAGCAAAGGAAAATGCCTGTCAATTTTACATTGACAAACCTGAAGTGATGTGGTTGACCAGAAGGAGGAACAACAAAGAACCGAAGATGCAAGCCAGCGTACAGGTCGAGACACAGGAGGTTTGATATAAAAAAGAGGTGACACGATGTTTGGGAGTGTGGCTTGATAACATACTTATGCTCCATGATTAAACAACGACCACCAGGGTGAAAGCCAGCAAACCACAGAATTGGATATAATCCTTGATGGTTAATACAGAATTGTACCCGGGACACTGTCATAGAATTAAGTTTGCGGTAGTTCTGGTGGTGGCCCTACATGGCAGTGAACTGTGGTGGCAAGGACAAAACAATCGAGTGCAAGAGGTACCAAAGTTGCTGAATGAGTACAGCTGCAGGGTAACTGAATGTGTTAGGATGACAGCTTAAGGAGCCTTGAGGAATGATGTTTGGTTGTGGCCAGCGAAAACTCTTCTTACTAACTGTATAAGTGCTATAAGTTGAGAGAGATGATGATGTCCAAGCCAACAGGCAGGGGAAAAATATTAGAAATTAGACAGAATGTTTGTCAGAGAGTGGAGGGGATGGATGACTTTATCTTGTAGGGGTTTCTTGATAGGAGGAGATATAGGAGAACGACATTACCACAAAGTTGTTAGGGGTTCTCCCTTAACAGTTATAATTGTACTTATGATAGTAAAATCAATACATGTCATGGAGTTACTCTCGGTCTAGTTATGTGATATGCATGACACTGTTTCATGATATTGCAATTAGGCCTGTCTTACGTCCTTTCACCAGGATACATCGGAATCGCAGGTTGATTGGTTACGCTACTGCTTAGCAGAGTCACTTAAGATGATTCAGCTATGTGGCCATAGCAGAGAGGCTTGCTATCAGCTGTGCATATAATTTCCAACCACATTCATTATTCCTAATTCTAGTGCAACCTGTCTATGGAGATACATTGGTTGATGGTCAATAGGCGATTATGAGAGATCCCTAGCATAATGCCTCAAGCGATAAGAACAACCAGGGCACTCCCCTGCCAAAGAGAATAGTGTTGGCCTGAGCCTGATATGACTGAGGGAATTATGACATTGGCTGAAGATGAGAGGCCTGAAGCAACCCTGCTCAATAGTTAAAGTATACAATGCAACATCAGACTCGAATGCAGTAAAAGCCGGCACATCAAGTTGCTACGGCCCGAAGGAGTCAGTATAGGACAGATCACATTCGTTCAGGTATGAGGGAAGGTATGCAGGAATCACTGCGAAAGAAGTCACTCATCGAGGACAAGTGGGGACGAAGGTTCTAGAGGGATGTATGGGAGCAGAGAGGGTGTGTGGATCATGTGAAAAGATACGAACGAGACGAAGACGTAGGAAGAAGTGTTGCGATGTTGGGCCATGTGGCGTGATGGTTGAGATATTAAAAGATGGAAGAGTGTGCAAGATCATGAACGAAGATTTGGATGGTACATTGGAGCATGAGGAATGATTTGAGGGTTGCAGATAAAGTGTATATAAAGAGAGGTTGTTTAGTGTAGGAGGTTTTCGTTTTCATCTTTCATTACTCGTTCTCTTGTATAGCAAGCAATAGTACGACCTCGAAACAATATGTTCTGACTCTTGTCCTTGTTTTGTTCTCTGGATACGAATTTTGAGTACAGCTTTGGGACCTCAGTATCACCTGTGCCTGAGCCCGCCCGTTACACAAGTTCTACATTGACATAGTATTGATTGGTCACTAATTAAATCTGTGACGCAAGTCAAATAGCCTTAAGGGTGAAGCATGAATGTGTGATCAGCACTACTGACTAAGATTGGCAGATGTGCCAACTACTGATACAAACAGAGTGCAAGATATCTAAGTTCAAGTTTCATTTGACACGGAGTCTGACATGATATGATGCGATGGATGGCATTCTTCTTATCAGGAGCAGCATGCATTAATACCTCATCAGCATAAACATGACAACTTACAGGGATGCATGATATGTTATCACCGGGCACTAGGCATGACCTCGATAACCCTTTCATGAGCATTATAGTTAGAGCATGGGAGAATGTATATACCAATCCGTGAAGGTGACTCTCAAGACATGGCATTGCTCCAGCAATGAGAAGGGAAGCTTCAGCAGCAATCCACAGTCAATCAGAACACTGAAGACGATCTTAAAATATATTTCAGAATTCTATCTATTAAAAACCATTGCTTCTCTACTTTCTACACATGACTGGGCAACATACCCCGGGTCATCAGTCGAATGAAACACTGTACAAACTGCAACAAGATGTCGAATCCTTCAGCAATCTTCTTTTGGAATTAGCAGTGCAGGGTTTCTTCCATACTTACCATGTAGTATAGCGTTCCTGCAAGCTCAGGAATATTGACTACCAGGTGCTGACTTATCGCAACACCGGCAGATTCCAAAACAAGGAATTTTCGGAGGAGTTGTTGTCCTATGGGGACGTTTAATCTTCATATATAGTGGAGATGGGATTTGTCATCGGTTTGATTTGGATGCTCTCGCAAGAAGTTCGCAAGAGGTTCAGTCATTGGAAGAGATGAGGAGAGAAAGAGAGAATTAGATAGTGGACTGTAGTTAATTCAATAAATGTTGTATTGATTATTGGGAATAAGAACCCCTGTAACAGATTAATATGTTAATTACTGTATGCTGAATCTGAGATTGAGGATGATACATCATGCCGGAGTTACTACATTTATAACAACATCTCCATATCGTAGGAGCTCATGATATATGACACCAAAACGATTCCAAATTACATCTGATTGTCATCTCAAAACCCATGATCAGCTCTATGTATGAGTTGGGAGTGCCAGAAGTGCGAAGACAACATCTGTTCCATATGTCATGCCCAGAGGACTTGCAGCTAACACTGTCGGAGGCAGAACAACTTCTGCGTCAGCTGACAGTTATACAATATTGCAGAACAATGTCCAGCAGTAATCTTTCAGAAGTGTAAGTTCTACCAGAGTGTTATGCCTACAGGTATCTGGGCAAGATGAACGGAAGATAATCATATATTCTGCAGGGGCATGCGTGGACCATTGTCACCTCGAAAACTGTCCTCATGGGGAAGAGACAACAGTCCAACTTAATTGACTCATTCCGCCACCAAATCAAAGTCACATGATTGACAATACCAACCAATAGGAGGTGGTTGATATGGAAGTATAGTACGCTGGCACCCAGCCGATCTCAGGCGCAGAAGCCCAGAACACCAGCTGCCAAGTAGATTCCAGCATGCGTGCAGGATCATCAGCGATATATAGAGCAAGCTGACCAGGAATATCAGCAAATTCAGGCAATGGAATTCCCAGACGAGTCCGAACAGGGGAAGGAAGAAATACCAATACTGGATACCAATTCGAACTTGGTTCAAAGTCAGTTATCAGTACTTCTGCAGCAAGTCATACATATAACAGAGACTTGGAAGGAAGAAATAGAAATTGTAGAAGATGAATATGTTTCTGATCAACTGAATATTGAGATCTTCCAAACTAGTGTACATAGGGACAAGCATCGAGTAGATGCCGTAGTAGCTTGAGTTGAGACTTTGTTGCAATTACAACAGGCCATATTATAAGAATTGAGATCTGGGGTTAATATTTTGCAAGGACAGGACACTCAGATTGTATAGGAAGCTAACAATGCTTTTCTGACACACAAAGATCAGATGGAAGCTAGGAGCAAAAGAACTACTAATAACACTGGTCAAATCTTGGCAATGAAAAGAAACTAATATCGGTATACCAAGATCTTGGAAAGCAAGAAATTCAAATATTCATAAAGTTAATGAAGTACTGAACTCTATTGAGTATTCACTTAAAGAAGTTTTATCAAGAAGAGAATTAATGGAGCATATCACCATTATGGATGAACAGATCACACAAGTCCGGGAAGTCACCACTGTATTAACAACTGTGATGGACGGACATAAGGTCTCAGAATCTTCAAAGTAATACTCTCGACGACAAGCACCACAGGCAGGACCAGCAACTCCAGACAATTCTCAAAAACAGCAATACATAGGCCGTGATGTGTCAAGCTTGAGAGATAAGGAAGGTGCTTCCACTTGGTTAGCAAGAAAAAGAGGAAGAGCCAATAGTGATGGAGCAGCTGGCGGAGCAACCGGAGGAGCAGGAGATCCTCCACCTCCATAATCGAATCCACATTCGGATGTTGGTAAAATTAATACTAATAATCAGCACAGTCTTCAACAGTGACGCAGTCAAGAATTACAGCGTGCAAAACCAATTAAGATGAATGAATGTACATGATGCGTAGGGAAACCAGGACAAGATTTTAATACATGGTGAATAGTGCTTGAAGAATACATACAGAATGAACCAGAAATACTTCCGAAGCACGAACGAATGATGGATTGGGTTGAACCCCTGATCGAGAAATATTGAGTGACAGGCCATATTCGATTGTTCAAGGGTATGCTAACCGGTGTAATGGCAACACATGACTGTGGCCGGGTAATGGCCATTCAATATAGTCGGCTCGCCATGAGACTTAGATCTCTAGCGATAATGATACCTATACACTCATTTACTATCACTCGAGTCCACGTTTGCAACCTTATACCTCTATTTACCATACGTATGCCTACATTGCCGAACGCTGGCGTACTCACTCTTAAACTAGTATCGCTTTTCAGTAAACGGATACGTTTCGCTCACGGGATTTAGGAGTTTACCCCATTACCTATGTGCTACATCATAAAGTCAACAATTGAGTGTACTATCAACAAAACGACATATCCAAGTAATGATTACTGCAAGCACGGATGTCGATCGTTTCATAATTCCATTGGGCACCCTGCTGGCAGTTGTGAAGAGTGCAGAGACCAACTCTCACATGAACCATATCACCAGTGATAACGACAATTATCACGACTACAGGCTGCGACTTTTCGATCGGGCCAATGAGAGAAACCGAATACGATGGAGATATTCAGTCAATTGAGTCCGTTGAGCAGCCAGAGAAGCTACAATTGACGAGACGCATCACCTTCGATGAGGACAATTATTGTGACCAGATGCCTCGACTATTCGATTCACCCAATGGCAGAAACCGGATACGACCGTGATATTATGTTGAACACCATTCCTACAAGTCAATTGTGTGCGATGATCAGCCAGAGAAGCTACAATGGACGAAACGTGTCGCCAGCAATGACGAGGATTAACAACAGTACAGTATTTGACCCTATCAACAAGACAAATCGAAAACCATTCCAACAAGTCAATTGAGCGCGATTCTCAGTCGGAGAACCAATCAATGGTGCGATCTCACGCACGAATCGGCAATACCAAGAACCGTAGGTGAAGTCGAGAGAGGAATGCGAGTTAGCACATGGTTTACACCTACAACTCTAGCAATCTCGAAGAAACCGGGAGGAGAGCAACAGCAAAGGCAATTGGGCGAGTCTCAGAAAGGCAGTGATAAGAAACGCAACTTCCAAGCATCCATGTCCGAACCTGCTGAACACACTTCTGACAATTCTAGTAATTCAAAATCGGTCAAGTCCAAGAGCCATGCCCCGGGGTGGCAGCCGTGTCAACTTTAAACAGCGCCGTGGCATTGAAAGGAAGTCTACAAAAGCCGAAAGGCAAACCGGCAATACACCACGGCAGCGGAGACAACAAAACCTACCTTGTACAGAATATACATGGCAGCTTGCAGTGAGTCAAAGCACAAATTGACTGCGGTGCAACGAGCATCATTATATCACCGAGCCTACTTAGAAAACTAGAGCTCCCATACGAACAAGCATTGACATCTACCCTCGCCTTGTGATGATGTCTGTTTAGAGCCGAAAGGCAAGTCTCTTGGTTTAGTATTGAGAATACCTGAAACGAGTTGACCAATCGGAGGTTTTAGTAGTCCTAATGAAGCTATATAACCTAGTGTTGCGCATGCCATGGCAAGTTACCCGGAAATCGACTGTAGCATCGGTCGATTGACAGCCCTGCAAGCTACCAATTGACCACAATGGGCGATGATTCCAGAAGCAGCTTGGACATGTCCTCTGGCAGAACGCAGTGAGGTAACCAAAATGTTGAGCCTTCCCCGGATATACAACTACTTGGGGCTACCACATTTGATCATCTCTTAGCTAGTAAGTGGTTAAGGCATTCACCATATGACTTGGCGAATGTCAAAGGTTGCTGGGAGCATTGCTGCAAGGCATCACCGAACGTGAGAGAAACCCAAGGATACTGAATGTGTGAGTAGGAGCAGTGGCGGTAGTTGCGGCAGTAGAGTGACACAGTGACGGTGCTTGAATGACTGCTACCTGCTCGCCGAAACATGAAGAGAGAAACTGGTCAACGGGGATTAGTCCGATTTTGACTAATCATCTGATCTAGCTATCCCAGGACCCCTACTCTTCTGCACTCTGCCAAATCACACTACAATGCGGGAAGTCTAATGTGAATAGGAACAGAGATAGTGAACGTGGAGATGGTAACAGATGATGGGGGTCGCATCCCAGCACAATATCAAGTTTTCACAAGATCAAGATTTTGTCGTTTCGTCGTGGGATACAAGGATTATGTGGACGTATGCAGCAAGATATGGTAACTTTCGCACCTCACCATTCACGGCATCCAAAAAGAATTCGTGAGGAAGAGCGATTCTGGCTCGAGGAAGATAGCAACAGCATGGCAGGAACTGACAGGGTACCCAGCCCTGAGGAACCACACAAATTGAGTGGATCTATGAAATCTCAATACAGCCACAATGAAGAACCAATATCCTCTCCCACTGATCTCGCAGATGCTCGGCAGGACCTCAGGAATACATATCACCAAATCTGAGTCAAGGAAGGCGACAAGTATAAAACCATGGTATGGGCACCGAGTCATGCCATTTGGGTTGACGAACGGACCAGCTACCAGACTAGCAAGCTACATCACAAATTACAGAAGGTAAGTCGTCGGCAGAGCAATGACCTTTAATGAGAGGGGTGACCCTGCTGCAACAGAAGTCCTCATACACGATTACTCTGCCAAAAACGAAATCCTCATATACGTTCACCCTACCAGAGATGTTGTAATGAATGACCAGAGTCCAGTTAATGACAGAGAAGTCCAGCGGCACCCACAGAGCTAGGATAGACGTACCTGGAGAAGAATCAACATACCGACCTAGCATCTGGAAGATAATAAGCCCACCTAGAGAATTCACGACCAGAGCCCAAAGTCAGAGAAAACGAGAACAGACCAAGTGAAGTCCACAAAGGTGAAATGAAGTTGAAAGGTCAACATGAAGCTAGTCAAAACATGAAGCAAGTTGAAACACCAACCAGATCAATGACCAAAGGGAGTCGAAAGCAATGCCAAAGCATGTGGAAAAATGAAAGAAATGCAAGTTCAACAATGAGACAAAAGCAAGTGGAAAAAATACACGAAACAAGTCGACCAAGACCAGCCAAAAGGCAAGTGAAATTGAAGACCTCCGAAGACCCGAGACGAAGGTTACCGAAACACAAGTCAGTCAACAAAGATCACCCAAACTCAACCGAAGTTCATAAGCCTACAGAACCACGACAGTGATCAACAATCCATTTGAGTCAAAGTCGTTGGCGGAGCAACAAACTTCAATAAGGTGGGATGACCGTTTCAAAATAAATGCGTCCTACCGACCAGACAAAAGCCCACCTGGAGGAAGTCGACCAAGATACAGTGAGAAGTCAACTGAGAAGTCAACTGAGAAGTCAACTGAGAAGTCGACCAGTCAAGTCCTACCGCCTAGTGTTAGCAACGGTTCCAACCCGATAGAACGGTTCCGGGTTAGGGTTGGGACCGGAACCGAACCGTTGCAACGGGTTTTACCACACGAAAACCCGGACCGTTGCAATTGGGCCGGTTTTACCACCAAAAACCCGGCATTTCAACATCACAACTTTGGCCCCAATTAGGTATTTGAGTTCTGATCATATCATGACATGATCAGTACGTAGATTGTGCAGTTTTAGACGCTCTTTCACCCCCCAGTTTCAGATTTGCGATCCGACCAATATCCGGGGAGGTGCTATCGAAAACCCGCGATTTTCGCGTAAAATTTGCCATTATTTCACAGCCACTCCACGAATATTGGTCGGATCACAAATCAGAAACCAGGAGGTGAACGAGCGTCCAAAACTGCACAATCTACATACTGATCATGTGATGATACGATCAGAACTCAAATACTTAATTGGAGCCAAAGTAGTGCCAATGTGGTAGGAACCACAAAATGGAACCGCGGTCCGGGTTCAACCCGGCCAAAAAACCGCGGGTATATGTCCGGTCAGGGTAACAAACCCGCCAAGACAGAGCGGGTCGGGTTGCTTGGCGGTTCCTGACCCGGACCGGGGGCTTCGGTTCGGTTCCAACCCGGACCGAAGCCGGGTAACCCGGAACCGTTGCTAATACTACTACCGCCGAGTCAAAAGCCCACGGGAATACAGTCTACTCAGATGCGCACCGAGAAATTGACCGAGAAGTCTATTGAGAAGTCGACCAGCAAAGCCTACTAAGTCAACAATGATTCTTCTTAATCCGCCTACCGAGAGTGCAACCAGAAGTCGACTGTGAAGTCCACGAAGAAGTCGACCAAGATTCGAATGAAGCTGTCTAGTAAGAGCAACAATGCAGTTGACAGGATGGTCACAGAAGCGGACTTCGAAAGATCATTACCCAATCAAGATGAATCTACGAGTTAATACCGAGTACTGATGACAACTGGCGGCAACAATCTCAGAGAATGCAGAAGCAGAACTGACAGCTCAGACAGTGCGAGCGTGCTTGAAGATTGTAAGTATAACCATCATTAGAGAAGCGGACTAGTTTGATGTCAATTGACGCGACGCGACTACACGCGATGCAATCGATGTCTACGATTGACGGCTAAAACCGATGCCGGCTGCGGAAGCTCCGACGGATGCCATGTCACGAGCAGAAGCTCAACCACCCTGACAAATTCAAGAAATCCCTCCACAAAGATACAAGCTACGGGAATGATGGTCGTTGGAGCATGGATTAAAAAGTTGAGATATGGCGGACGGGATCACATTTGGATGTTTCCTTGTTTCTCTCCTCTTCTCTTCTTCTCTTCTTTGGATCTCGGCCCTGTATAAATGGCGTTGGCACGGTTTTTTATCACCTCCGGATCACCGCCAAGTGGAGGTGGAGTTTCCCCGGTCGCCAGATCCGCTGAACGGTCGCCATTGAGCTTCACCAACCGGTAACATGACATATGATTTCGTATGAGTACGTCCGCAGCGTGAATGTATAATGCTTTCAATCCTTTCCTTTTCTCTTGTACGGTTTATGCACCCCAGGAGGTCTGCACCTAAAGAGAGGGATCATATAATGGCGACACGTAACTGTGGCAGGGTGATGGCCATTCTATATGGTAGGCTTGCCACGAGACTTAGATCTGTAGCGATAATCTTACCTATACACCCATATACTATCACTTCAGTCCACGTTTGCAACCGTATACCTCGAACTACCATATGTACGTGTACAAGGCCGACGACCCGTATGCTCCCCTACAACCGGATACCATCCACAATCACTCACTGGTTATATATGGGCTCTCAAGTAACAATTCGTGGATAAGGAGACTAAAGACTAAGCATATACTGCATTAGAGATCCTCCGCTACGATCGATGCATTCAGAATATGTTTATTCAAATCCGGATGCATAATAATAATTTATAAGTTACTTGAGCAGCACTAAAGAGGATTATCCAGAATCAATTACCATCTAAGATTATCAAACAAATGCATACAGTTAATTTGTCTGGAAAAAGTGATGAAGAAAAGCTCATTATTATTACCAAAGCAGGAAGAACTGCCAAAAAGTGGGAAGAGGCTAGAAAGAATGTACGATTCAGAAAACCCATTTCAGAGGTACGGAAAGAGACATAGAAAATGTCTTGATTTGGTAATGAAACTTGATTTGACAAACCAAGCAACTATAAGAATATGTTTCAAGAATGACAAAATAATTAATCTGGGGGTAAGTTTAAGTGAAAAGATAAGTTGAAAAAAACTTATCCAAAACAGACTGAAGGCATAGATAAATCCCAGCTAGACAGAAGAATGGCAGCGGGGGAATGTCAGAGATGCACATGGCCCACAGACTGGAAAGGTATCCTGAAAATAATGGATTGTTTCAAAAGCGCAAGGAAAGAAGCCGAACTGGTACCATTTCCCAAAGTCAAGGAATATCAGAAGCTTATGGTTGGAGCTTTTGATCAGGAAGAAGAATCAGCGATAGCTCAGTACACTATGGATAATGATTCTGATAGTTCGTATAAGGAAAGTCCAGATCAAGAATTGGAAGAAGAGAACAATTCACCAAAGTACAATTTGGATAACAAATTGGATGATACCGATGGACAGGAATCTGAAGAGGATCAGAAATCAGAGGGTAAGAAGAATTGGTGGAATTCTGATGGTTCAGATAATGAATATGCAGCATATGGCTTATGTGTTGAAACAAATGTTTAACACACCAATCTGTGATTGAAAAACATTTTTTCTTTTTCACTTGTTTTCCTTTCCATTCTGGGGATAACCGGAAGATTAAAACTGCTGCTGAGTTAGGAGATATGAATACAACCGTTAAACAAAATTTCCACTATAGCCCTGATTATTATCCCAGAGCAGATATGCTATTGTCGAAAGGATCACAAGGGTAAAACGCAAAGCAACCAATTAGCTCGAAGGTGTTGTCAAAAAACAGAATACATCGTCAGATTATGTCCTCTATGAGCTGTCAAGATCGAAAATAAATTTCAACATTTCTCCAACTAAGATCGGCAAATAACCTATGTATAAGTTTTTTATTAGTCACAAATAGTCATTATTATCTGTGATCAGGGGTGCTAGATCATGCAAGTACCTGTCTTGGTATTTTGCCAAATGTGATTAAAGCTTTAAAATAACTGGTCATGAACAGAGGAGAAAAAGTTAAATCGAACATTGTTACTGAACAAGAAAGTATTACCGAAGGACATTGTACAGTTCCGTGGTGTCTGTCGTTTGGAGTTCATCATTTCTATGATCCCAAGGAACATGCTTTGGAAGTAATGAATACCTCAGAACCTTAGGATTGTTTAATAGCTGTGTGGTATTTGGATAAACATACAGCCCGAGGAACTACAACTGATGATTTCCAATTACCACATTGTTGGCTCCAGTGTTCTGGGCATGATAAGATTCATCCTGAATACTCAATCACTTGTAATATGAGAGTGGCATTAAATAAAGATGCCATATACATTGGGTTCTGAGTACAATATACACCTGCTATGTTGGACTGATTACTGAAATAATACCACATATTCTTATTATTGTTTGATCCAGAGCACGCTGGGAAATTACCAGATAGTTGATTTTGCAACTAACCTATTCAACTTAGTGTAACGGCGAGGTCAGATGCAGGTAATATTGATGATGCCGGGCTGAATTCGAAATTTGTATCGAGGAAACAAGACAAAATACAAGAGTTGGGTTTTTTCAAAAGCCGTACTATTGCTTCCTATACAAGAGAAAAAGTAATGAGAGAAGGAAAGGAAATCCTCCAACACCAAACATCCTCTCTCTTTATATAAACTTCATCTACCACCCTCGAACCATGCTTCATGCTTTGATGTACCATCCAAGTCTTCACCCAACATCATACACACCCTCTATTTATTCCTTATCAGATCAACCACGCCACATCATCTGACCTCGCAGCACTTCCTTATATGTCCTCATCTCATTCTGATCACGTTTCATTGTTCCCACACCATCTCCACTTCCTTACGTTGCTCTTGAACCTTCGTTTCCGTGCTCCCTAAATGAGTGACTTCATTTGCCCCGATTCCATCATACTTCCCATAGAACCTTAATAAATGTATCCTATTGCATGCCAATTCTCCCGAGCTGTAACAGTATCCCCCCATGAACATTGAGGTCCACCTAGAACTACTTCCAGGGGTCCAGGTGTTCAGGGCTATTTCTCATGCAACACATGGAGCGCCTGGAGTCTATCAATATATCGGGCAGGTTCACAGGTCATCTTATCATACCCTGTCGAATGAATGCGGTACTGTAACTGGTTGCGATGCACACAGGAATGTTCCACCTGTTCCACCTGATACTCCTGGTCCCCTCCCAGTTCCACTCGGTTAGGGGGTACTATATGCTGTACTGGTGATGAGTCATCTGCAGGTAGATCAAGCATTGACAGGTACTGTACCGGATCAAACTGAAGGATTCGTGGGAGTTCAAACACAAACTCATACGGGGACACCTGCTTCGTAACTCGATACGGTCCCAGCCGCTCCCAAGCCAACTTCTGTGATGGTCTCATTGTCCGGATGTGGTGGGTGTCCAGCCATACTTTTGCTCCCACTGTAATTCTTGGTGCAGGGTGTCGCTTCTTATTTGCTTGTTCTTCCATGATGTCCTGGCTTCATCACATCGCTGCGGGCAGATGATCGTGAACTTGTTGCATCCTAGCTTGAACCTGATCGGCATCAACCATTCGGGAATTATTGGGGGCTCTGTGTGCTTCATCAAATGATATTGGGGGGCCTATTCCTGTTACTGCACAGAAAGCGGAGAACTTTGTGGATTCTGAGGCTCCATTATTCGCTGCGAACTCTGCCAACGATACCCACTGCACCCAGTCATCCTGCTGGTGACTCTTAAATACTGGGAGGTACTCTCCCATACCAGCATTTATCTTTTCAGTCTGTCCATCCGACTGGGGGTTGAACGGTGAGGACAGCAGGGGTCTTATGCCCAGTCGTTCGCACAGTCATTCCAACAAGAGAGCTGCAAACAGAGGTCCTTGGTGGGACACAATCGCCCTCGAAAGACCATGTATCCTTACCATGTCCTTCAGGAATAACTCTGCCAACCTGTGGGCATCAATTGTCATTTGGCATGGTACAAAATGTCTCATCTACGTTAGTCTATCTACCACGACCCAGATCACATCGAACCCTTCACACTCCAGTAATTCTGTAACGAACTGTATGCATATGTCTTCCCAGGGCTTCTATGGGATGGAAAGTCGTTGTAACACTCCGAACCTGGTATGTCTGCTTGTTCGTGTTCTCTGGCACCTCGCATAGTTTCGCAGGTATTGATTCACCTGTTTCGTGATTGTCCTCCAGTAATATCGTGGGCTCAACACGTCGAATGTCTTTGCTCCTCCCAGATGTCTGGCCAATGAGGTCTCATGATATTCCTTTATCAGGTATTATTGCAGCTCCAGGTTGTTCAGAATGTATTCCTTTCCCCTGTAATATCGCTGTCTATCTTGTCCCGAACATTCTGCTACTATAATTTCTTTCATTGGGGTTCCTCATGTTACTGCATGGAATGCTATCATTGTGAAATTGACTTGTTTGTAGGCTTCTCTGAACTGGTCCTGGACGGAAGTCTATTTTCTCAGGTCATTTGCAAGGATACATAATTGTTCCGGGAGATTTCCAGGTTTCAGCACCACTTGTTCCATAGTTTTTATTCTTTGATCCCCATCCTCAGGTAGGTTTCCCGGTTTTTGAGTCTGGGCATCTGCTCTCCCATGCTTTTTCCTGGGTCGGTATAACATTTCTTAATCAAATCTTGATAAAAACTCAATCCCTGGTGCCTGTCATCTGTTCAGGAGTGTTTTGGACATGAAGAATTTGAGGTTTTTGTGATCCGTGATCAATTGTAATATCCATGCGGACCTTTGACATTCCAGTCTCCATTCCTCAAGTGCCTTAATTATCGCCATGATTTCTTTATCGTAGATATCATAATTGCACTCATTAAGGGAATGTTTGTCTGATAAATAAGCTACTGGGTGCAGGTCACCCTTATTGTCCCTGGGTGATAGAACTCAAGCGGAGACATAATCTGAAGTGTCTGCTTCAATGACGACCATTCGTTGCTGGTCGATATGTTGAATCATCGCGGCAGTTGTAAACCTTCTTACCATCTCCTCCAAATCCCATCCTTGATCTTTTAGCCATACAAAATGGACATCCTTTTTCGTTAACCGTATTAGCGGTTCTGCCACTTCACAGTATCCTTCAATAAACCTTCGACAATAGTTGCAAAATCCTAGCAATGGTTGTCATTCAAAGAGATTATTCAACCATCCATTCGCAGTCGCCTTTTCCCAGAACAAATTTCGTACGGTGTTGATATTGTTTGGATCGATCGAAATCCTAGGTACTTTACTCTGTCTTTGTGAAATTCGTATTTCTTGGGCTTTAAGTCGAGTCCTGCCTCTAAAAGGCGTCTCATCACCCATCTGACATGTTCATCGTGTTCCTCAACTGAATTACTATATATTAGAATATCATCGAAGTATGCTGAGGCCAAGTCATCAATGACTTCTCGAATAGTATTGTTGATGTACCCCTGGAAATCTGCTGGCGCATGTGTCATCCCACATGGCAGTACCAATGGTTCAAACAGTCCATACTTGGTTCGCAAGGCCAGCTTATGTTCATCCCATTCGTTTACTCTTACTACGTTATATGCTCCCCTGATATACAATTTGGTATATATTCTTGCCTCCGCTAGTAGGTTTAGGGTTTCCATGATAAGAGGTAACCAATATCTATTCTTGATTGTCTTGCTGTTGATGTCTCGATAATTGATGCACAACCAAAGTCCGCCATCAGGATTCTTTGCAAACACACAATGTGCCACATAGGGGGAGAATAATTGTCGTGAAAATCCCTTGGGCAAATTCTCTTCAAGCCATTCCTTCACAACAACCAGTTCTTCCCTAGTCATTATATAAAGGGGTCCCTAGGACGGGGTTTCACCATCATTGAGTCAAACTTCATGATTGATAATTGGGCAATGCGGTGGTAGCTCATCCGCTAATACCTACTGAAACCTGGTAAAAGTTTCTTGTACTGTTTTGGGATGACTTACTTCAAGGGTTTCTCTTTGAGGTCTTTGGCTTCGATGGCTTTATTGATATCCTATAACGATGCTTTAAAAACGGTCATCTTCCCCTTTTTGACTGAACTGAAGAAGGATGCACTATTCAGCATAACAATATTTCCTCGAAAGGGTTCTGGTTTCTGAATATCTGCAGTCCATAATTTCTCTTCGTTGAACACTGGTTTGGGTGGTTCTTCCGTATCACCTCGAACTGTGACAGGTGTATCCTGAGAACGGGCTATGCAATACTGTCAACTGATGGTACCGGGGTTTGAGCCAACCATGACTGTGACATCGTGCAGCCTGTGCTGCGGAATTCCCCGGACATTAGCATAATGTTCTAGTTTGGTGATGACCATGGGGATCTGTTCCGTATTATCCTGTATCCCCATTTCCGCCATTGCTAGGTGAGTATTATGTTCTGACTCGATGTGGCGGCCATCGATAACCTCAACCGGTCTATTTTCTTTCAGTTTCTGCAACGGGGTATCATGCTGCCGAGGAAGATCTTGATCCATCAATCAAATTCCCGTGGCTCCACAATCGATTAATGCATGTGTTTGTATCACTTGGTCACGGATGATCAATAACCAGGTTATAACCAAATGTTTCCGTTCGATTAATCCCTCCAATACCTCCACCTTCATAATTGAAAACCAAGAAATTGCAAAACACTGTAAAGCATTTGAACAAAAACTTTTCTTGTCGAGTAAGGGGTCACCTTCCCTTAATTGACTTGGACTTTTCTCTTCTCCTTCCCCTCCTTTGCCTCCATGTCTTGAACTTCTGCCCCTGCCACTCTGAAGGTCCGGGCCATTTTTCTTACCACACAATTCACCGCCCTGTGGTTAAACCCACCACAGAATTAGCACCTCCAATCTGCGAACCTCTTTGCGCTCTCTTCATCCGACATCCATCTTCTCCCCACTCTGACATTCAGAGGCACAGGTCCGGTGTATCCTGCCAATGCTTCAGCTGGGGCCATCGATGGTGTTTTCAGGGGTGCACGTACCCGTGGTGAACTTGTTGATCCTGTCACGGAGGTCTATCTGTGTTGTGCGCCCTTCTTCGCCTTCCGTTGCCGGATATGATTGTCTCACTTTCAGCATGTTGTAATGAATGCAGGGAGGTCCCCAGGCATTTCAATATACGTGATGGAGCTATTCATTTCTTCGGACAATCTTGAACGAAGGGTATTCAGGAAGGCCGAAAGTTTCCTGTCCAGGTTGGTGGCGATAACTTTCAACTCGGCATAATACTGAGAGAACTCTCGGTTCTTCTGTTCAATTTCACACATATTCCGTTATGCGGTGGCTACTAGGTTGGGGTCCCCAAACGCTGCTTCCAGGAGTTGGATTAATGCTGATAGGTATCCCAAGCCAATTTCCCCGGTCTCCTGGATGCACTGTAGAATTTGGCGTAGGGCCAGTCTGCTCAACTGGTTGAATGTGTACCGCATCTTGGATTGTTTGCTCGAAAAGCTGTTGGGTTTGTGTTGGATTACCATCTGGAGTTGTACTATCCAGCCACTCTACTGAGGTCGATACCACCCTGCAAAGTCCGGGGAGTCAGGAAACTTCTGCCCTCTGTCCTCCTGTCCATGGGGGGGTGTTGGGGCTACCCGAGCCGCTAAGGATAGCGCATTGGCTAACAGCGTGCATGAACTGGAAGCCTCCATGCTGATATCTTGTGAGTCCCGGGTCATATCATCAAGTGTCCAATGGAGATCCTCGTCTGTTCCCACCGTTTGTGGGTTCCTCCAGGCCGCGTTCAGTTCATCCTCCAACCTCCGAATCCCCTGGGCGTATTATGTATGGTCGCAGAAGAGGGGAAGGAACTGTCGTGTCTGCAGGTCAGTGATTCATTTCTGTAAGGCGATTATGTGCCTCGGGTAATCGCACACCATCTCGACCTCCTTTACCGTTTGGGAGTACTGGGCAATCCTCATCATTAGTTCCTGTGACTGTATGAAGGCCTTGGTAACCTCGTCAGCCCCCATTCTGTCTTTGTCAAGATCTAGAAGAGCCATGATGGTGCCTTGATCTTTGGGGGATACCATCACGGCTCGGGGTTCCGGTGATTCTGACATTACATCTGATTCGGCTGAGCTACCAGTGCCAATTGTGCTAATCATCTTCAAAAGGAGTAGGTGTTGAAGATTTGACTACGATTTGAGGGACTACAGGGGCCTTTGCAGTTGCTCTCACTGCAGGAGTGTGGCCTTCAGTTTTGTGTGAATACTTGCAGTTGTGTCCTTTGCACCAGCAAGGGGTGTCTGCTTCGCAGTTAAACCAGGAATTGGCGCCAGTATACCTTGTTCAACGATAACCAAATACTGGATCATCAATCTGGATCCCTCCTCCGTATGTGTCAGCTTCTGTCCAGGGGACATTCCAAGGAGAGGGAGTGTAAGGACGCAGACGCCAGCGTCCGGCTGCATAGGGATATGGTTGCAAACGTGGACTCGAGTGATTATATATGTAGACGTGCAGGTGTAAAGGTAAGATTATCGCTAGAGATCTAAGGCTCGCGGCGAGCCGACTATATGGAATGGCCGTTACCCGGCCCTGGACACGTCACGTGCAGTCGTGCCGTTACATTATCCCTCTCTTTAGGCGCAGACCTCCTGGGCTGCCAAAGCCAGTATAAGAGAAAAGATGGAAAGGGAAACAAAGAATGCAACAATCATCCTACGTACGCAATCGTACGAACCCATAAGTCCCACAACCGATCTGGACAGCTCAATGGCGACCTTTCGGCGGATCCGGTGCACGGGGAAAATCCACCTCCACTTGACTGACTCCGAAGGTGGTAAAAACCCATGCCGACGCCATTTGTACCGGGCCGAGATCCAAAGAAGAGAAGAAGAGGAGAGAGAAACAAGAAAACAACCAAAAGTGATCCCGTCCTCCATATCTCCACTTCCGAACTGAACCCATACTCCTCCGACCATCCATTCCCGTAGCCCGTATATCTCGGCGTCGGTCATTGTCGGAATCATCAAGGTGGTAGAGCTTCCGCTCATAATTCGGCATCGATGGGAGCTTCCGCTGCCGGCATCGGTCGTAGCCATCAATCGTATACGTCAATCGCGTCATATTCCTCGATATCTGACACATAAGCTTCTCTAAACTGGTTATACTTAACCAGTTCAAGCGCGCTAGCGCCGTCTTAGCTCTGTGCAGTGCTTCCACATGCTCTATAGAGTATATCTTGCAGTCGGTAGTCATCGTTACTCGGCATTGACTCGAAGGTGCATAATGAGTCAGTAATCATCTTTCGAAGTCCGCTTCGGTGACCGTCCGGTCGACTTCATAGGTGCGCTCTCCATACGCGGCCTCAGTAGAATCTTGGTCGACTTGGTAGACTTGCCGGTCGACTTCTCGGTAGACTCTCGGTGCGTGTCTCAGTAGACTGCCTCCTTGTGGGCTTTTGACTTGTCGGTAGGGCTTGACTGGTCTGACGCTATCTCCCCCTTTTTGAAGTTCGTGGTTCCGCCGACGACTTAAATATATATCGATTGTCGATTGCCATCGTAGCTCGGTAGCAGTGTAATCGTGAGGGTGAGGAGATATGATACTACCCGGCCTTGTGGATCCACGCAATTGGGTGGGTACGTGACTGGATTAGGGTTATCGCGGCTCAATCATCATCTCATCTCTTTCTTTTGAAAATTCATTGCTCCGTCGACGACTTCATCATATCGATTGTCGGTTGCCATCGTGGCTCGGTAGCAGTGTAATCGTGATTCAGGATCGTAATCGTAATCTCTCTGGGATTCGACACGTAATTCGGTTGGGCTTTCGCTTCGTCTGCAGACTATCTTTCTTCGGCTTCGGTGCGTTCTTGGTCGACTTCTCTGTCGCCATCTCGGTAGGCAGCTTCGGTAGAATATCCGTCGCTGTGAGATCTCGGTGATCATCTCTTGGTAGTTATCTCGACTGTCTCTTGTGATGCCATTCGGTAGACTATTCGGTACGCTCGGTGGTCATTTTCCATCTCCTTCAAGACCAATTCGGTAGCCATATCGCAGTCGTTCGGTATCTCGTTCGGAACTGCTTCGGTAGCCATATTTGCAGTATATCGGTATCTCGTTCGGAACTGCTTCCGCTCGCTGCTCATCATCACCATCGCCGTCGCCATCGCCCATTGCATCGGTGTATCTAACTTGTAAGCATCCCGGTAATCGGTCATACTCACTATACCTTTAAGTGCGCTTGCACTCGAGCTCTCCCAATTCCTCGTGAAACACTTCCTTATATATCCTCCCTTCGGAGATCAGGGCCCCTGAGACGACTTTCCAATTCTTATGCAAATCCATTGCACCCTCCGCTCTACCGTTCTGTCAGGTCAGGGTAGCCGACCATTGGGATATCGACGATTTTCTTGGTCACGTCGGTAGCCAGTGTGTCGGTAACCTGGGCTGTCTTGATAGCCGGTAGTCATCGTAAGGTTCAACGGCTGCTAAGGTGCTAAAAGTCGTGCAGTAGGTCTCTCATATCCGATCTCGTAATCAGGTCGTCTAGAGGGTCCATCTGCCGGGTTC
>Ga0307515_10002710_pt1 | contig 37898 bp, 31 predicted proteins | sample 17_EM_MG_FD_194513 | JGI IMG/M metagenome (GOLD analysis project Ga0307515, IMG submission 194513) | Populus trichocarpa ectomycorrhiza microbial communities from riparian zone in the Pacific Northwest, United States - 17_EM | ecosystem: Host-associated > Plants > Roots > Unclassified | place... | reverse complement strand
CTCGCGAATGAAACAGGCGTCGTCGCCTCGGATTGTCTCAGTGTTGGCGGACCTCGACGATCAGGCGCTGTTTGAAGAGGTGCGGGGGCATGACAGCGATTTCGGCAGCGAGGCCATTCTCGATCATGTCGATCCGCAAAACGCCTATGAACGGGCCACGGTGCGGTCGCGCCGGGTATCGCCGGCCAATGACCGGGTCCTGCGGCTATCGGTGCCCGGTGTCCTGCATGATAGTGCAGCTGCGGGCGCCGTCGAGGATGCGCTGCGGGATCATCAGGTGTCGCGCAGGAGTGTCCGGTTTTCGCTGTCTCCGGCAGAGCTTGCGTTCGAGCCTGGCGATGTGGTCGCCTTCGACCAAGGTCCCACAGGCAATTTCATCGTCAGCCGGATCGAGGATGGTGCGGTACGCTCGGTCGAGGCACGGGCGTTCGTGCCATCAGGCGGCGGCGGGCCGGGCCGGCAATCGCGCTCGATCGATCCGCCGCGCACGCCGTCGGACGGGTTTTCGCCGATCGTGCATCTGATGGATCTGCCGCAATACGAGGCGGGCGAGGCAAGCACTTTTGCACGCGGCGCCGTGTTCGTGCGGCCCTGGCATGCGGTGACGCTTTCGTCATCGGCGACGGCGGAAGGCTATCAGGCGCGGGCGAGGCTCGACCAGCCAGCCCAGACGGGCGTTTTGGTGGAGGCACTCGACGCGGGTGTCACAGGCAGGTTCGATTCCTCGCGGGCAATCACCCTCGATCTGCATTTCGGCGGGTTGTCTTCGGCAGGCCGATTGTCGGTCCTGAACGGGCAGAACCGCATTGCCATCCTTGCCGGAAACGGTGCGTGGGAAATCATCGGGTTCCGGGTCGCGGAGGAAGTCGCCGCCGGGCGCTGGCGGCTTTCGAAGCTTTTGCGCGGGCTTCATGGCACGACGGATGCGATGCTCGCAGGCGCTGCGGCGGGAACGGCCGCTGTCGTCCTCAACGCGGCCGTCAAGCCGCTGGGTCTGAGTGCCGACGAGGCGGGGCGTGCGATCAACTGGATCGCGGAAGCGGGAGGGCAGCAGGCAAACGCGACTGGGCCTTTCGCCTTCACTGGCGGCTTGAGGGCGGAAACGCCGGTTGCACCGGTGCATCTGCGCGCGCGGCGCCTCGAGGCCGGTGGCATCTGCATCAGCTGGATCCGCTGTGCCCGCCGCGATGCGGACCACTGGCTTGACGGCGATATCGCGCTCGACGAAGCACAGGAGCGGTATTGCGTCGACATTTTCGACGGGGCGGCCGTGAAGCGATCCGTCGATGTGTCCGAGCCGACTTTCGACTATCCGGCCGCCCTGGAGATCGAGGATTTTGGCACGCCGCAGGCGGCCGTGTCGGTTCGCGTGCGGCAGCGAGGGCAGAAGGTTGCCTTCGGCGTGCCGGCGCAAGCGTTGCTCGACCTGTAAGAATTCTCTTGGACACTTTCACCCGGACACTTTCACCCGGATACTTTCAAAGGAGCGTCAAATGAACGATTTGAAGAACTGGTATATGTCCAAGACCGTCTGGGGCGGCGTGGTTGCAATCCTGGCGTCGTGTGGCAATCTCCTCGGACTGGACATCGCGCCTGAGGACCAAAGCGGGCTTGTCGACGGACTGACCGCTCTTGCCGCGGCGGCGGGCGGACTTGTCGCCATCTGGGGTCGGATTTCGGCGCGCACGCGATTGCGCTAGGATATTGTTCAAGGCCGTGCAAAACGCGGTGTTTTCAGGACATTCATTTGCCATTCAGACTGTATCGTTTATTGAATTTGCAACGATGCCTCCCAAGTCATCAATAGTGTTTTCAAGCCGAAAGTGCGTTCATGTCCTCACCCTTGATCATAGCAACGCTTGCAGCGGGTCTCTCCGGATTCGCGCCGCCGGCGATTGATGTGCCATCGATGGTTGTCGAGGTGGACGGCGATTGTGGTCAGGCGGCCGCCGAGGTCGTGGCCAAGACCGGTGGCGAACTCCTATCCGCGCAACCGACCAACGATGGGCAATGCGTCGTCACCGTGCTGATCCCCGGCAATGGCGGCCGCCCGAAAAAGGTGACGATGCGGGTACCGATGTAATTGAGCCGCCGGATGCCTGCCTTGAAACGTTCTCCAACCGGATAAAATAAGGTAAGCAGTAAGTCTCGTGTTGCAGCGTGGCGGCAGTCCCAAGAGGTGCCGGCGCGGAAGGGAAGAAAGTCGGTTCATGCGCATTCTGGTGGTCGAAGACGACATCAATCTCAACCGTCAGCTGACGGACACCCTGAAAGAAGCGGGATATGTCGTCGACCAGGCCTTCGACGGCGAGGAAGGCCATTACCTTGGCGAGGGGGAACCCTACGACGCGGTGATCCTGGATATCGGCCTACCGGAAATGGACGGCATTACCGTGCTGGAAAAATGGCGTGGCGCCGGCAAGGCGATGCCGGTGCTGATCCTCACCGCCCGTGATCGATGGAGCGACAAGGTCGCAGGCATCGATGCCGGTGCGGACGACTACGTCACCAAGCCGTTCCATGTCGAGGAAGTGCTGGCGCGCATCCGCGCGCTGATCCGGCGTGCTGCCGGACATGCCAGTTCCGAGATCGTCTGCGGGCCGGTGCGGCTGGACACCAAGGGGTCCAAGGCACTGGTCAACGGGATTGCGCTGAAGCTGACCTCGCACGAGTTCCGGTTGCTGTCCTATCTGATGCATCACATGGGGCAGGTGGTTTCGCGCACGGAACTGGTCGAGCATATGTACGATCAGGATTTCGACCGCGATTCCAACACGATCGAGGTTTTTGTCGGCAGGCTTCGCAAGAAGATCGGCAACGACCTGATCGAAACCGTGCGCGGTCTCGGCTATCGCATGCAGGCGCCGGGCCTGGTTAACAGGGACGCGAAAACCTGAGCGGGATCGAGATGATCAACTTGAAAGCTCAGCCGTTTGCGCACAAGGGTCACGCGTCTGTCGTCCTGCCCTGCCATTTGTTTCGGCAGTACCGATGATGCTGCGCCCGCAATCGCTCACCGCGCGTGTTCTGCTCGTTTCCACCATCTGGGCGGTGGCCGCGCTGGTGGTGATCGGCGTGGTGATCTCGGCGCTTTACCGGCAAGGTTCGGAGCGGAGCTTTCAGGATCTTTTGCGGGCGCAGCTCTACAATGTCATCAATTCGATCGTGGTCAACGACAAGTCGGTGCTGGCCGGCAGTCCGCAGCTGGGCGATCTGCGCTTCTCCCAGCCACAGACGGGCTGGTATTGGGTCGTCGAGCCAATCGGCGAGTTCAACACGCCGCCGCTGATCTCGACATCGCTTGGATCGGGCAAGCTGCCGATCGCCAGCGTCGACGAGGTTCCCTTCGATATTCGCTACGAGCGTTTCTATACGACGATCGATTCGTTCAACAACGAGGTCGAGGTAGCGGAGACGGAAGTGGTGCTTGACATTCAGGGACATACGGCCCGTTTCCGCGTCGCCGGCAACCGCGACGTGCTGGAAGCCGACATCGATGACTTCAACCGCAACCTCTACCTCGCCCTGGCAATCTTCGGTTTCGGCGGCCTGGGCATGAATGCGCTGGCCATCCTCTTTGGTCTCCGGCCGCTCGACCAGGCGCGGCGGTCGCTGGAAAAGATCCGCGGCGGCGAAAGCGAACGGCTGGACGGTGAATTTCCGCGCGAAATCCAACCCTTGGCCAGCGAGGTCAATGCGCTGATCGACAGCAACCGCCGCATCATCGAGCGCGCCCGCATGCAGGTCGGCAATCTCGCCCATTCCTTGAAGACGCCGCTTGCGGTGCTGATCAACGAGGCAAGGATACTCGAGGCGCCGCATGGCGACCTCGTCAAGGCGCAGGCGGACGCGATGCAGATGCAGGTGCAGTCCTATCTCAACCGGGCACGGATCGCCGCGCAGCGCGAGTCCGTGCTGGCGCGCACCGAGGTGGAGCCTGTTCTGGAACGGCTGGTCCGGGTGATGCGCCGGCTGCATCCGGAAAAGACCTTCCTGCTGACGGTATCGCCGCCGGGTTTGATTCTGGCGATGGAGCAGCAGGATGTCGAGGAAACAGTCGGCAATCTTCTCGACAACGCCGCGCGCTACGCTACAGACGAGGTTCGTCTGACGGCACAGATTGCGCCCGAGGGCGTGCAGGGGAAAGACCCCGGCCGGCGGAGTTGGATCGCCATAGAAGTGGACGACGATGGTCCCGGCCTGGAACCGGACCAGATCGCCGTTGCCATCAAGCGCGGCAAGCGGCTGGACGAAAGCAAGCCCGGGACCGGATTGGGGCTTTCAATCGTCAGCGAGATTGCGGGCGAATATCAGGGCACGCTCGGGCTTTCGCGCGGCGACCGCGGCGGACTGAAGGCGCTGATCGTGCTGCCGGCTGTTTCATGATGGGACTTGTTTCGCGCCGTTGCGTGACTTTTTTGACAGGTTCGCAGGCAAAATTCCGCAATGCGGCGGCTTTAACCTCTCCGATGTTGCCTGCTCAACCGGGGAATGTAAAAAGAATAGTCAGCCATGGAATCGGCCTGATGCCTGCCATGATCTGCCGATGCAACGGAAATCGCGAGAGCTGCCCGATACGATGAAGAACAAGGCCCGTTTCCCGACCATCCTTTCCGCTTCTCCGGCTGCCTGCCTGATTGCCTCGTCGCTGCTTCTTGCAGGCTGCGGCACCACGGCGCGTGATGCTGGTAAAATCGGCGGTACCGTCACGTCGAATACCTCGGCCTCCTATATCGAAGCGCTTGGCGGTGGGGTTATCGGTCGTCAGGCGGGGCTTTCGATCAGCAAGGCCGACCGCCAGCGGGCGCTGGAGGCCGAATATCGTGCGCTGGAAGCCGCTCGCGGCGGGCAGCCGGTGGTCTGGCAGGGGTCCGGCATCAGCGGCTCCGTCGTTGCCGCCGCGCCCTATCAGGTCGGTTCGCAGAACTGCCGCCAGTACAGCCATACCGTGACGGTCAAGGGGCAGGACAGTGTTGCGCGCGGCGCTGCCTGCCGGAACGCCGATGGCACCTGGACGCCACTCAGCTGACGTTACCAGCGTACCCTTGCGGCGAAACGCCTCAAATTTCCGTCATTTCCGGTTTTCCGATTGGAATGGCGTGCTGCGCATAGTAATTGAGCGCTCATGCTGTTCTGGATTCTCGTTGCCACCCTGACGGCGGCCGTCGCCGCTGTCCTGCTGCTTCCCCTGCTGCGCGCCGCCGCCGGCACTGAAGCCCCCCAATCCCATGACGTCGAAGTCTATCGCGACCAGCTCGAAGAGTTGAAGCGCGATGAGAAGAGCGGCCTGATTTCCGGCGAGGACGCCGGTTTTGCGCGCGCCGAGGTTGCCCGTCGCCTGCTGGCCGCGACCGACGCCGTGAATGCGGCCGGACCTGCTCGGCCGACGCGGCGAGCCAATCGTCTGGCACAGCTCGCCATTATCCTCATCCTGCCTGCCGTCGGCCTCTGTCTTTATTTGCGGACAGGCAATCCGGATGTGCCGGATGCACCGCTTGCCGCGCGTCTGGCAAACCCCGGCAACGATATGAACATCCTGATCGCGCGGGCCGAACAGCAGCTCGTTGCCAATCCCGATGACGGCGCCGGATGGGATGTTCTGGCGCCGATCTACTATCGCAGCGGCCGTGTCGAAGACGCCGCTGCGGCATTTCGCAACGCTCTACGGATTCTCGGGGCTACGCCGGCGCGGCTCGGCGGCTATGCCGAAAGCCTGATCGCGCTGTCCGGCGGACTGGTGACGACCGAGGCGCAGGACGCTTTGCAGAAATCGTTGGCGATCGAACCGAACGATCCGCGCGCTCAGTTCTATCTTGCTCTTGCCTTGAAGCAGGAAGGCAAGGCGCCAGAAGCGCTGGCGGCGTTCCAGCGGATCGCCAAGACATCACCCGCTGGGGCACCCTGGCTGCCGCTGGTCAATGAACATATCGCCGGTCTCAAGCAAGATGGCGCTGCTCCGGCGGGCGCTCAGGCCGGAGCCAAATTGGGTAACCCGACCGGCGAGGATATCGCAGCTGCGCAGGATATGAGCGCCGGCGACCGCACGGCGATGATCGAAGGCATGGTCGGCAGCCTCGCCGAAAAACTGAAGGCGGATCCGAAGAATTTCGAAGGATGGATGCGCATCATCCGTTCCTATTCGGTACTCGGTCAGAAGGGCAAGGCAGCGGATGCCCTGAAACAGGGGCTGGCCGCCTTTCCGGCGGATGGCGATGAGGGTAAACAATTACTGGCGCTGGCAGGCGAACTTGGGCTGAAGGCCGATGGAGGCGTGAAGTGACCCGCAAGCAGAAGCGTCTGGCGATCATTGGCGGCGGGGTGACTTTCATCGTTGCCGCGGTGCTTCTGGTGATGTTCGCCTTCAGCCAGGCAATTGCCTATTTCTATGTTCCCGGCGATCTTGCCAAGGCGCATCTGGCGCCGGGCACGCGCATCCGGCTGGGCGGCCTGGTCGAGAACGGCTCGCTCAAGCGTGGCGACGGCATGACCATCACCTTCAGCGTCACCGATACGCTGGACCGCGTGCCGGTCACCTATACGGGAATCCTGCCGGACCTCTTTCGCGAGGGGCAGGGCGTCGTCGCCGAGGGCAGTTTCAGGGATGGCAGCCCGGTTTTCGTGGCGGACACTGTACTTGCCAAGCATGACGAGACCTATATGCCGAAGGACGTAGCAGACCGGCTGAAGGCGCAGGGCGTTTCTCTCGGCGGCAAGGAAAATATTCAATGATCATCGAGCTTGGCCATTATGCACTGGTTCTGGCGCTGGGCGTATCCCTGCTTCAGGCGGTGCTGCCGATTATCGGCGCGTTGCGCGGCGACCGAGCCTTGATGGAGATCGGCACGGTCGCGGCCAAGGCGACGTTCCTGCTCGTTGCCATTTCCTTCGGCGTCCTCACTTACGCCCATGTGACGTCCGACTTTTCCGTTCAGAACGTCTGGGAGAATTCGCATTCGCAGATTCCGCTGATCTACAAGTTCTCGGGCGTCTGGGGCAATCACGAAGGCTCGATGCTGCTCTGGGTGCTGATCCTGACCTTCTTTTCGGCGCTCGTCGCTCTGTTCGGGGACAATTTGCCGGAGACGCTGAAGGCCAATGTGCTCGGCGTCCAGGCCTGGATCGCGGCGGCTTTCTCTTTGTTCATTCTCTTGACCTCCAACCCCTTCAACCGGTTACTGGACGCGCCCGGCGAGGGGCAAGACCTCAATCCTGTGCTGCAGGATATCGGCCTCGCCATCCATCCGCCGCTGCTCTATCTCGGCTATGTCGGCTTTTCCGTCTGCTTCTCCTTTGCCATAGCAGCGCTGATCGAGGGACGGCTCGACGCGGCGTGGGCGCGCTGGGTGCGGCCGTGGACGCTGGCAGCCTGGACTTGCCTGACGGCCGGCATCGCCATGGGATCCTACTGGGCGTACTATGAACTCGGCTGGGGCGGCTGGTGGTTCTGGGATCCGGTCGAGAACGCCTCCTTCATTCCGTGGCTTGCCGGCACGGCGCTGCTGCATTCGGCGTTGGTGATGGAAAAGCGCGAGGCGCTGAAGATCTGGACCGTGCTTCTGGCGATCATGACCTTTTCGATGTCGCTGCTCGGGACGTTCCTCGTCCGCTCTGGCGTACTGACCTCGGTTCATGCCTTTGCCACCGATCCGACGCGCGGCGTCTTCATTCTGATGATCCTCATCCTCTTCATCGGTGGCGCATTGTCGCTGTTTGCCTTCCGCGCCGCGCGATTGAAGGCAGGAGGACTGTTCGCACCGATTTCGCGTGAGGGCGCGCTGGTCTTCAACAACCTGATCCTGACGACCGCTGCTGCCACAGTTTTGACAGGCACACTCTATCCGCTGGCACTGGAAGCGGTGACCGGTTCGAAAATTTCGGTCGGCCCACCCTTCTTCAACATGACCTTCGGGTTGCTGATGCTGCCGCTGTTGCTGGCCGTGCCGTTCGGCCCGCTGCTCGCATGGAAGCGCGGCGACCTGCTCGGCGTGGGGCAACGGCTGTTTGCCGCCGTGGCAATCGGGCTTGTTGTCGGCAGTGCGGTCTATTACGCGCAGAATGGCGGGCCGATCATGGCGCTGTTCGGCATTGCGCTCGGGGCCTACATGATCGCCGGCTCTCTCACGGAATTGTACCTGCGCTCCGGGCTTGGCAAGGTGACGGGCGCCGTGGCGCTCCGCCGCTTGTCCGGGCTGCCGCGTTCGGTGTTCGGGACGGCGCTGGCGCATATCGGGCTCGGCATCACGCTGATCGGCATCGTCGCGGTCACGGCGTTCGAGACCGAGCATATCGTCGAGATGAAACCGGGCATGACCACGGATGCGGGTGGATACACTCTGCGCTTCGATGGACTGCGCAACGGCAATGGGCCGAACTACAGCGAGGAATCGGGGCATTTCACCATCAGCCGGGCTGGCGTGGCGGTTGCCGATGTCTGGTCCTCGAAGCGGTTTTACACGGCACGGCGCATGCCGACCACAGAGGCCGGTATCCGGACGTTCGGCACGAGCCAGCTCTATGTGTCGCTGGGCGACGGCATGGCGGACGGGGGTGTCGTGGTGCGGATCTGGTGGAAGCCGATGATCCTCTGCATCTGGGGCGGTGCGCTGTTCATGATGGCCGGCGGTGCCGTTTCGCTGAGCGACAGGCGCCTGAGGATCGGGGCTCCTGCGCGGGCCAAGAAAAAGAAACCGGTTCTGGAGCCTGCGGAATGATCCGCCGGCTGATCTTCGTTGTTCTCATGCTGCTTTCGGCATCGCCGGTTTTTGCCGTCAATCCGGATGAAGTCCTGGCTGATCCAGTGCTGGAGGCACGGGCGCGAGCACTGTCCGCGCAACTGCGCTGCATGGTCTGCCAGAACCAGTCGATCGACGATTCCAATGCCGAGCTTGCCAAGGATCTGCGCTTGCTGGTGCGCGAGCGGATCACCGATGGCGATAGCGACGAGGCGGTGATTTCCTATGTCGTTTCGCGCTATGGCGAGTTCGTGCTGCTCAATCCCCGCTTCGAGGTAAAGACACTGATCCTGTGGGGTACTCCAATCGTGCTGCTGCTGGCCGGCGGGGTCGCCATGGCGATTGCGGCGCGGCGGCGGACTGGCAAGGCGACGGGCACAGCACTTTCCGTCGAGGAGCAGGCGCGGCTGGATGCGGTATTGAAGGATTGATTTCTTTCCGTTTTCTGGGCTCGTCAGCATTTGCGGTGTTTCGGCATCGTATATAGGCGGCGCAGCGGCGTGGTTCTTTCTTCAACATTACCAAAAGTTCATGTCTCGGACACAAGTCAGTAAGGTGCGTTCGACTATTCCTTTCTCATCGGCTGTTCCTCCAGTCAGCCAATGCACATGAAGAGAAAAGGCAAATCGGATGTTTAAGACAAACGCACTGCGTCCCTCCCTCAAGACTGTTTTGAAAGCATCGACCGTCGCAGGCCTCGCGGTCGTCATGCTGTCGACCGGCATGCCTGCCGCTGTCACCCATTCCTTTGCCGCTGCCGTCAAGATCGAGGCGCCGCAGGTTCCAAGCTTTGCCAACGTGGTCGATGCGGTTTCGCCGGCCGTCGTTTCCGTGCGGGTGCAATCCCGCGCCAATCCCGTTTCCGACGATGCCAGCAATGGCTTCAGCTTCGATTTCGGCGGCCGTGGCCTGGACGAACTTCCGGACGATCACCCGCTGAAGCGTTTCTTCAAGGAATTTGGCGGTCCGAATGGCGACAAGCGTGCCGAACGTGATCATGGACCGCGTGATGGCAAGCCGGGTCGCCTGCACCCGACATCGCAGGGTTCCGGCTTCTTCATCTCCGAAGACGGTTATCTCGTCACCAACAATCACGTCGTTTCCGATGGTTCGGCTTTCACGGTTATTCTCAACGATGGCACGGAGCTCGATGCCAAGCTGATCGGCAAGGACAGCCGCACTGATCTCGCCGTCCTGAAGGTCGATGACAAGCGCAAGTTCGCCTATGTCGGTTTTGCCGACGACAGCAAGGTTCGTGTCGGTGACTGGGTCGTTGCCGTCGGCAACCCCTTCGGTCTCGGCGGCACCGTGACCGCCGGCATCGTTTCGGCGCGTGGCCGCGATATCGGCTCCGGCCCGTATGACGATTACCTCCAGGTCGACGCGGCAGTGAACCGGGGCAACTCCGGTGGTCCGACCTTCAACCTCAACGGCGAAGTGGTCGGCATCAACACGGCAATCTTCTCGCCGTCCGGCGGCAATGTCGGCATCGCCTTCGCCATTCCGGCATCCGTCGCCAAGGACATCGTAACCGACCTGATGAAGGACGGCGAAGTGTCCCGCGGCTGGCTCGGCGTTCAGATCCAGCCGGTCGATAAGGATGTCGCCGAATCGCTGGGCCTTGCCGAAGCAAGCGGCGCGCTCGTCATCGAACCGCAGGCCGGTTCTCCCGGTGAAAAGGCCGGCATCAAGAAAGGCGACGTGATCACCGCTGTCGACGGCGACACGATCAAGGGGCCGCGCGAACTGGCTCGCAAGATCGGCGCGATGCGCCCTGGCACGAGCGTCGATGTCGCCCTTTGGCGTGACGGCAAGGCCGAAAGCGTCAAGCTTGAGGTCGGAACCCTGCCGGCAGAAACCAAGGATGCTTCGGCCGGTGCCGACCAGCAGCAGCAGGAAGAAGAGCAGCCTTCGAGCGAGAAGGCTCTGGCTGATCTCGGCGTGACCGTAACGCCCTCGGACGACGGCAACGGTGTGACGATCTCTTCGGTCGATCCGGACTCCGACGCCAGCGATCGCGGGCTGAAGGAAGGCCAGAAGATCGTTTCGGTCAACAATCAGCAGGTGAAGTCTGCCGATGACATCCTCAAGGTCATCGAGGCTGCCAAGAAGGACGGGCGTACCAAAGCGCTGTTCCAGATCGAGGCCGACAACGCCAGCCGCTTCGTGGCACTGCCGATCAGCCAGGGCTGACGCGGCTCCACTGAACAACCGGGCGCCGCGGACCTTTCCCAGGGTTTCGCGGCGTCCGGCGTTTCAGGGCACGGCTTACTTGCACAACCGGGCAGGCGAACGTGATTTCCCAAGGGCAAACCGGTTGTGGAAGATACGGGTCCGGGACTATGGTCACGCGCATGAAGATTCTGATTATCGAAGATGACCTCGAAGCCGCCGCCTATCTGGCGAAGGCCTTTCGCGAGGCTGGCATCGTCTCCGACCATGCAAGCGACGGCGAAAGCGGTCTGTTCATGGCGAGCGAGAATAGCTACGACGTGCTCGTCATCGACCGCATGCTGCCACGCCGCGACGGGCTTTCGGTGATTTCCGAACTGCGCCGCAAGGGCGTCCACACGCCGGTGCTCATCCTTTCCGCGCTCGGGCAGGTCGATGACCGCGTGACGGGCTTGCGTGCGGGTGGCGACGACTACCTGCCGAAACCCTATGCGTTCAACGAACTTCTGGCGCGGGTCGAGGTGCTTGGACGTCGCAAGGGCACTCCGGAACAGGACATGGTCTATCGTGTCGGCGATCTGGAACTGGACCGGCTGTCGCACACGGTGCGCCGGCAGGGCCGGGAACTCCTGCTTCAGCCGCGCGAATTCAGGCTGCTCGAATACCTGATGAAGAATGCCGGCCAAGTGGTGACGCGCACCATGCTTCTGGAAAACGTCTGGGACTATCATTTCGATCCGCAGACCAACGTCATCGATGTGCATGTGTCGCGGCTGCGCGCCAAGATCGAAAAGGACTTCGATCAGCCGCTGTTGCGCACCGTGCGCGGCGCCGGCTACATGATCAAGGAAGACGGACGCACGGACGCATGAACAGGTTGAGCGTCCTCTTCCGCACGACCGCCGTTCGCCTCTCGGCGCTCTATCTCCTGCTCTTTTCGCTGTGTGCCGCCTTTCTGGTCTTCTACGTGACGGCCATGTCGCAACGGCTCCTGGAGCAACAGACGAAAGACGCAGTGACGGCGGAAGTTTCCCAGATCGAACAGATCTACAGTCGAGCGGGTGTGAACGGTTTGCTGCGGACGCTGGAGCGGCGGGCGCGGCAGCCGGGCGCCAATCTGTATGTCATCGCGGGACCGACGGGTGAAATCCTTGCCGGCAATGTGGCTTCGTTGCAGCCGGGCCTTCTCGACAGGGAAGGTTGGACGGGCGAAGCTTTTCGCTATCAGCGCTATACGGACGAAAGCCGTACGGAGGCCCATGTTGCGCTCGCGCATGTGCTGGTGCTCGACAATGGCCTGCGTATCCTGGTCGGGCGCGACCTGCAGGAGCCGGAGAAATTTAGGGTGCTCGTGCGCCAGGCTCTGGTCGTTGCACTCGGCATCATGGGCATCGGTGCTCTGATCATCTGGTTTGCCATCGGCCGCAACGCGCTGAAGCGGATCGACAGGATGTCCGACGCAAGCACGCGGATCATGGCGGGCGATCTTTCCCAGCGGCTGCCGATGAGCGGATCCGGCGACGAATTCGACCGGTTGTCGGAATCGCTCAACGCCATGCTCGGGCGGATCGAGAAGCTGAACGAAGGCCTGCGGCAGGTCTCCGACAACATCGCCCACGATCTGAAGACGCCGCTGACGCGCCTGCGCAACAAGGCCGAGGCGGCGCTGGCGCACAAGGCGACCAATTCCGGTTATCGCGCCTCGCTGGAAGAAATCATCGGTGAATCCGACCAGTTGATCCGCACCTTCAATGCCCTGCTGATGATCTCGCGTGTCGAAGCCGGTGCCGCCGCCGCTGAGATGAGCGATGTCAACCTTTCGCAGAGCGTTGCTGACTGCGTCGAGCTCTACGAGCCGGTGGCCGACGAGCAGGCGTTGAAACTCGAGGCCGACGTGCCAGCCGATATTCACGTTTCGGGCAATCGGGAACTGATCGGGCAGGCACTCGGCAACCTGATCGACAATGCCATCAAATATTCGGATGGCGGCGCAAATCCGCTGATCACCGTCAGTCTTGCCATAAGGGACGGGGCTATGGTTCTGTCCGTGGCGGATCATGGCCCCGGCGTGCCGGCCAACAGGCGCGAGGATGTGGTGGAGCGTTTCGTGCGGCTGGACGAAAGCCGCAGCAAGCCTGGAACGGGACTTGGGCTATCGCTCGTCGAAGCGGTGATGGAGATGCATCAGGGTGCTCTCGAACTGAGCGATACGGTTCCAGGTGCTGAAAACAATCGTGGTTTGACCGCCAGCATGGTTTTCCCGGCTCGCTCAGGCTGATAGGCATGGCCTGGCCGAAATCGGGAGCGTCGGCTTGGGAGAGGTCACGATGCAGACGGATACGCGGCGTTTAACGGAGATCGGTGTGTGCGTCCTCCGGCCGATGAGCCAGACGGACGCAAAGTCCGTCCTCTCCAGCCTCAAGGACATGGCCAAGGGCCATCCGCACGTTGCCGGTCTGCTGGCTGCCGAAACGCCGCTCAAGGATTTCATCGTCGCGGCTTTTTCGCTTTCTCCCTATCTAAGAGACACGGCAGTCGCTCATCCCGAAGTTCTTGTCCGGGCTCTTGCCGGGCCGATTGTCCCTTATCTTGAAAGCTGCATTCAGGCAGCGCGCGATGCCTGGAAAGGTGCTGAGGCAGGCAAGCCCCTGTCCGATGCCGAGATCATGACGCGTCTGAGGCAGGCCAAGCGGGACATTGCCTTTGCGCTTGCACTTGCGGACCTGTCCCGTCTTTTGGATGTACGGGAAACGACGCGCTGGCTGAGCGATTTTGCCGGCGCGGCCGTCTCTGCCACGATCGACCACCTGCTTTTGAGCGCCCATGACGGCGGCAAGCTCAATGTCGTCGATGTCGCGCATCCGAGCGAACAGTCGGGCTTGGTCGTGCTCGGCATGGGCAAGCTGGGCGCCTTCGAGCTGAACTATTCCTCCGACATCGATCTGGTGGTTTTCTACGAGCCGCAGGCGCGGCTGATAACCGATCCCGAAGACGCGCCGGAGACCTTTGCACGGCTTTTGCGCCGGCTGATCCGCATTCTGCAGGAGCGCAGCGGCGACGGCTATGTCTTCCGCACCGACCTGCGTCTGCGCCCCGATCCTGGCGCAACACCGCTCGCCATCCCGGTCGAGGCGGCGATGCTCTATTACGAGAGCAGGGGGCAGAACTGGGAGCGGGCGGCGTTCATCAAGGCGCGTCCGGTGGCGGGCGATATCAAGGCCGGCGAGGCCTTTTTGCGCGAACTCACTCCGTTCATGTTCCGCAAGTATCTCGACTATGCAGCGATCGCCGACATTCATTCGATCAAGCGGCAGATCCATGCCCACAAGGGCCATGGCGAGATCGCGGTCAAGGGCCACAACATCAAGCTTGGCCGTGGCGGCATCCGGGAAATCGAATTCTTCGTCCAGACGCAGCAGTTGATCGCCGGCGGGCGGATGCCGGAACTGAGGTTGCGCGCGACAGAGCCGATGCTGAATGGTCTGGCTCGGGCGAACTGGATCGATACGACGACGGCCGAAGAACTGATCTCCGCCTACTGGTTTCTGCGCGACATCGAGCACCGGATCCAGATGGTGCGTGACGAGCAGACACATGTGCTGCCGACCACGGACGCCGAACTGAAGCGCATCGCCTATATGATGGGCTTTGCAGATGTTTCGACGTTTTCGGCGGAGCTTTCACGCAGGCTGAAGACTGTGGAGCGGCGCTATGCGCAGCTTTTCGAGCAGGAGGCGAAGCTTTCGACGGAAACCGGCAATCTGGTTTTTACCGGGCAGCGGGACGATCCGGATACGCTGGATACCCTGAAGAAGCTGGGGTTCGACCGACCGCAGGATGTTTCCCGCACCATCCGAACCTGGCACTACGGCCGCTACCGCGCAACGCAGTCGGTCGAGGCGCGTGAGCGGCTGACGGAACTGACGCCGGAGCTTCTGCGCGTGTTCGGCCAGAACAAGCGCGCCGACGAGGCGCTGCTGCGCTTCGACCATTTCATCGCCGGCCTGCCGGCCGGCATCCAGCTGTTCTCGTTGCTCGGCAACAATCCCGGTCTGCTGTCGCTGATCGTCAACATCATGTCGTCTGCTCCCCGGTTGGCCGATATCATTGCCAGCAAGCCGCATGTCTTTGACGGCATGCTCGATCCGCGACTTCTGGCGGAACTGCCGACGCGGGACTATCTCGCCGACCGCATCGGGGGATTTCTTGCGGGTGCCAGGCACTATGAGGATATTCTCGACCGGCTGCGGATCACGGCATCAGAGCAGCGGTTCCTGATCGGGATACGGCTGCTGACCGGCGTTATCACCGGCGTGCAGGCGGGACATGCCTTTACTGATCTGGCCGACCTGATCATTACCGCTGCGCTGGACGCCGTGCTGCGCGAGGTCGAGACCGCGCACGGGAAATTCCCAGGCGGGCGTGTGGCCGTTGTCGGCATGGGAAAGCTCGGCAGCCACGAACTGACCGCCGGGTCCGATGTCGATATCATCCTCCTTTACGACCATGACGATGAGGCAGGAGAATCCGACGGAGCGAAGCCGCTTGATTCCATTCGCTATTTCACCCGCATCACACAGCGCTTGATCGCCGCGCTCTCGGCGCCGACGGCTGAAGGCGTACTCTACGAGGTCGACATGCGGCTGCGCCCATCCGGCAACAAGGGGCCTGTCGCCACCCGTATCAATGCCTTTGCAAAGTACCAGCGCGAGGAAGCCTGGACTTGGGAACACATGGCGCTGACGCGCGCCCGTGCGCTTTGCGGTGAAAAAAGCCTGATTGCGGAAGCCGACACGATTTTCCGCGAAGTGCTCGGCCAGGTCCGCGATGTTGGCAAGATCACGGCTGATGTCGCGGAAATGCGTGGCCTGATCGACAAGGAAAAGCCGCCAAGCGACCTTTGGGATTTCAAGCTCATTCCCGGTGGGTTGGTCGATATCGAGTTTATGGCGCAATATCTCGCGCTGATCGCGCCTGCGCGCGGCGTCGAACCACCACCGAACGGGACATCGACGGCTGACGTGCTGCGGCTTCTCGGCCCGGCGTTGATTTCTCCCGGTGATCTGGACACCGTGCAGGAAGCGCTTGCGCTGTTCACCGACCTCTCCCAGATCGTGCGGCTGTGCATCGAGGGGGATCTGGAGCTGAAGGATGCGCCGGCCGGGCTGATCGAGCTTTTGTGCCGGGCCGGCGATGCGCCTGATGCCAAGGTGCTGGAAGCCGACATCCGCCGCCTGTCGAAGGCGGTGCGGCGGATATTTCAGACGACTGTCAAGCCTTGAAACTGGGTTACCGGATCAGGCATAGACCGGATTGGCCTTGGTTTCCGATACGGCGCGCGGCGCCGTATCGGGGATACGTAGGGAAATGATCGTTCCGACGTTTTCCTGCGAATAGATCTTCATGGCGCCGCCGTGCAGGTTGGTGAGCGACCGGGAGATGGCAAGGCCGAGACCGGAGCCGCCCTTGCTCTTGGCATACTGGCTCTGAACCTGTTCGAACGGTTGTCCGATCTTTTCCAGCGCGAGGCGCGGAATGCCGATACCGGTGTCGGCGATGGTGAGCGTCACGGCGCCGGCGACCTTGCGGGCGCGTAGCGAGATCTTGCCCCCTTCATTGGTGAATTTGACCGCGTTCGACAGAAGGTTCAGCAGGACCTGCTTCATTGCCCGGCGGTCGGCGGTGATCGTCAGACCGGAGGAGATCTGCTGATCGACGCAGATGTTTTTTTGCTGCGCCGGAATGGTGGTGAACCGCAGGGTTTCCTCGATCAGCGGCGCGAGATCGATCGTTTCCCGATTGATCTTCATCTGCCCCGCCTCGATCTTCGACATGTCGAGGATGTCGTTGATGACGTTCAGCAGGTGTTTGCCGCTGTCGTGGATGTCGTGCGAGTATTCGTCGTATTTTTCGGAGCCGAGCGGCCCGAACATCTGGTTCTGCAGGATTTCGGAAAAGCCGAGAATGGCGTTCAGCGGGGTCCGCAGCTCGTGCGACATGTTGGCGAGGAATTCGGATTTCGCCCGGTTGGCGGCTTCCGCGCGCTCTTTTTCGGCCTGATAATTGGCATTGGCGACGGAGAGTTCGGCCTTCTGGCGCTCCAGCGTGATGCGGGAGGTCGAGAGGTCGCCGATGGTGGCCATCAGGCGCCGTTCGGATTCGCGCAGGCGCACCTGATGCCGCTTGAGCAGCGTGATATCGGTGCCGACGGAGACCAGGCCGCCGTCGCGGGTGCGCCGGTCGTTGATCTGCAGCCATCGCTGGTCGGCGAGCTGCACCTCCGATGTCTGCGAATGATTGGACCGGTCGGGATCGGCGATCCGCCGCTCGATGATCGGCCGGGCAGCGGCAGCAGTCACCACCGAACGCTCCGTGCCAGCGACGAGAACGCGATCCGGCAGCTTGTAGGCCTGTTGATAATGGGCGTTGCACATCACCAGCCGGTCGTTCTTGTCCCAGAGTACGAAGGCCTCCGAGGTGCATTCGATGGCGTCGGCCAGACGCTGGTCGGCTTCCGCATAGCGCTGGGCGAGCCGATGCTGCTCGGTGACGTCCATGGCGATCCCGATCAGGTGGACGCGGCCGGATGTGGTGCGGATGACCTGCGCACGGGCGCGCATCCACACATAATGGCCGTCGGCATGGCGCATCCGGAAGATCTGGTCGATCTGGCGGGCATCGCCCTTGGCGATGGTGCGGGCGACCTTGTAGATGCTGCCGTCATCCGGGTGCATCAGCCGTGCCGCGTCACCGAACGAAAGCACGCTGCTTTGCGGCGGCATGCCGAGCATCTCATACATCGAGCGCGACCAGAAAAGCCGGCGGTTGGGCATGTCGAAATCCCAGAGGCCGCAGCGTCCGCGCGACAGCGCCGTCTCGACGCGCAGGTTGGATTCCGCGAAGATCTGGTCGGCGTCGCGGGCGCGCTTGGCCTGGATGTAATAGGCATAGAGAACGACGAGCAGGATCGCCGAGATACCGGCGAAGAGCGTGACGTTGAGAGACACCTCGTCGCGCCACAGCTTTTCAATCCGCGCCAAGGGTGTTGCAACGAGCAGCGTCCCGGCTCCGCCCGGCACCTGCATCAACGCGACGATATGCTCGGCCCCGCCGATGAAGGTCTTCATCACTGTCGAGCGTTCACCGAAATATTGGAAGGCCGCGACTTCCGGCGCCACGGCGGTCAATGTTCGCCCCGTGTAGACGGCACCTTCCGGGGAACTGGCGAAAATCCGGCCATCATTGCGCACGGTCAGGACGAAGGCGCCGGCTTCGAGCATGTCGGGAGCCAGGAAGGTGTTCAGCCGCTGCTCGACGTCCCATTTCTGCGCTTTGTCAAACAGGGCCACCCCGTTCTCCTGAAGTGCCGCGCTCGCGGTTGCCGCGGCAAGCATGGTGACCTGGCGGGAACTCGCCTCCATGCGCGCATATTCGACCATGATGCCGCTGATGCGGGAAATGGCGACGACGAGAAGAAACGCGGTGATCAGGATCGGGATCGAGCGCTTCAGCAACGGCTCGGCACGCGCCAGGCGCAAAGCCGCCGGCTCGGTAAAAATCCGTGCGTGCTGGATGACACCCTTTTCCAGCTTCGAAAAGCCTGGAAATTTTGGACGCAACCGCTCACCGGCTGCGCGTCCCCGCTGCGCTTCCGCCATCTTCGTCAAATCTGTAAATCCTCATGTGATTCGATGCGCCGCTCGCTCGAACCTGACCCAATGAATCAATTGTGATTCGCCTTGTCCAGAGGAAAACGTAAAACTTTGTTAACCATTTATCGTCATTGGAAAATGGTACTGTCGTGATTGACGGGCTGCCGGAAACGAAAAAACCCCGCAATTGCGGGGTTTCTCCGACATTCCCACTTGATATTTCCTATCCCTTGAGCATGCGCTCGACAATGTCGCTGACATCGGCGGACAGCTTCTTGCCCGCCGCGATTTCGCGCAGCGCCTTGCGGGCATGCTCCGCGCGGACGTCCTCGAGCGAACGCCAGGAGCGCATCGAGGTGAGGATGCGCGCGGCAAGCTGCGGATTGCGCGGATCGATGTCGAGGATCTGGCGCGAAAGAAAGCGGTAGCCTTCGCCATCGGCACGGTTGAACCCTGTCGGGTTCGAGAAGGCGAACGTGCCGACAAGGGCCCGCACCCGGTTCGGATTGGAGCCGTTGAACAGGGGATCGTCCATCAGCGCCGTGACGCGGTCGAGCGCCGCAGCGCCGGGAATGGTCGCCTGGATCGTGAACCACTTGTCGATGACCAGCGCATTGTCGGCGAAACGGGTCTTGAACGTGGCAAGGGCTTCCGCCGCCTCGGCCGATTCCGGGAACCGGTGCGCCAGGATCGTCAGCGCCTGACTGAGATCGGTCATGTTGTTGGCGGCTTTGAATGCCGCCACCGCGCGGGCAGGCAGGTTCTCGGCATAGACGAGATAGGAGAGGGCGGTGTTGCGCAGCGCGCGTCGTCCGGCACTGGCCGCGTCGGGGCTGAACGGACCGGAAACGACCATCTCGTCGACAAGCGTTGCGAAAATATCCCGGCCGGCTTCGGCGATTGCCGACATGATCTGCTGCCGCCCTGCGTGGATGGCGTCCGGATCGTTATTGCTGCCGATTTCGCGGGCGATGTCGGCTTCGCTGGGAAGCGCCAGGGCCTGTGCCCTGAAAGCAGGCTCAAGATCGCCATCGGCGGCTGCCGCGAGCAAGGCGTCGATCAGCGACGCATCGCATTGCACGGGTTCGCCTGCCTTTGCGCTGGCCGCGGCGGCGACAAGGTTCGGTAAGGCAAGATCGTTCAGCGCCTGCCAGCGGGCGAAGAGATCGCTTTCATGCTTGGCGATATGGGCGCGATCGGCCGGTGTCTGTTCGAAGTGCAGATTGATGGGTGTGGAAAAGCCGCGGTTCAGCGACAGGACAGGACGCGAGGTAATACCGCTGAAGGTGACGGTCTGCTTGCGCTCGACGAGATGCAGCACGTCGCCGCTCATTTCGGCGCCGCCGACCGACACGACCTGGGCCTCCGAGCCGTCTTCCAGCAGGAGACCGATGCGCAAAGGGATGTGCATCGGCTCCTTAGCGCTCTGTCCGGGCGTCGGCGGTACCATCTGTTCCAGCGACAGCGTGAAGGTCTGCCGGGCGGCATCATAGGCCGTCGAGGCCGTGACGAGCGGTGTGCCGGCCTGATGGTACCAGAGCGAAAACTGCGTCAGGTCGCGCTTGCTGACTTCGGCAAAGCAGGCGACGAAATCCTCGATCGTTACCGCCTGCCCGTCGTGGCGGTCGAAATAGAGATCCATGCCCTGTTTGAACAGATCGGCCCCAAGCAGCGTCGCGATCATCCGCGTGACTTCCGAGCCCTTTTCATAGACCGTGGTCGTATAGAAGTTGTTGATCTCGCGGAATTTCGTCGGGCGAACGGGATGAGCGAGGGGGCCTGCGTCCTCCGGGAACTGCTCGGCTTTCAGATGACGAACCTCGGCGATGCGCTTGACGGTGCGCGAGCGCTGGTCGGCCGAGAATTCGTGGTCGCGATAGACCGTCAGGCCTTCCTTGAGGCAGAGCTGGAACCAGTCGCGGCAGGTGATGCGGTTGCCGGTCCAGTTGTGGAAATATTCATGCGCGATGATCGCCTCGATATTGGCGTAGTCGGCATCTGTCGCGGTCTCCGGATCGGCAAGGACGTACTTGTCGTTGAAGACGTTCAGGCCCTTGTTCTCCATCGCGCCCATGTTGAAGTCGGACACGGCGACGATCATGAAGATGTCGAGATCGTATTCGCGGCCGAACCGCTCCTCTTCCCATTGCATCGACCGCTTCAGCGCATCCATGGCATAAGCCGCGCGCGGCTCCTTGCCGTGCTCGACATAGATTTTCAGCGCGACTTCGCGGCCGGACATGGTGGTGAACGTATCCTCGACGATGCCGAGATTGCCGGCGACCAGCGCAAACAGGTAGCTCGGCTTCGGATGCGGATCGAACCAGGCGGCGAAATGCCGGCCGTCGCCCATGCTGGCGCCGCCGAGGTAGTTGCCGTTGGACAGAAGCAGCGGCGCGGTTTCCTTGTCGGCGATGATATTGACCGTATAGACGGCAAGCACGTCCGGGCGATCGGGGAAATAGGTGATGCGGCGGAAGCCTTCCGCTTCGCATTGGGTGCAATACACATCGCTGGTGCGATAGAGCCCCATCAGCTTGGTGTTGGCCTCGGGGTTGATCTCGGTGGTGATCGTCACCTCGAAGGGCGCTACTGCCGGCAGGTTGCGGATGGTCAGTGTGTGTTCTGCCACGTCGTAGTTTGCCGCCGCGATCTCTTCCTGGTCGAGCAGCAGGCCGGTCATCTTCAGTTCGTCGCCATCAAGAATCAGCGGCGCGTCCGCGCTAATCCCTTCCCGCCGGTGAAAAATCAGCCGGGCTTCGACCTTGGTTTCCGTGGGATCGAGTTCGAAGGTGAGATCCACCCTCTCAAGGACGAAATCCGTCGGCCGGTAGTCTTCCAGATGAATGATTTCGCCCGTATCTGTCCGCATTGTTCATCCCGCTTGCGTCGCCCGTCGCGTCAGGACGCCAGGGTGAGGCTTGGTCTTGGTGAAGAGGCTGCGCTGATAACGCGGAGCTTCCGGTGTGATCGCAAGGCGGTTCTTTTCGTCGGCGCTTGCCGTATTCCGGCGGGCCTGATCTGTCCCATTCCTGTGCTTGCATGAGAGACTTACGAAATTCGCCCTAACAATATTTAAACCAGCCGTGTATTTTTGGCACAGCTTATAGAATTTTCCAGCTAGCCGTCCGTGTTCGCGTCTCAAACGCGAGATTGGCTGGTTCAGGAGTACCTGTTGGAGATTTCCCCAACTGTTCTGCCCCACCGTAGGGTATCGCCGCGGCGGCATCAAATATTTCCGCCTCGCATCACGAAAATTGATCCCTCTTTTGAAGATCGCGCGCTAAGGTGAGATGGTCTTGGCGACGGATTCTCCGGTCGCATCTCCCCGCAGCCCGTCGTTTCCACCGATTTCCGGCCCGCTGCCATCAGTCCGATGAGTGCGACCCGCATGGATGCCGAATTTTCCCAGCCGATGAAGGGCATTTCCCTCAAGGTCTTGTCCGTATTGGTTTTTGTTTGCATGTCCACACTGATCAAGGCGGCCGGAACGGACATCGCCACCGGTCAGATTACCTTTTACCGCTCCGCTTTCGCGATGGTGCCGATCCTGAGCTATCTTGCCTTCAAGGGACACTTGCGCACGGCGTTCTACACCAAGGATATTTTTGGACATCTGGCGCGCGGCTTCATCGGCATTCTGGCGATGAGCTTCGGGTTTTATGGCCTGGTGCACCTGCCACTGCCGGAAGCGATCGCGATCGGTTACGCCATGCCGCTGCTCGCCGTCGTCTTCGCTGCGGTTTTTCTCAAAGAGACCGTGCGGGTCTACCGCTGGTCGGCGGTGCTGATTGGCCTTGTCGGCGTCATGATCATCACCTGGCCGCGGCTGACGCTGATGCGCGATGGCGGATTTGGTTCGCAAGAGGCGCTTGGGGCACTGGCCGTGCTGCTCTCCGCGGCACTCGGCGCTGTCGCCATGGTGTTGGTGCGCAAGCTGATCGCCAGGGAGCGAACGCATACGATCGTGCTGTATTTCTCCCTCTCGGCTTCCTGCTTCTCGTTGTTGACGCTGCCCTTCGGCTGGGAGCCGCTGCCGTGGAGTTCCTTCCTGCTTCTGATGGCCGCGGGCTTTTGCGGCGGCGTCGCCCAGATCCTTTTGACGCAGAGCTATCGCTATGCCGATATGTCGACGATTGCACCCTTCGAATACACCTCCATCCTCCTTGGGCTGCTCATCGGCTATTTCCTGTTCGACGAGGTGCCGTCCGGCATCATGCTGATCGGCACGGCGATCGTGGTCGGCGCCGGCATCTTCATTATTTTCCGGGAGCATCAGCTCGGCCTCGAGCGCAAGGGCGCGCGCAAGCACGTCACGCCGCAGGGATGATCGTCGGCTGACGGTTCAGGATGATTGGGTTGGGGCCGTGTCGTCTTCGATCAGATCGGCCGGCCGCACCGCCTGGTTCATGGCATTGACGGCCTCGGTCCCCGGAGTCGGGACGGTATTGGCCTGGAAATCGGTCTTTCCGACGAGGCCGTCCCTGTGGCTTCGCTTCGCGATACGCCAGGCCGCATAGGCGGCGTAAAGGGCGAAATAGACGGCGATCACCATGAAAAGCGAGGCGGGACCGAACCGGTCCATCACCGGGCCGACCATCAGCGGCCCCGAGATCGTGCCGATGCCGTAGGTGATCATCATGCCCGAGGAGACCTCGACATACTCGTTCGGCCGGGCAAGGTCGTTGGCGTGCGCCACGTTGAGCGCATAGATCGGAAACAGCACCGAGCCGACGAAGGCCGCGATCACATAGAGCACCAGCGGGCTGGAACCGACGAAAACGACCATCGCAAGGCAGGAGATGACGCCGACGATGCCGCAGCCGACCATGACGATGCGCCGGTCCATCCGATCGGATGTCCTGCCGATCGGGATCTGCGATATGGCGCTGCCGGTCAGGAGCGCTGCCAGGAGCGTGGCACCCTCGGCGGTCGAAAGACCGATCTTCTGGGTGAAGACACCGCCGAGATTGAGCCAGGCGCCGGACATGGCGCCCGCAAGAAAAGCGCCGACGACGGCGACCGGCGAGCGGCGGAACAGTCCCGGCACGTCGAAATTGGCCTGGACCGGCGGTGCGGGCATTGCCGAGGAGGAGAGTGCCGTCGGCAGCAGCGCCAGCGAGAACAGCACGCCGCAGAGAATGAACAGCGACGAATTCGTCGGGTCGCCGAGCGGCACCAGATATTGTCCGCCGATCGTGCCGACCATGGTGGTGATCAGGTAGAACGAGAACAGCATGCCGCGGTTTTCGTTGGTCACTCGCTCATTGAGCCAGCTCTCGATGACCAGATAGCTGCCCGAAATGGCAAAGCCGGAAATGGCGCGAAAGAAGATCCAGGCTCGCCAGTCGACCACCAGACCGCACATCAGGATGGCGACGCTGAGGAGCGTGATCAGGGCGGCGAAAACCCGCACATGGCCGACGCGCAACACGAATTTCGGCGTGACGATGCAGGAGAGTGTGAAGCCCAGCGTATATCCGGTGGCGATCCAGGAGATGACCAGCGTCGACCAGCCTTCGGCAACCGAGCGAACCGGCAGCACATAGCTCGCCAGCCCGAAGCCGACCATCATCAGGAGCGTCGAAAGCATCAGGCTGAACACGGATCTGAGACTGGCCAGCATGAACGCTCCGGATGCGCTGCCTGCCGGATGCTTGATGACGCTCAAGCGTTCAGGGATGCGCGGAAAAAGGTTGGAGCGGATTGCGCGACTTGAGAAACGCCCGGCACGCCGCTCTTGGAATCAGAGAACGAGTGTCGCTCTATCCAATTTCCCTGACGCTGTCGATTGCGACAGCCTTTGGCGCAAAGGTAGCCTGCCGTTGTCAATTCATCGTGTTGCTGCCGACGTGATCAGGTCACGGCCGCAGGCGGATTCCCGCTTTCCGGCGACAAGACGTTTTCGCTCGCAATATAGATTTTTGACAGCACCACGGCGACATATGTCACGCCCATGGCCTCGATGAGCAGACTGGCGGCCATAATGCCGATGAGGGGGATGTTTGGTCGGCCGTCGATCATCATTGTAGCGGACGATAAAGCAGTACAGCCGACTACGATTATTGCCAGTGGAAGAAATGTTGACAGTAAAAGACTTGAAAGTAGGCGAGCGAAAGCAGGGAGGAAACCGCGCTTGCCACGTCTGAACGCATCTCCGAAGCTCTTGCGGACTCCATAAACGGAAGCTGGCAGCCATGTTCCTACGATCGTTAGAACCAAGGCATAGATCACCAGCGCGCACAGGACAGCGAGGAGAAGAGGCCACTGAAGGAAGTTACCTGATTCCCAGGAAGCAGACGAATTCGCGAGTATGATGAAAATGACTGGAAGCGAAGCAACCAGTCCCAATAGCCCAAGTGCCAAGGCTTTCAAGAAAAAGGGGAGAAAAGTCCAGATAAAGTTGCGATTATTCTTGCCAATATCGGCGAACTTCGCATCAAACAAGATCGCATAGTGTACGAACAAGGCTAGCAGAGCCCATATGAAAATCATGAAATTGTTGGATGATGTACCGCCCTTCGCCTCGTCGAACGCGAAAATGGCGAGCGCGGCGACAACGATGAGGACGTAATATGTCCAGTTGCGCAGCATGACCTGTATCGTTTGGGAAAGCATCAAAAAGCACCGCTCTGGCGAAGGCCGAATCGACCATTGGTTGAAATAGCAACCAATCAAATTCGACGCTTGCGGTCAAACGCAGCCGGAGCAGATAAATTTTAACGCCAAGGCAAGAGGTCGGCGTTAACCCCATCAGTCGTCGGGGTTATTGGGGGAGAAAACCGCTAGCCGCATTCCGATCAGCATTGGCAGCCGGCGCTTCCCTGCTCAGGCGCGTATATTCGCGCGAGGCGCGCACGGCGGTGCCGATGTCGTCGAGGAGGATCCGGATAGAGCGGATGGATGCTGACATGATCGGATACCTTTGGAAAAGCTGCAATAACACAAGGGCGCGCGGTTGCGCATGCCCTTGGGGGTTAGCGCTGGATGAATTCCGCGAAAATCTGGGCCGGGCGAGTCTTGTGGCCGTAGCCGGCTGCCGTCATCTGTTCGTTCGCGGCCGAGCCAAAGCTGGCGAAGGGCGTGCGAAGGGGCGATCCGGCGTGGCGGAGCGTTTCAAAGCCGCTGTGCAAAGGGCGAAAACGGGCAGTCATGGTTCAATTCCTTATTCCAGTCCTCCCGTCGTTTTATATTGCATCGCAACATTGATTCCGCAACGGCCGCATGCGCGTTGCTGGTATGCGCAATCCGCATGGCTTTCTTCATCGTTTGTTCACAAATCAGGCAGGCGGTCTGTTCAGACGGTTTTAACCACGAATCCGGGCGCGAAATGCCAGGAGATCCTGCCAGGCCAGCCGCTTGCTGGCCGGCGCCGACATCAGGTCCTGCGGGTGCAGGGTGGCGAGGGCGGGAACCGTCGTGCCGCCGGTCGGCCCGCCGATCGGAATATCGCGCCATTCGCCGCGCATGTGATGGATCATCTCGTTGCCGCCGAAAAAGAAACGGGCAGCGAAATTGCCAAGGATCAGCAGGTGCCGGGGTTCCGCCAGCACGATCTGGCGCTCGATGAACGGACGGCAGATGTCGGTTTCGCGGGACGAGGGCGGGCGGTTCCCCGGCGGGCGCCAGGGAATGACATTGGTCAGCAGCACGGACGACCGGTCGAGCCCGATCGCCGCCAACATGCGTTCCAGCATCTGCCCCTGCTTGCCCGAAAAGGGCACACCCTCGCGATCATCGTCGCCGTTTGGCACAGGGCCGATCACCATGATGCCGGATGACGGGTTGCCATCGGCAAAGACCATGTTTCTGGCGCTGTTTTTCAGATTGCAGCCGGAAAAGGCCTCCATGGCGCTCTTCAGTTCAGCCAGAGACCGGGCGGAATCGGCGGCAAATCGCGCTTCGGCGATTGCCTGTTCGTCGGGAATGGCCATTTGCGGGACGGCAGCCGGTGCCGCTGGCGCACGATTGCCTCCGGAATTGCCCTTTTCCCGGGCAGTTGGCGTATGTGACGCATCGTTCTGCTCTGAGGTATGCGTTTTTTGCATGGCTTGCGCGGCGCCATTGCCGCGTGCCGCCTTTGCCTGGGCAAACTCCGCGAAGCGATCGACAGGCGCGTCTTCCAGCAGCCATTCGACGCCCGCTTCCGCATGGAAATGCAGAAGGGCGGCAAGTTCGGCCGGGCTCATGGTGTTGCTGGAGATCATGGGTTTCTTGTACAGAAGCGCGAGCGGGCAGGGAAGACTGTTGGTGATGCAATCGCATATGGATTTACGGTGTCAGCACCGCTCTCCCTCTTCTCACCAGCGGGGAGAAGTGTCGAGCGCAGCGAGACGGTGAGGGGGCGGTGCGGCAAATTCTTGTGTGCTTGGCCCCCTCATCCGGCCCTACGGGCCACCTTCTCCCCGCAGGGGAGAAGGTGGAACTACCAATCACGCCGCCATCGCCGTCCAGCGTTCGATGTCGTCGCGCTCGCCGATCAGCGCCAGGCCGTGGGCGATGGAGAGAAGCTCGCCACCACTTTCGATTCGGTCGGCCGCAAAGCGGTTTTCGAAGATGCGGCGGATGGCGGGCACGAAGGAGGTGCCGCCGGTGAGGAACACCTTGTCGATGCCTTCAGGCAGCGTGTTGGTCGTGACCAAAACCTCGTCCAGTGCCTCCTCGATCCGGGCGAGATCGGGAGCGATCCAGCTTTCGAAATCGCTGCGGCGCACCGTCTGCCGGCTCTTTTCGCCAAGCGGCGCGAAGTAGAACTCCGTCTCTTCCGCGTGCGACAGCCGCATCTTGGTGGCCGAAACCGCCTGATAGAGCGGGTAACCCTCGTCGTGATCGACCAGATCGACGAAGGCTTCGAGTTTTTCCGGCTCGACGGCGGAGCGCACCAGCTGCTTCAGGTCGGTGAAGTCCTTCAGTGTCTTGAAGATCGACAGCTGGTTCCAGCGGCCGAAATTGGCATAGTAGCTGGAGGGCACGTCGAGCAGCTTGTCGAAGCTCTTGAACTGGCTGCCCTTGCCAATCAGCGGCGAGACCACCGTGTCGATGATGCGGAAGTCGAAATGATCGCCGGCAACGCCGACGCCGGAATGGCCAACCGGAACCGCGCTCAAGCTGCCGGCATGGCTTTCGAAGCGGATGATCGAATAGTCGGTGGTGCCACCGCCGAAATCGGCGACCAGCACGGTCGCGTCCTTCTTCAGGTTCTGGGCAAAGTAAAACGCCGCCGCCACCGGCTCATAGACATAGTGGATCTCGGGGAAATCGAACGACGACAGCGCCCGGCCGTAGCGCTCCAGTGCCAGGTTTTCATCCGGGCTCGCGCCGGCAAAACGTACCGGCCGGCCGACGACGATGCGCTTGTAATCATCCCGCCAGCCATCGCCGGCATAATCGGCGATCCGGGTGAGGAAAGAGCGCATCAGGTCTTCGAATGTGTTGCGCCGGGCAAAGATCAGCGTGCCCTGGAACAGCGGGCTTGCCGCAAAAGTCTTGATCGACTGGAGGAAACGCGCTTCGCCGGGATTGTCGATGAACTGCTGGATCGCAGCCTGGCCCGCCTCGATCTTCACGGCGGCGGCACCCAGCTGCGCATGCTTCATGAACGACAGGGCGGTGCGCATCGAATCGGTGGTGCCGGCAGCACTGGTAAAATTCAGCGACTGCGTCGTGTCGCCCTGCGAGGCGGCAAGCACCGAGTTGGTCGTGCCGAAATCGAAGCCGAGTGCCTTGGCCATGGTGGTCTCCGTCTGTGGTGTCCACCGGCCAGCGGCGGATGTCGTCTCGCCGGCGCACGCACAGCCTCGGAATGCCTTCGCGGCAGCCGGAATGCGTTTATGGCGGAGGGCTTGTTTATTTGGAGGGCGCCTCTTCGCATGGGGCGAAGGCCAAAGCAAGGCAGGATGTGGGGATGAGTTGGTCGCAGCGCATTTCACATTTTTGACGTTTACGTACACGTCATATATTTGTATCGTGCCGCATGACCTCATGCGCAAATGCGCTTGGCTGCCGTCGCAGACTGGCTCGACAAGTCCTGCCGTATTTGCCATGACGGAAGTCAAGAATTGGGAACAAAACCGCGCAAAATAGCCGGGTGCGACTGGAGACGATGAGATGAGCGAGCCACAGGAACTGCCCGAGCGCGAATCGATGGAATTCGACGTGGTGATCGTCGGTGCTGGCCCCGCCGGTCTGGCCGCCGCCATCCGTCTGAAGCAGGTCAATCCGGATCTGTCTGTCGTCGTTCTGGAAAAAGGCGCCGAAGTCGGCGCGCATATCCTGTCGGGCGCGGTCGTCGATCCGATCGGCATCGACCGGCTGCTGCCGGGCTGGCGCGCGGAGGAGGGCCATCCTTTCAAGACCGAAGTGAAGGACGACCAGTTCCTGCTGCTGGGGCCTGCCGGTTCCATCCGCCTGCCGAACTTTTTGATGCCGCCGTTGATGAACAATCACGGCAATTACATCGTCTCGCTCGGCCTCGTCTGTCGGTGGCTGGCCGAAAAGGCCGAGGCGCTCGGCGTCGAGATCTATCCGGGCTTTGCCGCGACCGAAGTGCTCTACAATGACGCCGGTGCGGTGATCGGCGTTGCCACCGGCGACATGGGCGTTGAGAAGAACGGCGAGCCCGGCCCGAACTTTGCCCGCGGCATGGAGCTGCTCGGCAAGTACACGCTGATCGGCGAGGGCGTGCGCGGTTCGCTCGCCAAGCAGCTGATCGCGAAATACGACCTGTCCAAGGATCGCGAACCGCAAAAGTTCGGCATCGGCATCAAGGAACTCTGGGAGGTGAAGCCGGAGAACCACAAACAGGGCCTCGTGCAGCATTCCTTCGGCTGGCCGCTCGGCATGAAGACCGGCGGTGGTTCGTTCCTCTATCATCTGGAAGACAATCTCGTCGCCGTCGGCTTTGTCGTGCACCTCAACTACAAGAACCCCTACCTCTATCCGTTCGAGGAATTCCAGCGCTTCAAGACGCATCCGGCGATCCGCGGCACGTTTGCGGGCGGCAAGCGCCTGACCTACGGCGCCCGCGCCATCACCGAGGGCGGCTACCAGTCGGTGCCGAAGCTGACCTTCCCGGGCGGCGCGCTGATCGGCTGTTCGGCCGGTTTCGTCAACGTGCCGCGCATCAAGGGCAGCCATAACGCCGTGCTGTCGGGCATCCTCGCCGCCGAAAAGCTCTCGGATGCGATCGCCGCCGGCCGCGCCAATGACGAGGTCATCGAGATCGAGAACGGCTGGCGCGACAGTGCGATCGGCTCCGACCTGAAGAAGGTTCGCAACGTCAAGCCGCTGTGGTCGAAGCTCGGGACAGTCGCCGGCGTAGCACTCGGCGGTCTCGACATGTGGACCAACACGCTGTTCGGCTTCTCCTTCTTCGGCACGCTGAAACACGGCAAGACCGACGCCCAGTCGCTGGAGCCGGCGTCGATGCACAAAAAGATCGACTATCCGCGCCCGGACGGCGTCCTGACCTTCGACCGCCTCTCCTCGGTGTTCCTGTCGAACACCAATCACGAGGAAAACGAGCCGGTGCACCTGAAGGTCAAGGACATGGCCCTGCAGAAATCGTCCGAGCACGACATCTATGCCGGCCCGTCGACCCGCTACTGTCCGGCCGGCGTTTACGAATGGGTGGAAAAGGATGGCGAGGACGTCTTCGTCATCAACGCCCAGAACTGCGTCCACTGCAAGACCTGCGACATCAAGGACCCCAACCAGAACATCAACTGGGTGCCGCCGCAGGGCGGCGAGGGGCCGGTTTATCCGAATATGTGACGGGCTACTCTCGATGGCTAAATGGCGACGGACGAAAGTCCGCCGCCCTTTTCTATTGCACACAATTTCAATGCGCTTAACCAGCCATTAACCATGTTTTCCTTAATTTCGGTTGCGTCAACCCGATCTTAAGGAACCTCTCATGTCGCTCTCCCGCCGTGGCCTGCTGCTCGGCATGTCTGCTCTCCTTGCCGGTTGTTCGACCAACGGCCCGAACCATGCGGCCAATTATGCGTCGCTGCCGGACGAAAAATTTCCGCTGCCCGCCATGCCGCTTGGAAAAATCAAGCCGGAGCTGCGGCGGCAGGAGGTGGCTTACGCCACGAAGTATGACGCGGGCACCATCGTTGTCGATACGCCGGCGCGGCGGCTCTACTATGTTCTGGGTGATGGACGGGCGATGCGCTACGGCATCGGCGTCGGCCGCAACGGCTATGCGCTGGCCGGCTCCGCCTATATCGGCCGCAAGGCGGAATGGCCGACATGGACACCGACAGGCAACATGATCCGCCGCGATCCCGGCAAGAACATGAAATATGCCGGTGGCCTCCCCGGCGGGCCGAACAACCCGCTCGGCGCACGGGCGATCTATCTCTACCAGAATGGCAACGACACGATGTTCCGCATCCACGGCACCACGCAGCCCTGGTCGATCGGCCAGGCGATGTCGAGCGGGTGCGTGCGCATGCTCAATCACGATGTCGTCGAGCTGTATGAGCGGGCAACGGTCGGCGGCCGCGTCGTGGTCCTACAGGCCTGATCTCCAGCCATTTCATACGAAAACGGCCCGGAAAACCGGGCCGCAGGACTGAAAGCAACGCTCGAACGCGGCTCAGCGCTTCCTCGAGAAAAATCCCGTCGAGAGGGCGACGCCCAGCCCGGTGATAACGGCCGCGCTGATCTCGAACAGTCCAATTTCTTCGCCCAGCAACAGGCCGCCGCCCAGTGTTGCCAGCACCGGCGTGATCGCGGTGAAGGCGGCGGCCTGCGTGCCGCCCAGCGCCTTGACGGCCATGCCATAGGCGACCATTGCCGTCAGCCCGGACAGCACGCCCTGGCTCAGTACCTGCAACGCGATTTCATTGGCCGGCGTGATGCCAAGCGACGTTCCGTAGATCAATGCCAGGCCGATATGGATGAGGAACGACCAGAGGGCGATGACGGCGCCGGCCTCGATGGCCGTCAGGCCCGAGCGCTTGAAGGCGTGGGTGTAGCTTGCCCAGAGGAGGGCCGCCGCCGGAAGCAGGATGAAGCTTGTCCACGGAATGCCGGCGCTTGAGAGGCTGCCGGCAAGCAGGATGCCGACACCGGCGAGAATGGCGGCAAGGCCCAGCCAGCGGCTGGCGTCCGGGCGTTCCTTGAAGATGAAGACGCCGATGAGGGCGGCCGCGAGCGGCATCGATCCACCCAGCAGTGTGCCGGCCGAGGCGGCGGGCGTGGCGTGGATGGCAAAGGTGGTCAGCTGGAAGAACAGAGCGCCGGCGCCGGCGACCATCAGGGCGAGCAGATGCAGCGGGATGCCCTTCGGCAGCAGCCCCATCCGCCACCAGACGGGGGCAAGCACGAACGCCGGAACGCCATAGCGGATCAGTCCGATATCGATGGTTCCAAGCGGCGTCGCTGCGCTGTGGCGGGTGGCAAGGATCCAGCTTGCCCAGATCAGCACGGTGACCGTGCCGCCGACATAACCGGCAGTCGTCGAGGGGGAATTGGTGCGGGTGAAGGCGAGCGTATTCATGGAACCAACCTTTCTTTCGAGCGTGAAAATCTCTTCGTCTGAAAGAAAGGTAGCGCCAAAGGGCGAGGCATGTCCTTGCTATTTATGCCCTAAAATTTATGCTAGGAACAATTATCTGCCAATCCTAACGAGAATAGTTATTGGATATGCCAAGTCTCGATAAATTCGATATTGCCATCCTCCGCATCCTGCAGGAGGACGCGCGGGGACGAACGTTGAGATCGCCGAGCGGGTCAACCTGTCGCCCTCGCCCTGTCTGAGGCGTATCCGCAATCTGGAAAAATCCGGCGTGCTGCGCGGTTATCGCGCCGATATCGACCGCAAGCAGGTGGGGCTCGGGCTCACCGTCTTCGTCGAGATCAAGGTCGCCCGGCACAGCCAGGAAAACGCGCTGTCGCAGCAGGAGGCGCTGATGGTCATCCCGGAAGTGGTCTCCTGTTTCATGATTTCGGGCAGCGCCGATTTTCTGGCCGAGGTGGTTGTCGCGGATCTGGCGGCTTACGAGACGCTGCTGACCGAAACGCTGCTTGCCCTGCCGGGTGTGGCCGACATCCGCTCCAACTTCGCCATCCGCACGATCAAGACCGGCGGTGCCCTCAAGCTGCCGGAGCCGCGCTGACGAAAAGCACCCGCCGGACGTATCCGGCAGGTGTTTCCCCCTTTGAGCGCTCCGGCAATACTACGCGTTGATTTCAGCAAGGCCGGCGCGGGAGGCAGGGAGAGGGTCGCGCTTGGGCGCGGATTTCCAGGCAACGACCATCAGTGCACCGATGACCGTGATGTGCTCCATGACGACATAGAACTCCAGCGTCTTGATCGGCTCCTGCATGGTCCAGAATGTATGGGCGATCGGGATGGTCAGCGCGGTGAAGACGGCAAGCGCCCCGGCGCCGAGCCATGTCCAGCGATTGGCGATGACGAGCGCCGAGCCGCCGAGCTGGGTGATGATAACAGCGACATTGAAGAGCGGCGCCGGTTCGAGGCCGAAATGCGACATCTCCGCCACGCCGGCGTTGAAATCGATGAGCTTGGCAAGGCCGCTTGCCCAGAACATGTAGGTAAAGATTGTGCGCGCGAAATAGCCGAATGCGCGGGAACTGATAAGGGAATCGATAAAGGAAGGCATTCTTTCTCTCCAGGAACAGGTGATGAAACTGCCCCGGAACCGGTCACTGCTGCGGGCTTCGGGCCGGTCTCCGGGGCAGCGCCGCGTCATCGGACCGGGAGGCTGGTTCGATGCGCCGCGCTGTTTCCTGTTTATGGTGAGCGGAGAGGAGGCGGGGTTCCCGCGGGAACTGCGGAAAAACCGCGTTCTGGAGGTGTCGGACGCCTCAGAATCCGGCGAGCACCAGCTTGCCCTTGGTTCGGCCGGTTTCGATCAGCGCATGGGCCTTCTTCAAGTTTTCGGCATTGATCAGACCCAGCGTTTCCGTCAGCGTCGAGCGGATCTTGCCGGCATCGACCAGCCGGGCAACTTCGTTGAGAATCCTGTTCTGCTCCTCCATGTCCTTGGTCTTGAACAGCGAACGGGTGAACATCAGCTCCCAATGGATCGAAACGGCCTTGCGCTTGAAGGGCATGACATCCAGCACTTTCGGATCGTCGATCAACCCGAACCGGCCCTGCGGTGCGATCAGTTGAATGATCTCCTCCAGATGGTCGGCTGTGTTGGTTGTTGAAAAGACGAAGGCGGGGGCGCCGAGCGCCAGCTGGTCGATCTGGTGGGCCAGCGGCTTGGAATGATCAAGCACGTGATGAGCGCCGAGATCATAGGCCCATTTCTGTGTCTCGGGGCGCGACGCCGTGGCGATCACGGTGAGATTGGTCAGCGCCCGGGCCAGCTGGATGGCAATCGAGCCGACGCCGCCGGCGCCGCCGATGATCAGGATCGCATTGGAGGCGCCGGGCACCGGATCGTTGACCTTCAGCCGGTCGAACAGTGCTTCCCAAGCGGTGAGCGAGGTGAGCGGCAAAGCGGCGGCGGCCGAAAAGTCCAGCGTTTCCGGCTTTTTGCCGACGATACGCTCGTCGACCAGATGGAATTCGGCATTCGCGCCGGGGCGATCGATCGCACCAGCATAAAAGACGGTGTCCCCGGGCTGGAACAGCTTGACGCCAGGCCCAACCGCCTTGACGATGCCGGCTGCGTCCCAGCCGAGCACCTTCAGCTGTTCCGGTTCCGGCTTGGCATTGGCGCGGACTTTCGTGTCCACCGGGTTGACCGAGACGGCCTTGATCTCGACCAGCAGATCCCGGCCTTCGGGTGTGGGAACGGGCAGTTCCACGTCGATCAGCGATGTTTCGGCTGTTATGGCCTGGGGGATCTTGTAGGCAATGGCGCGCATGGCTGGCTCCTTGATGTTTGAACAGAAGCTAGATGCGCATTATGGTGCAGGAGCGCAAGAATGCACAACAAGTGTATATAGTACACAAAAGGATACCGTGAATGCCGCGTGTTCGCCACAAGCTGCTCGACTGTTCTCCCGGCTGTCCGGTCGAGGGCGTGCTTCACCTGATCGACGGCAAGTGGAAGGGCGTCATCCTCTATCACCTGCTGGAGGGCACCATGCGTTTCAACGAAATCCGCCGCCGCCTGACCACTATCACCCAGCGGATGCTGACCAAGCAGTTGCGCGAACTGGAGGCCGATGGCCTGATCGAGCGCACCGTTTTTGCGGTCGTGCCGCCAAGGGTCGATTACTGCCTGACGCCGCGCGGCCGCAGCCTTGAACCCGTCATCATGGCGATGAAGCGCTGGGGCGACGAGCATATCATGCTGCAGGCGGCAGAATAGCCGGCCTGCTTGAGCGGATTTCCCGGTTGCGAATATAAACATTCGTTATTTTGCCAAGGCCCGCTGAAAACCAGCGCTTGCTGCTCCATATGTCCCTGACAAGCGGCAAGGAGCCTGAATGAAAATCAAAGCCATTTTCAATCGCGACGGTGGAACGTTTCGCACGACGGACATGGAGGCCTATGGTCAAAAGGTCGAAGAGGTTTTTCGCGGTGCGGGTCACGAGATCGAAATCGCGGTCGTCGATGGCAGTGAGATGAACGAAGCCCTGGAAAAGACCGCGCGGCGCGACGATCTCGACGCGATGATCGCGGGTGGCGGTGATGGTACGATTTCGGCGGCTGCCGCCGTTGCCTGGAAGAATGGCCTGCCGCTCGGCATCGTTCCCGCGGGTACGATGAATCTGTTTGCCCGGGCACTAAAACTGCCCCTCGATATCTGGAAGGTGCTGGATATACTTGCCGACGGCAGGGTCGTCGATGCGGATATCGGCAGCGCCGACGGACGTGCCTTCGTTCACCAGTTTTCCATGGGACTGCATGCCCGCATGGTGCGCTACCGCGAATCCTACAGCTTCGCCTCGCGGCTCGGAAAAATCCGTGCCAGTGCGCGCGCGGCGGTGGGCGTGATGTTCAATCCGCCGGAGTTCGAGATCGAATTCGAGGTGGACGGCGTTCGCGAAAGGCGCGAGGTTTCCGCAATCTCGGTGTCCAACAATCATTTCGGTTCGAGCGCACTGATGTATGCCGATGACGTAACCGGCGGCCATTTGGGCTTCTACACCGCACCGCCATTGAAGCCGTCAGGCGTCGCCAAGCTGACCTTCGATATCATGCGCGGCAAGTTCCGCGAAAGCGCGCTGATCACCGAGATGAGCGTGTCGACCGTCAACCTGCATTTCCCACGGGCGCGTCACAACACCAACTGCGTCATTGACGGCGAACTGCTACCGGTCGGCCGCGACGTCGCTCTGCGCATTCATCCAGGTGAGCTGAAACTGCTTGTCGGCAAGTGACCGGCTTCAGTTCTTTTCCTGCGGCAGCCAGAGATAGCCGAAGCCATAACGGTCAGCCTCTTTGCCGAGGTAATAGGCCGGTGCCGTATAGAGCGGCTTGATGTCTTCGCCCGCCACGCCGCCTTCGCGCAGCTTGCGTGCGAGGCTTTCGGGAAACGCCGGCTCCAGCTCGCCGTTGCTGCGCCAGATCACCAAAACCGGCCCTGCCGCCCGCCAATCCGCGGCCAGTGGCGTTGGCGGGTCGGAAGGCAGGATGACAGGGGTGTTTGGCAGCTGCAGACGCGCATTGCCGGCAAGGTTGGTGTCCTCGGTAATCAGCAGGGCAGGCTGAATGGACCGGTTTTTGGTAATCTCGCTGATGAAGGCGTCATAGGGAACATTGAGTTTGTTGTATGTGCCGAGCATCGGCGATGTCACGACCCGCGCTGACACACCAATGAGTACCGCGATGATCATGATGAAAAGCGGGATGGCGAAGCGCTTCAGCCTGCCTGTTGTCTCTATGCCGGCTGCGTCGATCTTCAGACAGAGATAAATCGGCCAGAGCACGAGGAACAGCGCCAGCCATTTCTCCCGGATATTGGTGGCGCCAAGACCGAGAACGATCAACAGAACGGCAAGCAGGCAAAGGAGGATCATTCGTCCGGCGATGCGGGTCCATTGGCTTTCGGCGCGACAGATCCGCTTGATATCGAACGGAAAAACCACGGCAAAGAAGACGAGCGGCAGGATACTGCCGCCGATGAAAGCCGAAAATAGCGAAAAGGTTCCCTGGAGCGCCTGGGCCAACCGCCCGCCCGGCATACCCTCCTTCATTTCCTTGATCGTGCCGGCGGAAGCCAATGTCAGATTGTTGAAAATCCAGTAGGCGTGCGGCAGGACGATCGCCCCGGCGACGGCAAGGGACACGATGATCCGCCAGTCGAAGATGCGCTGACGCAAATCCCGCTCCGGCAGGACGGCAAGGATCGCCGCGACCGGCACAAGCGCGAAATTGTATTTCGAAATCAGCCCTATGCCGACCGCGATCCCGGTCACGAGATAGGAAAAGACACTCGGACTGCGCAGTGTCTTGAAGAAACCGTAGAGAAACAGCGACACCGCAAACAGGGCGGAGACGGTGTGCGAGAGATCCCGTTGCGCCAGCAGAAAAACCGGCGGCAGGGTGAGTACCCCGAGCATTGCCATTGTTGCCAGGGACCTGTCCTTGATTACGATCCTGGCGGCAAGGCCGTAAAACAGGCAACAGAGGAAAAGCTGCACGTGTTTGAGAGCGGTCAGCGCCGTCAGCGAAAGGCCGAACGTCTCCACCACTGCATATTGCAGCCAGTTGTAGAAAGGTGGCTGGCGGCCGTAGCCAAGCGCCAGAAACTGCGAAGCGAAAGCCTGTTCGCCTTCATCGATTTCGAGCGCGGAAGAGATGAAGACCCGTATGACCACACACAGGACAAAATAGGCGGCAACGGCGTAGATCATCGTGTCAGAGATTGTCGAGTCGGTGCGGCGGGAAGCGATATTAGACATCGGCCCCTTCTCGATCGAAGACCTTGCGTACGATATACGGCGGCGTGTCGTTCTCGCCCGAATAGAGACGGGCCATCATCTCGGAGAGAATGCCGGTGGTAATCAGTTGCACCGAGGAGAGGAACAGCATGACCCCGACGATCAGCATCGGCCTTGTGCCGATATCGTTGCCGAGCACGAACTTGTCGATGAACAGATAAAACAGGATCAGCGCGCTGAGCCCGCCGGCCGCCAGCCCGATCGAGCCGAAGAAATGCCCCGGCCGCGCCTTGTAGCGCATGAAGAACAGTACGGAGAGCAGGTCGAGGATGACGCGGAAGGTTCGCGAAATGCCGTATTTCGAGGTTCCGTGCTGGCGGGCGTGATGCGTCACCGGCATCTCGCCGATGCGGCTGCTCGGTACGACGCCGGCCACCCAGGCCGGAATGAAGCGGTGCATCTCGCCCATCAGCTTGACCTGCTTGATGATCGAGGCCTGGTAGACCTTCAGGCTGCACCC
>Ga0307515_10002709_pt1 | contig 37903 bp, 36 predicted proteins | sample 17_EM_MG_FD_194513 | JGI IMG/M metagenome (GOLD analysis project Ga0307515, IMG submission 194513) | Populus trichocarpa ectomycorrhiza microbial communities from riparian zone in the Pacific Northwest, United States - 17_EM | ecosystem: Host-associated > Plants > Roots > Unclassified | place... | reverse complement strand
GAGTATATATTCGGCAGACCGCAGCCAGTCCAGATATAGCGTGTGTAGATGGGTAGCTATATAGATACATAGATACATAGATGAGAATACAAACTGAATACATGACTGTGATTCGAGGTGCTCCCAGTCATGTCGCCGGCGCTCCCATGTTTGTCACCGGCGCTCCCAGGTGCTCCCAGGCTTGTCGTGGATCGCCAGGCGTTGTGTAAACGGCTTCAGCATAACTGCAGCCCCTGCGAAGAGTGTAACACACGTGTTGTTCTGATGATGCATATACGTCACCGCAAAGTAAAGGAGGTACGTATGCAACGCGAGCCGTCGCCTGGGCGACGGATAGCGTGTAATTCTCCGTCAGAGCGTACGAGGTTCCGTCAGAGCCGTCAGAGCGGTCCGGAACACCCGGGTGTTTCAGACGGAAATTAGGGTCATTGCTGATGAATATTCAAGCCATCTCTGGATGATAGCTATAAAGACATTGAAGCCAAGGACCTGAAGGAACACCCCCTGGAGAAGATTGTACACGAAAAATATCGTGCGTTTCTACCGCTATTCAGTAAGGTTCTTGTGGACGGGTTCGCACCACACCGACTAGGAATTGATTATGAGGTCTGCTTGAGGGACTGAGAGATGCTTATTCGGTGACCACAGTACTCGATGTTAAGAGCTTAGCTGGTAGTTTTGAAGCAATGGCTTGAAGAGAATATGTCCAAAGGATTTATTTGACAATCATTGTCACCTTTTGCAGCACCAGCGCTGTTCGTGACAAAACCAGACAGAGGACTCTGACTCGGCATTGATTACCAGGACATAAATAGCAAGTCAATCAGAAACCGGTATCCCCTTCCCCTTATACAAGAAACATTGAACCTTCTTTGAGAAGATTGAATATATATAAAGTTAGATGTTCAAGGAGCATATAATCTGTCACGAGTTTAGGAGGGGGACAAGCACAAGTTAGTCTTCCAGACAAGATATGGTCCATTTGAACCAACAGTCATGCAGTTCAGAACAACACATACTCCTGCAGATTTTCATGGATATATTAATAATGGTCTAAGAGAAGTATTGGAAGATGTTACATCTGCATATCTTAGTGTTTGCAACGGTTCCGGACTGTCCCTTCGGGTCCGGGTTAGGGTGCAAACCTAACCGTTGCCAAATTGGTGGTCTGAGTGGTGATTATACCTGCACCATCAACTCGATTACGGTTCAATGGTAAACTCCCAACCCGTCTGAATTGGGATGGTTGTCAGCCGGTCTCCCAGTGTGTCCATCTATAGATTCATATACGGCTCTTGGTTTTGCATTTTGTTATTAATATCTTAACAAAATCGCGTTTTCAACACCCAATAATACGTTTTTGCATGTTTCGCAGTTTGCAATATTGATTGATTTGGAATCTGTGTTTTACCTGTGATAGATTCTATTTTTGCCTATACCGGCGGTCAATTATTCCGCTATGAGCACGATGATCCGCACGATACCTTGATGACCAAATATGCCAGTCCAAAATCTGTTGACTCTCCGTTGACGCTCATTTTCAGGATAAGGCCGGGAGAATGTCACTGATGTTTTTGGCAGTAATGGCTGCCAATAATTCATAAATGGATGTCTGCAACCACTCAGAACATACATTACCCCAGATACAAAGCTAAAAATCGTTGACGCTCCGTTGATGCTCATTCTCCGAATTGGGCGGTGACCATGCAGCTGTCGCTTTTGCCCATGAAAGATGCCTATACTTTGGTTATGCATAACAGCGACCAAATGACTGTTCAATTACCATACTTACAAGACCACAAATCATTGACACTCCATTGACGCTCTTTTTAATGTATTGTCCATTCAACATCTGCTGCCCTCAATAATTATTTTCATCATGATTTGAAATTATTGATTGTCTTTCTGACAGATTGAGACTCGGCCCTGTGGCAAAGCTGAGTGTAGGAACATTCTTGTACTGTTTGCTTTCACACGACCAAAATTGATATATCGTGCAAACATATTCATTGCGCCTGCTACACATCTGTTTATCGACTGATATTCACAAGCTACTGCTCACCATTCGCCCATAATATATGTCTAATTGAAACTCTCAGTCGAGATACATAAAGAAACTGGTGAAACATTGACACATTCTGTCTGACAACTTCTTCGCTCCCTTATTCCTCCTCATTTCGATTGCATTGACCGCCACCCACACCTTTCCAGCCTGTCACTTTGACATATGTGATGGCCGAATTAATCCGGGAATATCTGGCATGGCACTCACATCCCGCCACTCAGGGCATTGTGTATGCTCGATGCCATTGTCTTACACTATATCAGCTTCAACATCTGCCACGCAATCATCGTGGCTATGACTTGGATTATCCAAGTGGCCATTCCAGTTAACCCAATTTTTGGTATCCGGAATGCGTTCAGGTGCGCTATCCTAATCACTTTCAACTGGAGGATGGTTGAGTCTTCTGATTCGGCGGACATTTAATATTTGAGTTCGTCCACCCCGGAGGTCTTTGGAAGACAATGCTGGTGGCAACAGTGATCTTTCTGACAATTTAAATGCAGCTGCACCATCATCTTGAAAGAGTGACCAGGATACTTTGATGATCACTTCAGTATCCGAAATGTATCCTACGGCTGCCATCTGCTTCTGTTGAGCGCGAGATTCCCTCTGTGTAGCACATAGGTTTTGGCTGCCCTGCCACATCTCCAAAATGTCGTGAACTTTGGCCATTCTGTGCAATTTCCTTTCGTCCTCCACTTGCTTCATCTCTGAGTTGTTTTCTGTGTTTGTCATATCCAATGCTCGGTCATCGCTTGCCAGAATGCCGTTATTGGATCAAGCAAACTGCCTTACAATGACTTGTTGGCGAATGGTCTTGCCTGTGGTTGTTGACTGCATCCAGCCGATAACATCACGGCCAAAGAAAAAACTGGGCTCCACTCTGACACCATGTAGTATGATGGAGAATATGTCGAGGGCCACATTGGAGAGATCAGCTTACTTTGAGTGCGTTTCCTCTTGTTGGCGCCACCAGTCGGTGATGTCAGGTAATCAAACTGCAGTGCCAATCTTCATTGGGTCGGATTGGTAATCATTGTGATTTGGGGTAATGTGCCCCCAGTTCTTTGGCGCTTCGGGCGGGGAATTCAAATGGAGCCTGGCCGGAGTCAATAAGCGTGCTGCGCGATCACTTCATGAAGATGTCGTTTCAGTCACATTGCTAGGCGATAAGTATTGTTCATCATCGCTGGACAAATGATATGGATCACATGACGATTGACAGGATCCTGAAGCCATTGCAGAGGGGATGAAATTGCTGCTCGGGACACTGTCAGGTTTATTGACTGGCACACATCGATGTTTGGAATGGTCATCATCCTCCTCATACTTCAGACAGGCCTGTTGGTATTGGGTAGTATAGGATGTCTCATCCTGAGGAGTAATATCCATTCACTTGTCCCACATTCTAAACAATCGCAACATCCGGAAAGAATCGAGGATATGTGCTGGAATGAGAACCATACCCGTCGACGGAGTCACTTCAGCATAATATTCGGTTAGCCTCTGTCGAGCAAACTTCATGGCCAAGACCAGGTCATCCTTCTATTGTGTCTTCTTCTTAGCCAAAGCTCGCGTAAGGCCATCCATGCGATCGAACATGTCATTGTACACTGTGATAACGTGATGCAATGTGACTGCACCCCTCTCCACCATCCACAGGGTCCAAAATCGGAATAGCCTCAATAGTTGCATGACATACTCGACAACCGTCGTTTCATTTTGTGTTGTGACGAGTGGATGGTTCTCACTATATATTGGATTTCAGAGCCACTCGCAGGTGAATTCTGGTAATCTGTAGGCTCACTTAAGCATCTCGAGTGTCGAGTTCCAAAGTGTCTCCACATCCATAATAGGCAGTACTGCGATGCAGACTCTGGCTGTTTGAGAGTCAATGAAGTCGTTTCGACGACCAGGTGTCAGAGTAATCAATACCGCAAGCATTCTGTGCTATATGAAGGTCTGTTTCAGGACTTTCAAAATATCTTGAAATATGTATATTCTCAATAATCTTTGCTAAACCTGGTCTCATGGCCGACATCTTGGTGATTATAGCATTGCCCTCTTTTCGAAATCTGTGACTCTTCCCAATCTCAATGCATTCATTCTCTCCAAATTGCTGATCGTGCTCATGGGGTTCCCAAAACTTGGTGCGGCCTTTTACACCTAGACAACTCATGAATGCACCTGAAGCCAGCTGTATGATGTGCGCCATGGATGGTATGTAGTTCCTCAATGCAGGATACTCGATTCCGGAGGCCTCAAGTGTTGATTGCAGCTCGCTTGTCATCGGGTAATCTGAGGAAAAATTATTGGCCGTAATTCACAGCAATGGGCTATCGGTAAGCTCAAAATGATCAAGCACATCCTTCCAATGCACAGCTAGCCTTGCTCCAGTATGTTGGCCCTCAACCTATCATTCTGAATCAGCTTTCGAAACTGTAAAACAACCGGCGATCAACCCCATCGAAAGCGAGTTGTTCTTCACGTAATGTCCAATTACGATCCATATTGTAAGCAATGACTGATGGTATGGTGAGTTTGTTAGTTGATGTCCATCTGTCCAAAGCTAAACTAACCTTATTTTGTGATGGCAATTGCTTCTTATTGCATTCATGGTCAGTGCATATTCCCTCGGGCAGATGTTGCCTATGGTAGTGGTGGACAGCAGCTCTAGGTCACTTCGGAATGCTTTCTCTGACTGTCGTAGAGTCGAGATTTGATATAGCATTCCAGGGCATATGAGCCGAGACAAATCGAAACATGAGGTAGTGATCCCATGTGCCTTGGTGAAATTCGGAAGTTTCAAAGTCCTTAGCTGCCAGTATGGAGCATTTTGTCTGTCATTTCGGTCATTATGGATCACCCTAGATGTTAATTATGAATTTCCTCCATGTACTTACTGTTGTAATTCCTCAACTTCCTTGCCTCTTCAGGATGGCCAAAGCTGTTTCATCGATCGTTGAACTAGTCAATTCAGTGACTTCCGACTCTGTTAGCCCATTGAACTTTACGATGTAAGCCTTTGGCAGCAAGTGTTTTCCTATTGAGCTGGTCCCATGATCTGATGGATGGCGGATAACTAGATGACAAACGATACATATGATTCCAGGGCTGCCGGTCTCCTCCAATCTGCAGTCCAAATAAAATCTCCATGAAGACACATATCGAGGATTATTCCAAGCAATAGGTCTCTTCGAGCCTACATTCATCGAAGCCCACAAAGCATTGAACATGATTTGTAAAGCAAGGTTGCTCAAATCACTAATAAAGACAGGATCATTGTTGGAAGAGATCACAACTTCTAGCAACAAGGTATTTAACCATTGTGGATGCGACATGGCAGTAGGAAATAGAATGTTGGGTTATCCAACTGGAATCACTGCCACAGGTTACGTTATAGCATAGTAGAATGTGTGTTCTTCAATATTGACTCAAGAGGTACAACCAAAAAAATCGGATCGGTGAGACATTGAAACCCTATTTGCAACGTTGTATACAAGGACATATTGAGAACACTGACTGCGTAAAACTCAATTTAGAAACACCACAATGCAGTTCATTGCTATGTATCTTGCTGAGCCTCAACAAAAAGTGTTGATGCCCGGTGGGGGCTCAATTGTACAAGGCCGACACCATATCGTCAGTGGCATTGTTGCTAATAAAGGCTGCCGATAGGTTGATTGTGGATTAGCTGCATTACATTGCCCTGAGACTATGCAACATGCAAGATCCAAAATCGTGGACGCTCCATTGATGCTCATTTTTCGACATAGTAATGATGTCGACGCAATCATTTCGCTTCGAAAGGCGGCCGATGGTTCGATTCTAGATCCATGTTCTCATACAGCTGCATGATTATCAAAGATGCTAGGCCGAAAATTGTTGACACTCATTTTTAATGCATTGATATAGTGTTAGCAACTGTTCTGGACGGTCACTTCAGGTCCAGATCCCGGTTGGGAACACACTGGTGCCAAATAAGTGGTCCGGGTCATCAATGAACCAAAACTGTCCATTCGGGAACAATTCAATAGAAATCTCCCTACCCGTCTGAATTTGGTAGGCATTAAGTGGGTTGTCCAGCGGGTCCATCTGCAAATACATATATTGCACTTGCCTTTGCAATTTGATAATAGTACTCAATCAAAATCATTTCTTCAGCATCCAGGGTTCACACATTGCATGTTTTGCAGGTTGCAATATCGATAATATTTGAATTCATGTTTTTCCTTTAATAATTTGTTTTTTTGACCATGGAGGTGGTCAATGGTGCTATTATAAGCTCAAATATCCATGCGATGCTTTCATTACCCAATATGCATCACCCAAAATTGATAACCTTCAGTTGACGCTAGGTTGACGGATATATTCAGAATGGGGCCATGACCATGTCACTTCCTCTTTTGCTTATAATGCCTGCCAATATGTTGGTTATTGATAACAGCGAGCAAATGACTTACCAATTACCTGATTTACAAGACCGAAAATTGTTGAGGCTCCATTGACTGTCATTTTCAGAATGGGGAAGTCACCGTGTCGCTGGCTCTTTTGCTGACAAATGCTGCCAATATGTTGGTTACACATAACATCAAGCATATCCCTTTACAATTACCTTACTTACATTACCAACAATCATTGACGCTCTGTTGACACTAAGGGTAAGGTGGTAGCGACATCGACAATGAGCCGATTAGAAATAAAGGCGGCCACACATTGAGTATGGGTAAATGCTGTAGTACAACCGTTGGAATATACCAGATGCAACACCCGAACTCATCAACGCTCTGTTGATGCACTGTTGAAGCTCATTTTCAGGTGTAGCGATATCAACACTAACCATATTTCCCAAAAAGGTGGCCAATATTTCGATTATGGGTAAATGCCGTAGCACAGCCGTTGGATTATACACGATGCAACACCCAAAATCATTGATGCTCTGTTGACGCTCATTGTCAGAATTGGGCTGTGACCATGTTGCTGTCTCTTTTGCCCATCAAGGCTGCCAATACATTGTTTATGGGTAAATCCCGTAGCACAGCCCTTAGTTTATACAAGATGCAACGCCCATGATTGTTGACGCTCGGTCGACGCTCTGTTGACACTCTGTAGACGCTCTGTTGACGCTCAATTTCAGGTGCAGCGAGATCGACATGTACCAGATTGCCAAAAAAGGCGGCCAATACTTCGATTATGGATAAACGCCGTAGCACAGCCCTTGGATCAGATAAGATTCAACACCCAAAATATTTGACGCTCTGTTGACGCTCTGGGGATACTCATTTTTTGGTGTAGCGACAACGACATTTACTATAATGCCTATACGGGCGGCCAATACTTCTATTATGGGTAAAAGCCATGGCATAGCCCTTGGATTATACAAGATGCAACACCCGAAATCGTTGACACTCTGTTGATGCTCATTTTTAGGTGTAGCGACATTGACATTAACCATATTGCCTATAAAGGAGGCCAATACTATGATTATGGGTAAAAGCCGTTGCACAGCCCTTGGATTATACATGATGCAACACCCACAATTGTTGATGCTCTGTTGACGCTCATTTTCAGAATGGGGCTGTGACCATGTCGCTTTCTGTTTTGCCCATATAGGCTGCCAATATGGTGAGTATGGATGACAGCGAGCAAATCCATTCCCAAACAACTGAGGTACAAGACCGAAAATCGTTGATGCTCCGTTGACACTTATTTTCATAATGGGGCTGTCACCATGTTGCTTTCTGTTGTGCCAATAGAGGCTGCTGATACATTGTTTATGGATAACAGCGACCAGATCGCTTCCACATTAACTTACTTTCAAGACCAAAAATCGTTGACACTCCGTTGATGCTCATTTTCTGAATGGGGCTGTTACCGTGTCGTTTTCTGTCTCGGCTATAAAGGCTGCCAATACGTTGGTTAAGCATAACAGCGAGCAAATCGCTTCTCAATTAACTTACTTTGAAGACCAAAGATTCTTGACACTCTGTTGACTCTCATTTTCAGCATGGGGCTGTAACCATGTCGATGGATCATTTGCCTGTCAGGGCAGCCAATATGTTGATTATGGATAACAGCGAGCAAATCACTTCCTAATTAAGTTGCGTACAAGTCCAATAATCATTGACGCTACGTTGACAGTCATTTCCAGAATAGGGCTGTTATCGTGTCGCTTTCTCTTTTGCCTATAAAGGCTGCTAACACGTTGGTTATGCATAACAGCGCGCAAATCACTTCCCAATTAACTTACTTACAACACCAAAAATCATTGACATTCCATTGCCTCTCATTTTCAGCATGGGGCTGTAACTGTGTTGTAGTTTCTTTTGCCTATCAAGGCAGCCAATACGTTTGTTATGAATAACAGCTAGCAAATGGCTTTCCAGTTGACTTACTTACAAGACCAAAAATTGTTGACGCTCCATTGATGGTCACCATAAACATGTTCTAACTGTTGTTGTATGGTTAATAACTTTGTACAAATTATCACATAGTCATTATTGACAGCCAATGTATAATTTGTATGAATACTCAGTTGTATCGAAAAGCTTTGTGGTGACTCAATATCTGAACCACTGATGCACATGGTGTCTGAGTGATGGATCATGTAGCATTGTCACAGTCCAGCGCTTTCAGCTCGCAGTTTACCGCATGTAGATCCATACACCAATTTTTCATTAATGTAGCCCAACTTCCTCACTTTGCCTTATCCAGTTCCTTCTCCTCAATTTCCATGACCTACCATAAGCAATTTTCAAAATGTTGACTATGTGCACCAGGTCTGAACGCAGAGTGATGCAGTTGGATGTATGGATGAATGTAATATGATGGTGGTCATTCATACATATCCGCGTTGCGCATTGACCGCTTCTTCTATGACCCGTAAGCCAACACTGACTCAAATTTTGTTAGTAAATTTTGTCTCCAATGTAGATTGCACATTCTCAATTATCTGTAAGAGGCAGGACAACATCAGGTTCATCAATCGTCAATCAACTCGGTTTGGAGTCTAGATCTTTGATATGGCCCGTATGACCCTTGCACATGCACAGACAAATGATCATTTCTCACAATTTGGTCACTGAAATCGAAAAAATGCTGACATGTAGCAAACTAGGTACACGAATCGCTTTTTGTGGAGATATGCTGTCAATAATCACAAGTTGTGCATGTAGTGTTCAGATGGCAAAGAAGCAATCACAATACGTTCATCTGAATCAAATACCTGCATTGAAATTAGCTAGGTACGGTATATGCAGGGGTAAAAGCTTAAAAGTTTAACAGGCTTCGATTTCTGTATCATTGAAAAATTGGATACCTCGTTGGGCATGAGAGCTGATATGTATATGTGAGACTGTGTTTTCCCGGATGCTAGTCTCATATGGCTACTTTCACCTCATGAAGCTACTTGCGGCATAGCGATCTTCCACTGACATTAAGACATATCTCCATCACCTCTCCAAATGTTGTCAGCGCAGTAGCAGGTGCAAACTGATCGAATTGCGGCTTAATGACTACCATAACAGTCAATATGGCTGTTCTGTACGTCAAATCATACTAATGATGCAAGACGAAAAATTGTTCACACTCAACTTCAGGATGTAGCAGGGAGGATGTCTCTGCTTGTTTCGATTTTAAAGGCGGCCAATAAAACAAAGTAAGACAATGATGTACCAAAGTTAATATTTTGGACATGACAGTAGGATATCTGAATGCGACCATAGATAGAAAAACCTGAAAACGTCAACCAGAGATTGAAACCGATGGGTCAAGCCAAACCCGGCAAAACCTGTGGGTTGACGGGTGCGGGTACGGGCTTGGCACGCCAAGAAGCAGGGGATTGGGTTTTTGGGATGGTCAGGAACCGAACCTAACTGTTTTTCTGGTCCAAACCCGGACCACTGGAGGGTGACCTGGACCCGTTGCTAACACTACATAGGTACAATATCGTCAAAAGCATTTTTGAATAGAAATGCGGCCGATAGCTCAATTTTGGATTGATGTGGTCGCACAGCCCCTTGATTATCGAAGATGCAAGGCTCAAATTAATTCACGCTCTGTTGATGATCATTTTTGAGGCATAGGTACGATGTCGACGAAAGCATTTTTGATCAAAATGGCCGCTGATAGTTCAATTATGGATTAATGTCAGTGCACAGCCCCATGATTATCCAAAATGGAAGGTCTAAGATCGTTGATGCTGCATTGACTCTGATTTTCAGGGCATAGGTATGATGTCGTTGGAAGCATTTTTGCCTAGACAGGCTGCCAAAATTTCAACTATGGCTTAGTCTCATTGCACATCCCCTTGATTATCGAAGAAGCAAGGCCTAGAATTGTTGACACTCCATTGACGCTAATGTTTAAGACATAGCAGCGATGTCGTCGCAACCATTTCTACCTAGAACAGGGGCTGATAGTTCGATTATGGGTTGATGTCGCCGCACAGCCATTGGATTTTCCAAGATGCAAGGCCATAAGTCTTTGATGCTCGGTTGACACTCATTTTTAGGACATTGTAGCATCGTTGTTGCACCAATTGTTGCCTGGAAAGGCGGCCAATAGTGCGATTATGGGTTAATGTCGCTGCACAGCACTTTGGATTTTCCATGATGCAAGGACAAATATCTTTTACACTCCAGTGATGCTCATTTTTAGGATGGGGCAATGAGCGTGTCATTTGGCTTTTTGGCTATAACGCCAACCGATCAATTCACTTTGGAAGGATGTGACAATGCAGCCTTTTGATTGCCGAATGTGTAAGACTGAAAATCGTTGACGCTCTGTTGACGCTCACATTACTCACATCGAAACAACCTTCGTACATCCAATGATTGTATGCAATAAATCGTTTATTCATTATTGACATCCAATATTGCGTTTGTGGGTATTATCATTTGCATCCAGGATCTTTGTTACCTCTCAATTTCTGATCCACCTCTATCCATATTTTCTGAGTCAGAGATGACGTGGCCCCATCCCAGTTGTGCGCTTTCCGCTGGCAATTTACAGCATGAAGATCATTTCACATGTTTTCGGTAAATATAGCTCGACTTCCTCACATTGCCTCATGCAGCTCCTTCTCATCCATTTCCCTAACATACCATAAACGATTTCAAATATCGCAACCATGTGCACCAGGTCTGTGTGGAGAGTTATGCAGTCGGCCGCGTGGATGAATACAGCTTGACCGTCGCCATTCCGTCAGATTCATATTGGGCACTGACCCCTGTTTCTAAGACTGGTATGATATCACTCACTCAAATTTTGGTATTATATTTCGTCACTAATATAGCTTTTGATTTCTCACTTAACAGTAATCGGCTAACAGAAATAGAATGTGTTGGCCATCTTACAGACTGCTTTGGATTGTAAAACTTTGACATGGTGCGTTCCACCCTTGCACATGCACAGACGAATCATCATATCTCACAATTTGGTCACTGAAATCAGGAAAAAGCTGACACAGAGCAAGATTGGTACAGAAATTGCTTTCATTGAGATATGACGTCAACATAACCAAGTTGCCTCTCTGGTGCTCCGCTGACGCAGGAGCCGTCTCCATGTTATCATTTTAATCCGATTTCCATTTGGTGATTAGCCGGGGAGGCTATATGCAGGGGAAAAAGCTTCCGTGTGCTAAAGGCTTCGAATTCTGAATGAGTGATGTATCGCGCCCCACAGTTGGCGCAAGACTGGTTATAGTGGTGTTCAACTGTGGCTTACCAGAAACTATCCTCATACGACTGCTTCCTCGTTGAGAAGTCCATTGCGGCATTCACAATATTCCCAGGACAATGTCAAGACTCTCCATATGCTCTCCAAATGTTTTCAGTGTAGGAGCCGATGCATCCTCATCTGTTTGAGGTTTAACGACTGCCGGAACCCTCAATTCGGGTGTGCCGTACTTCCTATCTCCTTCACGTAGGGAATCGGCTGCGTCCTCCCATCCCAGTTGCATCATTTTGTCAAGCTTCATCTGCTTTTACCGAAACGTCTCCATGCGCTGCTGTCCCATTTTGGTGATTGTGCCCATCACCCAGCCAGGTTTGTCATCTTCGCTCAGCTGGCCCTGCTCTGTCTCTTCATCATCCTCATCGTCCACATCCTCACCATGGTTGGAACATGCAAGATCACTCAGACAGTCTCCGATAGCAACCATCATCTGCTGAAATGTCATTTAGGGCTCTCTGTTCGTCAATTGGGTGTTTTCAGCTGTCTTCATATCTTCCTGCTCTTGCTGAACCGCTTCCTCTGTGTCTTCAACTCGCTTTCTTGCACCGGTAGTTTCGCTCTCAACATAATTCTCAATCCATTTCACTTTCTCTTCATTGCTTCCGAAGTGTGTTTCTCGTTGTTTCTCGGCCGCAAGCTTCTTTTTGGATCGCAAGCTGTACAATGCCCCAAGAGCTTGGACTGGTTCTACTTCCAAGTGGCTGTTGCCTTCATTTGCTTGATGACGTAGTTGGGTGGACTGCTTTGTCGATTTGCCATATTTGCCCGCCGGAAGTTGCAAAAAGCTCTTTTTCACAGCTTTGACCACTGTAGATTGCGTTGACTTTGTTGTTGGGGGAGATGTTGGATGTTGCAAAATATGGACAATATTGAGGCAAGCTGCGTTTTTTATGTCAAGGTTAGTACGATTACTCATCTTGAACAAAGCAAAATCTCTCTGTTGACTGTCAATAAATTGGGAATAGTTAGGCTAACTGTACAACATGACATGATTGTTACCGTCAGTTTCATGTTATATCATGGGGATTATTTGAGACAAACATCAGCAGATGTTCTTTCCCTCGAATAATGTCCTATGTATATCTGACAATCATCACGATTGGGGCTGTGGTACACCGCATCTTATCCCTGTCAACAAACAAGCCACATTGGACAAACTTGTTGCACATTGTGGGGCGGTGGGAAACCCCTGCAACTTGCAGTCATACTCAGCAGGGTTCATCTTGAGTATAACGAACATGTTGGCTGCTACTAATTCAACTCTGACATGAAGCTGACTATATAGTCCTGAGAACTTCCCACTTCTTTTCGTTATGATCTTCCTCTCCTATTCCACTCCAGCAACTCAAGGATACACAACCACCTCAGCCAGGTGAGGAGTGGATCTGAATCAAGCCGATTGGCGGGTGATACATCAAATCGGTTAACTCATTGGCACACAGCAAAAACGCAGACACCAGTTAGTCCACCTCGATGCTGCCAATGCTGCAACCAATCATACGACCCGGGATGCACATTGAAAAATCGTCTGTAAGACTGGAGGCAGCAAGCATAAGAAGCAGCAAGCAGTTGGATGTGAGTATATCCATATCGAGGTAAACGGCTGTCAGTTAAGCTTATATCTCAAAGCTGGTGTCTGTAGAGAGCTTCATGACCAATTTATCACTGCCCATAATGGGAAACCTCCATGGTCGACAAAGGCATTTGTCCGCAGAGTCCGAGACATCGAACCTCGTTGTGTTGTCTGCTCTGGGATTATCGCGGATGAATATCCTGATAACCATCCCCATGAGTGGATGAAACAGGCTGCAATCACATCACAGGAGGCTACGGAAGAGTATATGGTAGAGGTAATAGCCCAATCTCATTGTTCCAAGCAGCAACTAATTTGTTGTACATTTTCAACATGTCTGCTACCATGGCAAGGCAAGCAAGGCGGGTACAGCTGGAACAGTCTGACATGCGCCTGGCCTTGAATATGGCCAAAATGGCCAAAGAAGGCTTTTCGCACGCCGCAATAGAGGAAACGTAATATCTGATCAACAAACATAGCGCTGAGGTCCAGGAAGAGAACAAGCGGGGTGTTGACTTTCCTTGGCATAAAACAGTGAAGGCTGTGATAGGAAGACACCTGGCTATGCTTTGTCAAAACCACACGGCAGGATCCCTTTCTTGCCAATGTTGCACCTCTAAGAATCCTCAGACAGGCGGGAGACGCAACGAAACAGGCGCACCTACACCCGACTGACGCAGACAGTCTACTCCAGAGCCGATGCCACCTGTGCCCGGAATGCCTCCCAACCCAACCGGTAACAATTCCGGAGGTAAACGTTCCCAAATCGTATATTTGCCCGCCGGATATGTGTAGTCACATACATCTCATTCCTGTGCTGAATTTTTCACTCCGGATGCATGTGCCCAGGATAGCCAGCACGATACAGATTTTGATGGAGATATGCTGCTTGATGATAGAACATCCACTGGTTAGTTCACTATCTGCTGTGTGGTAATGCAGCTAACATCCAGTTTGAAGACCAGAGCAGCCAATTGAGCGAACTTGCAAGTGATGACAAGCATTGATCAAATGGCACAGGATTTTGGAGATTATCATCATATATTTATATATATTATTAAAGAACAATGAAGTGATCAGGAAGAAAGTAAATGATGATGCGAGAATGGCAGCAAAAACAATGTGAACGATGGAGTACACCAAATCAAATGATTGCATATTGTGGATACGCCCATGGCAAAATGAGCATCAATGGAGCGTCAACAATTTTAGGTAATGTAAGTCTCGTTATTAAAAATTGACTAGGTCGTGGTTATACATAATGCAAGTATTGGCCGCCTTTATAGGCAAAAATTATTGTGACACACTCCCCACCCCATCCTGAAAATGATTGTCAATGGCACCTCAATGATTTTCAGTGTTGTAAATCAGGTAATTAAAAATAGTTATGGTCGTGGTGATACATAATCCAAGCGTTGGCTGCCTTTATAGGCAAAAAGTATTGCGACACGTTCCCTACCCCATCCTGACAATGAGCGTCAACGGTGTGTCAACAATTTTAGGTCTTGTAAGTCAGGTCATTAAGAATTGATATGGTCGTGGTTATACATAATTGATTTATTGGCTGCCTTTATATGCAAAAATCATTGCGACATGCTCCCTACCTCATCTTGAAAATGTGCATCAGCAGTGTGTGAACATTTTTAGGTCATGTAAGTCAGGTAATTAAGAATTGATATGGTCATGGCTATACATAACATATGTATTAGCCGCCTGTATTCAGAAAATTTATAATTACACACTCCCTACCTCATCGTGAAAATGAGTGTCAACAGAGCGTCAACGATTTCTGGTCATGCTTCCTGGGTAATCACACAGCGGATAGGTTGCAGAGAGTCACAAAGGAATTGTTGGCCGCCGTTAAAGACAAACCACATTGCGATACCCTCCCTGCCCTATCTTGAAACTAGGTGTCAACAGAGTGTCAACAATTGTTGGTCGTGTATGTTGGGTAATCTGGGGGGCGCCAGGTTGCAAACAGTCATAAATGGAGTACTGGCTACCTTTATAGGCAAAAGAGAAAGTGAAATGCTCCCTGCCCCATCTTGCAAATGAGTGTCAATGGAGTGTCAACGATTGTTGGCCTTCCATCATGGTTAATCACAGTGCAATGTGGCCATTATGGTCTATATACATCGTTTCGATTGTTTTTGTATGCTAAAAGGCTCAAGAATACTTGGTGGTAGCTCTGTCAATGAAATACGTTGTTACTGTCCCAGAGGATGTGGCCGGAATATCCCGTACATATCTGCCAATACAATCTGCCATATCCTGGTTAATGGATGGTTGTGATCAAGCGCCACTCAAGTCACCGAAGATGCAAGACCAAAAATCATTGACGCTCCGTTGATGCTCATTTTCAGCATGTAGTAGGGCACATGAGTCTGTTCGTGTCGCGCATTATGGCGGCCAATACTTCTAAAAGAAACCGTGACCTACCAATGTCAATATTTTACAATTACCAGTAGCATATCTGACTGTGACCATAAATGTGAAACACATAACGCAGATCCAGAGATTGGAACCTGCCTGTGTAGCCAAACCTGGCAAAACCCGTGGGTTGACGAGTACGGGTCTAGGTTGGGCCGGCCAAGAGTCAGCAGGTTGGTTTTTTGGACAGGTCTGGAACTGAACCAATCCATTGTTTGAGGTCCAAACCTGGACCCCTGGGAGGTTACCTGGACCCGTTGGTAACACTAGCCTATCTGGATAATATATGAATATATAGTAACATAGAAGAGGACTATAGTCAGCATGTAAAGTGGATCATGTGACGTCTTTCGGAAGCTGGACTTTAATTGCAATCCGAAAAATGCACATGTCATACAGAACCTGTGAGATACCTGGGATTGGTTATATTGCCAAATGGAAATTCAATGGATGAGGATGAAGTGGAAACAGTGACAAATTGGAGCCACCCAAAAGAGATACATAATGGCAGGTTGAATAACCTATCCAAAGTACCACAATGTCTTCGCTTTTGCAATCATTATAAACCCATTATTTCTAAGTATTCAGAACAACCATAGCCTTTAACGAGACTGACCATGAAGGATGAATCATTTAGATGGCAGTCAAAACAACAACTTGTGTTTGAGACAATGGTAACCGCGTTTACAATGGCACCAGTTATATGACACAGTCATCATAAGAGGGAGGTCGTTATTGAAACAGACAGCTAACAATATGTCTTGGCTGGGGTTCACCTACAATATGACGATGAAGAAGTGATGCATACTATGGCATAGTTCCCAAAAAGCACACACCGGCGGAATGCAAATACAATATATATGTTAAAGATCATATGGCTAATTTCGAACCACTGGAAGAATGGAGACCGGAATGCGAAGGTGCAGCATACCCCCTGTTGCTGATAATGGATCATCAAATTGTTGAATACATTATGACAAAGAGGCTATTGAATCAGAGACAAGCACAATGGTCAGAATTTTTGACTCGGTTTAACAACCAAATAGTCTATAGACCAGGGAAATCGAATGGGATGGCGGCTGCTTTGACTATGAGGCCAGGAGACCTCCCTGAAGGGGGGGAGTTTACAGATTGAAAAATATGGAACAGGTGGTTCTAAAGCCACAGAATCTACCGGCAGGATTGCGTTCATCGGCTGACATCCAGCACACCCTGGGTCATCATTCTGTTCCTGATCTTATGATAAAAGCATATGTGACTATTCTGTTACCAGGGAGAATACTAGAGGCAATTCGGACGAATAGTGGATTGAGAGAAATCACCATTGCGCTATGCATAGAGCGACATTGAAGGATGGGATATAGGGGGAGTCTGTCCGTACTAGAAAGTGATGCACTACTTTGATATTTTCTACAGGAGCAACATGATACAGCATTGGCCGGATATCCAAGACAAGCCAAGACTTCAGATCTCCTCGACTGAAGTGAGTATTCAAAGGTGATTTGGAGGGATGTCGACCAGTACGTATAGAAATGCCATAATTGTCGACAGTGTCAAAGTTCACAACACTCGATGTTTGGAGTCCTCCAACCCCTCCCCATTCTGAGTACAACATGGGAGAATATTTCGATTGTTTTTGTGGTAGGGTTACCAGAGTGCGGGGGATTTGAAGCAATCTGGGTGGTAGTGGACAGACTTTCAAAAATGCGATATTTCATCAGCTGCCACACAAAGATAGATATCCCAGGGGTAGCTGAGTGGTTTTTAAAAGAGTTGGTACACATCCATGGACTTCCAGCAACAATTGCTTTGGACTGGGGACCCTAGTTTGCCATGACCTTTTGGACCCAGATATGCAACTGCCTGGGGATTGTTCAAAGGATGTCAACAGTGTTCAGTCCACAGCCGGATGGCTGAACAGAACAAATAAATCCCAGTGTCGAACGGTACCTCTGGGTGTTTGTGAACCATCAACATGATGACTGGATGAAGTGGCTCCCGATGGCTGAGTTTGCCACACATAGTGGGATATCGGAAATGACACAACGCACGATGTGTTCTGCCATCCCGGGCATGGATCCCCATATGATGTTTTCAGGAGTTCAATCAGAGGAACAGCATTATCGATGCTGGGATGCCGACCAGGCCCGGGCGACAATGCTGCAGATCCGTGAACATCTCCGAGTAGAAATGAGGAGTGGTCAGGCATCGCATGAGGAAGGACGAGATGAAGGACGAATACTGGTGCCAAATGTGCAGGAACGGTCCAAACTGCGGTAGGATACTGGACAAATTCAAACACCGAGATCAACATGAAAGCTGGATTGGAAATGATTATGCCCCTTTACGGTAACCCGCCAGATATCCCTGTACGCGGATCAACCAGAGCTTCCCGTGTCATTACAAATTGATGGAATATAGGCTGTTTCACTTTTGGATCCCGTAGTTTATGATCCCCATGCTGGGCAACGAGTCAGCTCGCCACCCGCAGCTGACGTCGATGGCGAAGCAGTGTATCAAGTTTCGAGTGTTGACAATAGTCGGATGTATCAGAATCAGTTGAAGTATCGTATATGCTGGACCGGGAACAATTCCGTGACATGGGAACCCACGATGTTTATGGATGGGTTGCAAGCAGTAGGGGAGTTTCATCAGCAGTATCCAGAGAAGCCAGGACCATTGGGATAAGTTTTCAGAGAACCTCAAACCTGAGGGGGGGATACTGTCACAGCTCAGGTGACAAGTGATCGGGGGTGGTATCTGGCAGGAATTAGCGTTATGGAAGGATGGAGACACAGAGAGATGTGGAGCTGGTACAGGACGATTGTGTAGTGGTGAGCATATAGTTCGTTAAGATCAGGAAGTGGTGTGAGGTGTTGCAATGTGGGGTGATGTGGTGTGAGTTTTGTTGATAAGAGTTTGGTTGGTGGTGTGTAAGATCATCAGTGAGAATTCAGATGGTACATTGAAGCATGAGATATGATTCGAAGGTTGTAGACGAACTGTTTAAAAAGAGAGGTTGTTCTGGTGTTGGAGCATTTCCTTTTCTTCTCTCTTTACTCATTCTCTTGAATGGCAAAGAGAACAAATGACTTTGAAACAGCTTCGACTCTAGTCTTGTTTTAATTCCTCGATACAGACTCCAAGCGCTATTGTTCTTCAATTTCACATTATTGTTCGAAATATCGCCAACATCTGACCTCACCCATTATATACTGATTTATGAATCAACAACTTCTATGTCAAACCTTTGATTCACTTTACAAGGACCAACAGATAATGTCCTGATAGAGTAGAGTGAACCATACAAATGACCTTTCCGGTCTGTTCGTGTTTGTTGACATCATTAGGTTGGTTTAATGTCTGAAGAGGTGTACTTTGATTCCACTGTCCTAATAATACAAAATGATTGTGCATCTTACTGCAACATGACTCCATTCTCTGATAGCCACTTCACATGGTCCTCACCAGACTCCAGATTATGGTATATCATTGACATCAAGATGGTCAGTCCACTCAACATGCTCAGCAGGATTTGCATTTGCCCACTTACAAAGTGTTGGTGGAGATTACTTACGTGGTTATCATAACCACCAGGATCTTTATCTAGAAACCATGTGTGCGGATCACTGATTTGCCCTAGCTGGACATCTGACACAAATTCCTCACACTGCTGATTCAATACCCAGAAGGTCTATGTTATCACTGCCTGGTTTGCTGCGTAAAGATCAAGGCCTGTCCCACCACTTTTAGGTATGGTTACAAACTCAGAGGGATTTGATCAGTCATGGAATATGAGCTGAATTCTATGTGTTGATCTTTGTCCACTGCTGCACAAATGTGAAATATGTCCAAAACAATCCGCTAAGCACTTTGTTAGCCACCACTCTGAATGGTGAACCTGACTAGGAATAGGGTAAAAGAGGGGTGCCATATTTAAGGGAAGTGCACCATGTATAAGGGACATACACTGGGGAGTCTATTTGAATTTCTCTGTTGTCCTTGGAGGAATATTGCACTTGAGACTTTGCGTTGATCAGGAAAATGTATCTTAGTCACGGGGAACCTCCAGAAGAGTGAGAGAGGCGGTGCAGTGAAAACTTTCAACCATCAATTTCAGGAGAGAATTAGACACTTGTAGGGCATTCTGGCCAGGCGTCAGAGTCACTAGGATCTCTGACAACTTGTAAAGGAGTACAATGGTAGTGATCTGGATAAGTTTGAGAGAAAACCGGAGTGCCGGAGAGATCATTGGTAGCACATGGGAGTGTCACCCAACCAAGGCTGGGTTCCTAACATTATTCTAAGATATGACTGTGTTCTTATGAATATTCATTTGGACAACTGGAAATATCATGTGAGACCCTCTGCTTGTACACAACAAATGAATTACCCTCCACGGTGAATATAATGCGCAGGATAATGTTCAATATCACTTCTAATTCATTCTTTTGCTAGCTAACATCCTCAAAATTCAATTTTGTGCATTGCCACTGCAAAGTACCAAAGAAAACAGCAAGTGATTGAAAAATAACAGCAGGTACATCAAAACAGGGACTAGCCTAAGAGATTCAGGATATCAATCGAGCATGCCATCAATGCTATCTGGTGGATGTTCCATCTCATTGGGGGGAATAATGATAGAACACTCTGTTCATTCTCTGCATACAAAAGCTGGATGAACTCCAGGCAGTCACTAATAATTTGAACCTGGTGAGTAGGTGAAATTGAATACAAAGGTTGTTTGGATTGAATTGTCATATCTATCAATGGTGTGATGAGATGTTAGCTAGCTGTGAATCAAAATGGTGTTTGAAAGGTAATATAATATATTCGGGTGGAAAAGGGGAGCAACTACCAGGAGAAGAGGATTGCAATAATCGGGTGTACAGTCTGGGACAGGGGAGTATACAGAAAGTGATAGACAAGTGTAGCATGGAAAAACAGAGTGCCAATCCAGGTCGAAAAGTGCTGACAGGGATTCAGGAGGGTCTATCTCACATCAGCAAAATGTATGTTAGGTACACTAAGCCTCCAGGAGTGTGTGAGAGGAGGCCCAGTGTAAACTGCAAGGAGTCAATTGCAGGAGAGAATTTGACACTAGGAGGGCATTCCGAGTGGCCATCGTTGTTACTGGAATCCCTGATACCTGGTACAGGAGCAATATAGGAGGGTTTGTGATAGGTTTGGAAACATATCGGAGTGCTGGAGAGAACTTTGATATCACCTGGAAGTGGCACACAACCAATCCGGGAAACCCAATCACACTCTGAGTGATGGCTAGTTCATTGTGGATATTTAATGGTCGGACTGCGGGGATAGTCTGAGATTCTCCAAATGCATACTCTCTGCAGTGAATACGATGCATAAATTATTGTCAATCATCACTTCTCAATCATGCATATTCCAACTAACAATATCTTTAACAACATTCTACTTTTTGCATCTTGACATTCAGGAACGAAAGAATATGGCAAGTGATTACAAACTGAAAGAAGATACACTGAAACCATAACCCGACTAAGTTATCGAATGATATCAATCAAACATTGTGCCAATGGCATAGATGTCATCTTCCAATTCATCAGGGTCAACAAAAGCAAGAACACATACATTATAAATGGCGCTAAGAAACTGGGGTGGCTCCTTGTAGTTGCTGGTAATTTGTACATTGTGAGTGGGTGAAATTGAATTCCAATGTCTTCTGCCTCAATGTGTGATATGTGACAAGGGTGAAAGGGGATGTTAGCGAGCTGCGAATCAAAATGCAGTTCAAAGGCAATATGATATATTCAGATGCACAAGGGGAGCAACACCAAACAAAGGAGGAGTGCATGATGGGGAGTGCAAGTGGAAAAGAAGAGTACAGAGAGGGTGATGGGGGAGGACTGAATGAAATAGAAGCGCACTACTCCATGATGAGGAGTGTTGAAGGCGAGTCAGGAGTGCCAATCGCAGTGGAGAAGTACTGAAAAGGGGGGCGAGGAGCGTGCAAAGATATACTGATGTAACAATGCAGACTGAGGAGCGCCAGTGGAGATTATGGAGCAGCTGGCCCAGTGGAAAAGCACCCAAAGGGGAGGTAACAAGTGCAGAATGAAATAGTGGAGCACAATTCCAGCCAGAGGAGCCCCGATGTTAATTGAAGTGTATCTATCCCAGCGGAGCAGTGGCGATATGGGGGGTAACGAGTATGAAATGATATATTGGAGCAACAATGCAGTCCAAGGAGCGCCAGTTGGGGATTAAGGAGCACCCATCCCAGTGGAGAACCACTGCAATGAATGCAGATGGGGAATGAGAAGTGCACATCCCGGTGGTGGAGAACTGACCGGGGGTAAGAATTGTAGAATGATAGATCGGAGCAACAATCAAGACCAAGTAGTGCCAGTGGGGATTGAGAAGCGCCAGTTGTAGATTGAAACATGACAGTTCAGGATTGAGAAGCGCCGGTTGGGGATTGGGGAGCACCTATGCCAGCAGAGGAGCGCTGAAAGAGGAGGAACTGAGCATGAAAAAAATCGAAGAGAGCTAGGCTGAGACGTGTCTATCTTAACAGTGTTTGTGCGCAGAATGGGGGTTATGAAGCAGACCAGTAATGTGTAATTGATGTGGGTAGTGGCTTCTGGAATAAAATTTATCCCAGGTGATGGGGAAAATGTACCTTGATATTGATATTGAGAAACCATAACCATAGCCATCTTTCCACTCGCATGTTCAAATAGCGGATTATAAGTAGCTGCGGCCTCCCGAGCTATACTCTGCTAAGTATGAGGTTCAAGAACTGGAATGTAGTAGGCTGGGGCACCAAGCTATTAGTGGTGAAGAAGAAGTGATGGTGAATCAAATCCAGAACATTCATTTGGGTGAACCATGATTTCTTCTGATCCACAACCTTTGAGAGCTAAGCATAGTCAAACAGGGGCTCTTACACCTGGATTCAAAGTTCAGTCTCTGAGCCCAAATCCTGCCAGTAACTACAGACAATTGATCCACAAGTCCAATCTGCCACCCATCCTCGAATGGTGCAAATCATCAGTCTGAACTATGTATACTTTGTTGCCTGGTCAATATCGTAGGTCTGATAGAGGAGCATAAAACCGATATCAGGACATACAGCGTCTCATGTTCGCTGTTCAATGTTGCGAGATGGCTCCCTGGGAAATTGACACACAAATGATGTCCATCCAGGAGTGCCAGCTAATGCCCACTGATTATCCAGGGCTCCAAGGGCAAGTTCACAAGCATCTCCAACCCGGGAGTACTTCTCATCGGATAATATTGGGCAAGGAGTCTTTGTGAATACCATTGCCTGCACATACCTTTTGGTCAGTTCAGAAGTAACGCTTCAGTGTTAGGGAACGTTCTGATCTCCACTGGCCTAGATTTGTGGAACACTCTGGTCTCCAATAGACTTGGGCAGCATGAGCATCTGTGAAGGTGGTGCACAGCTACACTCAGATAAGTTATTGAGGAGGGCTGACTTTTGGCATTTGAGTGGTGGTTGTGCCACTGCCCCAGCTGGATGTTGGGAATCTGGAAGTGGAGGGTGTACAATGACAGTATTGGTACATTTCCAATTCTATGGCACTGGATCTCTTGTAGTTTGTACTGACTTGTCCCACGATGCCTGGCCAAGATGTTGGAATGCCATTGGGAATCCAAATTGTCAACTGTGATGTTGGATGACAAGGTTCAGTCTCCGGTGTCCTCACTTTCTTCATTTTCGATTTCCTCCTGATGAGTACCATCATCCTTCTTCATCAACAGAATGAGAGACATTAGTCATCTGCTATTCAATGGATATAAGGAGAGGGCTGGAAGTCATACATTTGATGGGCAATTAAAATTGACTGTTTTGTTGAATGCCAGTGCGAGTCCTCCCTCAAGGTGTGCTTGTTGATTCTTCTTTGAATAGTAATTCCTCACCTGGCTGGGAGTAGGTTCCATTTGCTGAAATGAAGTTAGATAGTTGGGGAATGAGGGAGACAGTGAATAAGTGCCACAGAATAATGGAAAGAATGGTGCAAGAAGTTGCACAATGTCAAGGAGAATGCAATGTGAGGTGTCCCTTGACCATGGGCGGGGACAATAATGTCAATGATTTCTACTTATATCGAGGATGGCAGTCTGGTGTTGCGATGTTGCCAGAATCTGGTGCACTGGATTCCTCATGCTCAATGCCACATGCTAGCACTGATATCAACAACACTCTGCATGTACAGAACAATTGGAGGTTTGTTGAAGCCAACACATATAGAATTGAACCAGACACACCGTGAACCAGAGACGCAGCTGAGGACAATCCGCAACATTAGGATCGTTCATGACATTAACTAACCCTCGGTGTTTGCCAAATGGATGCACTGAGAACCTGAGTGAGATCATGTACTGCTGCATATGACTGCTTCAAACTTAGTAATTATGTATGTAAATTCAAGCATTTGAGCTGACCACATGGTATACCATCGATGCAGCATGGAGAATCTGCAGAACAGAATAGATTAGGGATATTCTGTGCGACAGTGGAGTTACAAGGGTTCATACTGAGTTTGTTTTTGATAGGTGAGAAATATAAACATCTGTATGTGGTATATCCACTGGAGGAACACACTTATTCTCATGATATTCTGTTGGATTTATATGCTGTGGCTATATTAGTGGATGATAAGGTTATATTGTAAGCATAACTTCCCTTTGATGTGTTCATCTTGGGCCGTGTCTGCAGATTCCCATAACAGTACTAGTGCAGTTATTGGAGGAAGGGAGAGTACTGGGGTGTACAAAGAAGAGATACAAGTATAGAGAGCGAATGGTAAGGTACGATGATGATTCAGAGGTAATCTCATTGATCAAAGCACTTCTCAATGCCAAGATTGCTAACAAATGGGTCATGAATACTTACTCATATTCAGATTTTGTGCCTAATATCTAGTAAATCAGATGCCATTAAATTACAAATTCATTATGAGTCTCACTAACTACCAAGCTGTCATGATATAACAGTTGGGGTTGAAAGCTATATACAAGGATGGTATGATTCAACAGTGAGACATTGTGTCACTGCAAGGAGAGGAAAGATGGCGTGCAGCTCCGGGGAATTGAGGTGCACTGAAGAATGCATAGTTATGCTGGAATCAAAGCAAAGGCTGGGATTGCAGGCACACCTTTCTCTGTCCATTCATTGCACTCTTTCATGCTGTCCTATCTTAACTTAAGCTTTCAAGAATACCACTTGATGGACATCAGTTCACATAATCTATTTTCAGATACGGGTTTTTGTTGCCAAAACACACATATATTTAGAATTCAGTTTAGTCTGCACTAACAGCATTGGGAAGTAATGCGTCTTTGAGAAAGTACGGTACATGGAGCAGAGTGGGAGTAACTGCCGGTTATCAGCAGTACAGTTGGTGAGCAGAATCTGACTATTGATATTCTTCTATTCAAGCTCTAGCCCTTGGATAGAAGTCCAAACTGTCCAAAGCGATTGTAAGATTTAAAAGCATAGATCGAAACATACTGCTTGGCCAATATCGAGTTAAGTGAGATTACTGATTGGCCTGGGCAGTGCATACTTGGTTTAGTGTGCAGTGGCTACCTTCTTCCAATGGACAGTTAACATGGAGCTTAACATTCCTGGCATTATAGAGGCGTCCTTCACATACCAAATCCAGTCTAGATTTATATATCAGTACAGGCTGAGTGGGATGAGCTGCATGTACCTGAATGAGAAGTATGAAGTGTCTTGATAGATGCCAATCCGCGTGTACTGCTGACACTGATTTAAAGTCAAAGAAAAAAAATACTTCAGAATGAAGCGAATGAAAATATGAAATGCACCACAAACTTGGGACATGGCTCTTTGGTGGCTGAATGTTTCGTCCATAATTCATAACACTTTGTCAAAGTTGCCCTTATACCAGTCCAAGAATGTCATACTTGACAGGATCGCCGATCTAAGGTGTACCTAAACATCATTCATAGGCCAGGAAATGTGCAGCTGCACAAGCAGCTGCGAAGCTACAAATACCTGAGCTGTGTCTCATTATCCAAGTCTCTGGGATGTGGAACTGGAGCATGCCTGAAATATATGTCGCTATGCTAGCAAAAGCTGTGGTATTTGCCATGAACATGCAGGCCATATCTCAGATTGTGACATTTGTACTTGAGATCGCCTGGACTGTCTTCATTCGCAAATTGGGTTGGAGAATGTGCAGTGCATGATCAGTCATGATGAGACTCAAGATTTATGCAGAATTCTCCGGTCCACTTGGAAGTACTTGATCCACGCAGAGTTTTTTTTTTGATTTCGACAGTTGACCTTAGCCGTGGGGTTCTGGTGGACCAGAAAGTAGTCAAAACATGCTGTTTTAGCATTTTGATTTCAGAAGTCATTCCAGGCCTCAGGTTCCCAGTGAAGTTGAAATTAGCCATTGAGGAATGATTTGAGGACATTCGCAGAATCACAAATCATCATTCAACCATTGACATTGGCATGAGATAAGGTGAGCTCGGAAATCCAAATTGCAGCAGCAGGCTTGGGAAGATTTTCAACAATCTGATAATGACAAATACATTACTTCTGGAGGCTGAACAAGTCTATCTGCTCCAGCATAAACTCTCTACAGCAGCGTGGGACCTGTGCACTGATGCACCAGCAACATCACCAACGAGTGCTATTGATTGACTTCTTCTTATGATTGGCATCAATAATAAACACGAACACAAATAAAATCCCATCATAACTAACACTGATTCAAGAGACTAACATTCCTACATTGACACTGTGAAACGCTTCAAAATGACCAAGAAATGATGTATTTATACGGAAGATTTTGCCTTACAAATAACCATTTTGACTAATTATTGAAATGAGCAGGGTCGGATGTAGGTGATTTCGTTAACTATAATGTAATCTTGGAACAAGACCGAAGGGCCCAAAGTTCATATCGAGAGAATCAAGGTGAGTCAAGAGTTGAAGCTGTTTCAAAGTCGTAACTTGCTTTACTATTCAAGAGAATGAGTACAGAGAGAAGAAAAAGAAATCCACCAATGCCAAAAACTCTCTCTGTATATACAGTTCGTCTGCCACCATCAAATCATTCCTCACCTCTCGATGTTCCATCTGAATTCCGCCCCGTGATCATACACACCATCAACACAATTCCTTACCAACAACACCACTCCAGATCATCCAACGTCACAACACCTCAGACCACTTCCCTATCATAACAAATTTCACCACCACCACTTCGCTGCATCCAGGCACAGTTTCTGTGTCTCCCAACGTCTCCACCTTTCATCAACACCAAATCTTTTCACACCTTTTGTTTCGCACCATCTTTTCCTCTATCTTCTGACTTGCAACTTCCGAGCTGTGACAGGATCCCACTCCTAGGTTCGAGGTCCTCCAAGAACAGTTTCTAAACCTCCTAGCTTGTCATGATACCGTTGATGGAACTCCCCAACCCCTTGTAACCGGTGCACAAACTTTGCCGGTTCCCATGTCAAGGAATCATATCTTGTCCACCGTATAAGGTGCTGTAACTGATTCTGCTACAGTCAGCTATCCTCATCACTCGACACCTGATACTCCTCCTTGCCATCAACCTCAACTGGTGGTGGCGGCTCCACACATTGTCCGGCAAGAGGATCATTAACAACTGGATTCAATAGCGAAACAGGTTGTACCCGATGGATTAATCGTGTCGTGGGTATATATAACTCATAGGGAAATGGCGATATTCGGCAAACAACTGTAAAGGGTCCGAAACGTTTCCAATCCACTTTCCGTCTTGGCCTTGTAGTTTGTAGATCTTGAGCATGTAACCAAACCTGGGACCCTTCCTGTATATTTGGTGCTGGCGTTTGTCCTCGATTTGCCCCAGCCTCCTGTATCCCCTGGCTTCATCTCATTTCCACTCGGAGATGTTCATATATTGGTTACATTGTTGCCTGGACCTGGCCAGCATCGAACATTCGATTGTGCTGTTCCTTAGTTGGTTCTCCTGTGAATGACAACCGAGGATCTGCTCCCGGGACTGCAACGAAAGGGGTGCACTTCCTTCGCTCTGATGTCACATATTTTCAGCAAACTCCGCCATCGGTGACAATTGCACCCGGTCAGCGTGTTGCTGATTGACAAATACCCGGAGGTATTGTTCCATACTTCCATTGACTCGCTCTGCCTGACTGTACGTCAGTGGTTGGAACGCTGCTGTCATTCGGTGATCAATCCCATGGCAACAACATATCTGGCCCAAAAACTTTGAAGCAAACTGAGAACCTCTATCCGAAACAATTGTCAACGGGAGTCCACAAAGATGTACCACCTGTGCTAAGACCAACTCGGCCATCCCAGGGGCATCAATCATTGTATGGCAAGGGACGAAATGTCGCATTTTTGAGAGTCTTTCCACCACTACCCAGATTCCATCAAACCCCTCACACTCCAGTAACCCTACCACAATATCCATGCAGATGTCTCCCCAAAGTCAATTCAGAATGCGCAAAGGTCGGAGGACTCTAAGCGTCGAATGCCTTGAACTCTGGGATCGTTGCCGAATATTGCTATTCCATATTTACCAATCAATATTCTTTGGCATATTCTTCCAATAATACCATCAGTGCTGGAGATCAAAAGTCTTCGCTCGTCCCGGATGTCCTGCTAATGCCGTGTCATCGTGTTCCTGAATCATCCAAACACGCAGGGCGTCACTCTCTGGTACATATCATTATGCTCTATATGGTATTCATTCATTGTCCTCAATGTATTCAGTGATGGCAATTTGCTGCAGCCCACTCTTCATTCAGATTGCTTCCATCGTTTACCCTGGTTATGGGTCACCCATATATGCTTCTACCTTAGGATCGGAGATGGAGGGATGGCCCTGAGTGGGCTGGCGGTCCACAAACAAACCCAATTGTACCAGTAGGTTCTACGGCTTTAGAACCACCTATTGCACGTTTTCCATTCTTGCCTCCCTCCCCTCAGGGAGGTCTCCCAGCCTCCTTGTTGAAGCATCCATCTTTCCAGTAGATTTCACTGGACTAGTGTTAGCAACGGGTGCAGGTGACCTGCGAGCGGTCCAGGATTCACTGATCAAAACGGGTCAGTTCGGATACTGACCCTTCCAACGACCTAACCCACCACTACATGAGGGGCCAATCCCGGACCCGTGCCTGTCAACCACCTGGTTGTGCCCGGTTTAGCTAGACCCGTCGGTTCCAAACTGCAGTTCTGAATTTCTGGTTTCACTATGTATTGTCGCATTTTGATATGCTACTGCCAATCGCACAATATTGACTTCGGTACAGTGCTGTCTGGTTTCGATGTATTGGCCGCCCTAATGATCAAATCAAACAGAGGCACACTCCCTACCCCATCGTGAGAAAGAACGCCAGCTTAGTGTCAATGATTGGTGGTCATGTATCCTGGGTAATCTGAGGGGCGATTGGTTATAGATAGCCACTAACAAAGTATTGGCCGCATTTACACGAAAAAGAGAAAGCGAACCATTCCCTGCCCCATCTTGACAATGAGCGTCGACTGAGTGTCAACGATTGTTGGTGTTTCAAGAAGGTTAATCGCAGCGTAATTTTGCTGTAAGTGTTTATATACATTGTTTTGACTGTCTTTGTACACTAAAAGGCTCGTGAATATTTAGTGGTAGCTCTGTAATTGATATAAGTTGTTACTGTCCCAGAGGCTGTTGGGGGCATATCGCCTGCTCATCTGCCTATATAGGCTGCCAACAAGATGTTAATTGATGTTTATGTTCAAGCTTCACTCACAATACCGGAGATGCAAGACCAAACATCCTTGACACTGGGTTGACACTCATTTTGAAGATGGGGCAGGAAGGGTATCACAATCTCTTTTGCCAATCAAGGAGGCCAATACTTCGTTTATGGCTATCCGCAACCTATTGCCCTACAGGTTACCCAGGGTGCAAGACCACAATCAGTTGATGCTCCGTTGACCCTCATTTTCAGGATGGGGTAGGGAGCATGTCACTATAATTTTTGCCTATAAAGGCAGCCAATATTTGGATTATGTATAACCAGAACCAAATCAATTTTTAAATACCCGGCTTACAATACCTGAAATTGTCGACAATCGGGTGCCGCTCATTTTACAACGGGTGTATCTGCAATATGTACTCAGTTCATTTGTCACTTTGCACCAATCACATTCTTTTGGCAGCCTTTCTATCATTTTCGTCGATATTCTCCTTGATCACTACATTGTTCTTTAATAATACATATGAATATATCCTTTAAAATATACTTTACAGTGTCCTATGATTGTAGATAATAATACACTCAAAAATCCCAGTCCATTCTATCAATGTTTGTCCTCACTACTAGGTTCGCGCAATTGGCTGCTCTCATCTGCAAAATCAATTTTAGCTGCATTACCACTTGGCAGATAGTGTACGAACCTGTGGATGTTCATTGATCAGTCAGGATATCAAGATTGTAATCTGTATTGGGTTGGCTATCCTGGGCATATGCATCAAGATTGAGAAATTGAGTGCTGGGATGAGGAGAGTGTAAATACACATATCCTTGTGGCAAATTGTCGATTTGGGAACTCTGAGCTCAGTCAGTGTCACCGGGTGGCGCTGGTGGCATTCCGGGCAGAGCTGGCATCGGTTCTGGTGTCGGCTGTCTGTGTCAGTAGGGTGGAGGTGCACCCATTCCTTTGTGCCTCCAGCGTGTCTGCAGACTCTTTGTCATGCCATTTTGTCTAGGAAGTCATCTGTTTGTGTGGTTTTGACGAACCATAGTTTGGTGTCTTTTTATCGCAGCCTTCAGCATTTAATGGCCAGGGAACTGAACACCCTACTTCGTCCCGTCTCGGACTCCGGTGCGAGGTGTCTTCATAAGCTATTGCATTTCCTCTATTGCGGCACCCACAAACACTCCTTTGGCGATTTTGGCCATATTGAAAGCCAGGCGCATGTTGAGCTGTTCCAGCTGGACCTGAACTCCTTGCCTCGCCATAGTAGCAGACATGTTGAAAACCTACAAGGAATGAGTTGCTGCTTTGAACGATGAGATTCGGGTGCTACCTCAACCATAGATACTTCCGTTGCCTCCTCTACGGAGATTGAAGCCTATTTGGTCTACTCCTGGGGACCCTTATCACAAAATCTGTCCATGAAAATCCCAAACCTGAAAACATTGTGGTGTTCTATTTCGCAGGCAGTGAGGACAAATGCCTTGGTCGGCTGTGGAGTTTTCCCATTCCGGGTAGCAATAGGTTGGTCACTTAGTTCTGTAAGTATACATGCTGTGCATTAGACTGTTAGTTGACAGCCGTGTACCCTGATATGGCTATACTCACATCCAATTGCATGCTGCTTCTTAGTCTTGCTGCTTCCCGTTTCAGGGACGATGTTTACCGGTGCATGCCGAGTCAGAATTTTAGCGGCTGCATTGGCAGCTTTGCGGTCAACTAACTGGTGTCTGCACTATTGCGGTGTGCCAGCGGGTGCCACCTTGGATCAAGTGCCCGTCGATTGGCTGGTTTCGGATCCACTCTCACCATGCTGAAGTGTTTCTGTAGCCAGGATGTACTTGTGTGGAATAGGAGAGGAAGATGATAACAAAAAGAAGTGGGAAGTCCTGACGAATATATAGCTAGCTTCAAGTCAAAATGGCATAAATAACAGCCAACTTGCACATACTACTCATGATGAATCCTGGTGCGTATGGCTGCAGGTAGCAGTGGTTTCACACCATCCCGTGATTTGCAGTAAGTCAGTCTGATGATGTTTGTTTGTTTACAGGGATAACTAGAGGTTTTCGACATCCAAAATCACTTCATTGTCAGTAATTATCAGGTCATACCTCAAGGGAAAGGACATCTGGTGATGTTTGTCTCAAGAAATCCCAGGGATCTTACTTGAAACTGAGGCTAACAATCATGTCAGTTTGTATGGTTAGCATCACTATTCCCATTTTAGTGATGGTCAAAACGTGGACTTTACTTTGTTCATTTTGATCAAATGTACCAACCTTGACATACCAGACGCAGCTTGCCTCCATCTAATCCATCTCTTGCAACATCCAACATCTCGCCCAACAACATTGTCAACACAGACTACATTGGTCAATGCTCGAAGGAAGTACTTTATGCTGGTTCCGGTAGGCAAACACGGCGAATCAATGAATTGCACCACACGATGACATCCTCAAGCAAAATAAGGCAAGAGACGCTTGGAAGTAGACCGAGTCCGAGCCATTGGGCCATTGCGGAGCTTGCGATACAAACAGAAGCTTGCAGTGGAGAAACAAAGGGAAACGCACATTCAAAGCAACGAAGAGAAAGAGAAATGGATCGAGGATTATGTTGAGAGCTAAACTGCTGTGGCATGTCAGTGAGTTGAAGACAGAGAGACAGCGATTGAGCAGGAGTGGGAAGAAATGAAAAATGTTGAAAACACGGGATTAACAACAAGAGAGCCTGAAAAAACGTGTGAGGAGATGATGATTGCTATCGGAGACAGTCTGGGGTATCTAGCAAGTTCCGATGATGAGGAGGATGGGGATGATGAGCATGATAAAGACACAGAGCTGGGCCAGCTGAGCGAAGATGACGAACCCAGCTGGGTGGTGGGCACAATATCCAAAACAGTACAGTAGCGCTTAGAGAGATTTCGGCAGAAACAGATGAAACCTGACCAATTGAGACAGCCAGCAAGGGGGGTCGTGGCTGACTACTTCCGTCAAAGAAATAAAACATGCGGAACAACCTAATTGAAGGTACTCACTGGCATCCATCGGCCAACAGACAAACTTACAGCTGTACCTGCTCCGACAACAATAGGAGCGCTAATTGAGTCTCTCAAGTTCGTCCCTGGAATATCACAAATGCCGCATGGGACTTCTCAACCAGGAAGTAGTTATATGAGGCTACCTTCAGGGAAGCCACGTACAAAAAAATTCATATTGTCTCGTTTATCTGACACGAAGCTCGATTTGTCCCCAAGTAAGAACACAAAGGCCGTTGAACCCATAAGCTTGTACCGCTGCAAATTTGCTCCCAAGCGTCTCACCTGATAGGAATTGGATTCAGACAAAGAGATGGTGATGGCTCGAGCATTGCCGGAGGAATAGATAGGCAGATTGTCATTCATAATGTCGTATCTATTAGAAAAGTTATTCCTGTACCAATTATGCTACGTGTCAGCTATATCTTGATTTCAGTGACCACATTATGCAACATGATGAATTGACTGTGAATGTGCAAGGGTTGTACGCGCCATGCGAAAGTAGTAGACTTCAAATCAGGCTGCAATACGACCAATGAATTTGATATTGTCTGGCCAATTTGTGTTAAGCAAGAATGCAAAAACAAAATTAGTGACAAAATTTACTAACAAGATTTAAGTCAGTGATGTCATATGGGTCTTAGAAGACGTGGTCAGTACTCAATTCAAATATGTCTGCATGACGACCATCATGCAGTATTCATCCATGTATTGAACTGCATAACTCTCCACAGCGACCTGGTTCACATGGTTGAGGTTGTTACAATCGCTTATGGTACGTCATGGAAATCGAGGGGAATGAGCTGAATAAATAAAGGTGAGGAAGCCAGGATATATTAATGAAAAACTAGTAGAAAGATCCAAATGACATAAATTGCTGGCCAAAACGACGGGAATGTAATAGGGCCATGCCATGCATCACTCAGATAATGTGAATAGTAGTTGATCAGTAATTGAGGGACCACAAAGCTTCTGCATGCAAACGATTATACAGCGAAAGACCATATTGGCTGTCAATTATCACTATACAATTCGTCGTATAAAATAACTGAGTGTAGAATGACCGTTTAGATGTGTTTCATGCTGGCGTCAATGGAGTGTCAATGATTATTAGTCATACACCTTTGGCGATCAAAGGGCTGAATTGTCACATCCTTCCAAAGTAAATGTATTGGTCGGCGTTATAGCTAAAGAGGCAAGCGTCATGCTTGTTACCGCATCCTAACAATGAGCATCAATGGAGAGTCAACAATTTTTGGCCTTGTATCGTGGATAGTCCAAGGGTTGTGCACCCACAGTAACTGATAATCGAACTATCGGCCACCTTTCTAGGCAAAAATGCTTGCACCGACATCGCTATTATGTCCTAAAGATGAGCGTCAACGGATTGTCAACGGAGCAGCAACAGAGTGTCAATGATGTTTACCCTTCCACATTCAGCGATCAAAGGGCTGCATTGACACATTGTTGCAAAGTAAATGTGTTGGTCAGCATTATAGCTGAAAAGGCAAGCGACATGCTCATTACCCCATCCAAAAAATGAGCCTCAATTGAGCCTCACCGATTGTGAGCGTTGCTTCTTGGCTCATCCAAGGACGGTATGACCACATTCACCCATAAACGAACTATCAGTCACATTTCTAGTCAAAAATTGTTGCGACAACATTGCTACTATGTCCTGAAAATAAGTGTCAACAGAGCATCAACAGAGTGTCAACAGACTGTGAATGATTTTTGGTCGTGCAACATGCATTATCCAATAGCTGTGCATTGACATTAACCCATAATGGAAGTATTGGCTACCTTTATGGGCAAAAATGCTGGTAACAATACCACTACCACCTCCTAAAAATATGTGTCAGCGGAGCTACAACAGTGTTTGTGGGGCTCAGTAAGCTTCACAGAAACCAACTGCATGGTGGCGTTCCTAAATTGAGTGTTTAATGGTCAGTCATTTCAATATGTCCTTGTATACAACTTCACAACTATGCATGCAATGTCTCACAGGTCTTATATTTGTCTTGCGTGTAGTTCTAGAGTCGATATTTAAGAACCAGCATTCTACTTGATAATAGAGTCACATTTGAAAGCCTCTCATCTCGGATTATGCAACTTTTAAATTTTCAGCCCCATGTCAGATTCCCAATCTTCAAATACCTTGTTGCCAGAGGTTATGATCTCTTCCAAAAATGAACTTGTCTTTATTCGCGATTTGAGCGACCTTTGTTTTCAAATCATATTTAATACATTATGGGCTTCTGTGAATGTGAGCACAAAGCATCCTATTCCTTGCTATCATTCTTGCCATGCGCCTTCGTGGCAATTCTATTTGCACTGTGGCATTGTGGAGACCCGCTGCCCTGGCATGGTATGTATCATATGTCATCAAGTTCTATGCCATCCATCAGAACATGGGACCAGCTCAATGCAGAGACACTTGCTGGCAAAAGCGCACATTGCAAAGTTAAACAAATTAACACAGTCAGATGTTTCTGAATTGACAAGTACAACTGTTGATGAAACAGCTTTGGCTATATTGAAGAGACAAGGCAGTTGACGAATTACAATAGTAAGTGTGCAGAGGAAATTCGTGTTCGTCAGTTACATCTTATCTATATTAATCTAATCGGCAGACACACCGGTCCAAACTGGCAGCAAAGGACTTCATAAGTGCTGAATCTCACCAAGACACCTAGAATCGGTACCTCATGTTAAGATTTGTTTTGGCTCATATTCGATGGAATGCTATATTGAAACTAGAGCTACAGCAGTCATATAATGTGTTACACAGCAAGCTGGTGCGTCCGTAAGGCAGCACCCTTAGCAACATTTGCCAGCAGGAATGATCACTGACATTGGATGCAATTAAGAAACAATTGCCGTCGAGAAAGAAAGTTAGCTTAGCTTTGGATGGGTGGACATCAACGATCAAATTAGCCATAACGTTGGTCATAGCAAACTAAATGGATCCAAATTGGGTGTTGCGGGAAGTACAACCCACTGTCAACACAGTTGATAGCCTGCTCCTTACCTATTTCGAGAGCTAATTAAGGATAATAGGTCAAGGGTCAACATGCTGGAACAAGGCTAGCCATACGATTGAAGGAAGTTCTCGATCATGTTCCGCCTACCGACTGCTGTTCATCTGAAATTATGACTGGTAATGCCTCCTCACATTACTCGATGACTCAGGAACTACAACCAACCCTTCAGGCCTCCGCTAGCGTGCGCCCAGCAATGAAGAACCACAAAGCATGTATTGCGTACGACATTTAGCTTGCTTTGGGTGCGTTCCTGAGCAGTCTCAGTGTAAAAGGCCGCAACAAGTCATGGGAAGCCCATGAGCACGATCAGCAATTTGGAGAGAATACATGTGCAGTCATCGGAAACAGTCAAACACTGCGAAAAGAGGGCAATGCTAGAATCAACAAGGTGTCAGCCGTCAGACCCGGTTTGGTAAAGATGATTCACAAAGTTCCTTATGGAAGACATTTTGACCGACCTGAAACTGACCTTCATAGAGCAGAGTATCCTTGGGGTGTTGATTACTTACACACCCGGTCGTCGAAGCGAGTTCAATGACTGTCAAAATACCAAAGTACCAATTGCAGTACGATCTATTATGGATGTGAACACACATTGGAATTGGACAGTGCAGTTGCTTGAGTGAGCCTACTTATTACAAGACTTCACCTGTGAGCTGCTCGAAAATCCAATATACGGTGATTACTGGCCACTCTTCACAACACAGGATGAAGGGACCTTCTTCAAGTGCGTCATGGAAGTGTCAATGTCATTCCCATACTGGACCCTGTGGACATCGAAACGGCATACGGCTACTCTGCACAACGTTATCACTGTCTACAATGACATGATTTACCATATGTATGGTGCTATACGAGCTTTGGCTAAGAAGAAGACTCAATGGAAGGAAGACCTTTAATCAGCGGTGAAGTTTATGTGACAGAAGCTGTCTAAATCTTATGCCAAAGTAACTGCAACAACTCGTATGTTTCTGATTTGCGCGCATATTCTTGATCCATTCAAGAATTTATGATCATTTCGGATGTGGGAAAAGGGAATGGATATCAATCCTGAGGACGAGACTTCTTGTACTATGCAATACAAAGAGGTATTTCCGAAGTATGTGGGGAACAAACACTATGCCAACCTCCAATGAATGTCCATCATTGAACCGGAAGAGATTGCGGGCAGCAATATTCTTCCCTGTGCGAAGGCTGCTGGATTTGGTTAATCTTCTTATGATCTATATGATTTGTGCAGTGATGATGAAGAAGATTCAACGCCTAAAAGCATGGTTGAAATAACACCTGGATGAAGGATCATGCCGCACGCTTATTGTCCGCCACAAGGCTCTATTTGAATTCACTGCTTGACGCACCAAAGAACTGGGGGCAAGTTAATCCCAATCTTGATGATTACCACACCAACACCATGGAGATTAGCTGCACATTTTGCTCACCGGATACCACCAATCGGTGGCATCAACAAGAGGAAACCCACTCAAAGGATGCTGATTTCTCCAATGTGGGAGGTGAGATATTCTCTAACATACCACATGGCATCAGAGTGGAGCTCAGTTTTTCCCTTGGGCGAGATGTTATCGGCTAGAGACAGTCTAAAACCACGGGCCAGACCCTTCGGGATGATGTCGTAGTGAGGCAGTTTGCTCGAGCCAATAACGGAATATTGCGAGGTGATTACTCAGCATTGCGTACCATGGACACTGAAAACGACTTTGAATTGAATAAAGTGGTGGAGGGAAGGAAATTGCACAGAATGGCCAAGGTCGACGACTTTTTGGAGAAGTTGCAGGGCAGCCATAACCTATGTGATACACAGAAGGAATCTCACGCCCGAAACAAGCAAATGACACCTGTCGGATACATTTCAGATACCGAAGAGATTATCAACACCATCAGCAAAATGTAAAATGGTTTGGAAGTCACAACTGAACAACTCAGCAACTCTGAACAGCCACACTGATCCTTCCAGATGCTCCCAGATGCTCCCAGATAGGCTGAGTGCAAAGCGATGAGCTTTCAGGTGCTCCGAGACTACTTCACCGGTGCTCCTCAATGTTCTGGAAGTTGTGGAACAGAATACAAGAATATCCTGAAGAATGTATGGTTGTCTTCGAAATGCTACACAATCGAACTATTAGAATGTGCAAATTTCGGAGCTATTGGGAGTATTGGCCACGTCTCCAAGACTATTCCAGTGCATCCCGAACCTGGAGCTGTCCTCTCCAGGAGTGATTATTATAATGTTTATATCAAATAGTACAATTCAATT
>Ga0307515_10002708_pt1 | contig 37911 bp, 45 predicted proteins | sample 17_EM_MG_FD_194513 | JGI IMG/M metagenome (GOLD analysis project Ga0307515, IMG submission 194513) | Populus trichocarpa ectomycorrhiza microbial communities from riparian zone in the Pacific Northwest, United States - 17_EM | ecosystem: Host-associated > Plants > Roots > Unclassified | place... | reverse complement strand
GATGATGGTTGAGGTGTGGACGAGAAAGAGAGAGATGGGGGATGCAGATGAGAATGATATGGAGGATACGAGTGGATATGACAAATCAGGGGTACAACTTGCCTGATTGGGTTGGGAAGACCTCATATCGGTGTGATTACACGCCGGATCGGGACTCGTCCCTGCCGTATCGGGGATGGTCAATTGACTCGCACATGCAATTTTCTAAGTCCCTGTCTCTCATGATGATTTCCCCCATCCCCTCTGATCTCTCTCTTACTTGTGCTCAACTCTACCATCTCCTAAGAACACGAAGTTAAGTCATCCCTTTCTATCTCTCCATGAAATGATCATAAGTTAACGCCGGGTGCAGCATACACCAAGTACTTCATACACCGAGCACTGAATCGTCCCAAGATCGACTTTCTCCCTCCGCCAGCCAGCTCTCATCTCTCGGCAGACCTTATTGTACTCAACTCTGTACGTTCCAACAATTACGAGTTAACCAATGAATAGAGTCTCAGCTGCCGTCGCACCTCCCTCACGATCTACCGCCTCCAACTCGACTACCTCCAAGTACTCCTCCAATCTCGATCGATCACGGCCTCCAAGTGTATCTCCAAACACGCAGGATTACGGCCGTCAGGTTCGCAAGATCAGGGACTCCAGGTGCATATCTCCAAACTCGCTCGATCGCGGCCTCAAAGTGCATCTCCAAACTCGCTTGATCACATCCTAAAAGTGCATCTCCAAACTCACTCGATCACGGCCTCAACGTGCATCTCCAAACTCGCTCTATCATGCCTTCCAAGTGCATCTCTGATTTCACTCGATCTCGGCCTCCAAGTGCATCTCCAAACTCGCTATATCCCGGCCTCCAAGTGCATCTCGGAGTTCACTCGATCTCGGCCTCCAAGTGCATCTCCATACTCGCTCGATCACGGCCTGAAAGTGCATCTCTCAACCCACTCGATCACGGCCTCCAAGTCCATCGTTAACGAGCGACGGCGGGTGTACGGAGAGTCAGGGGTAACGGAGGTGGACTGAGCGATGGGGAGTACATATTCAGGAGACCCCGGGGTAGATAGACATCATCTCATTTTCAGCTGATTTGGATGCACGCAATTGTGTGGATTCTCACGGCCGGGTAGTATCATATCTTCTCACTTTCTTCCTAGGCTCCTCGAGCTAGAACCTCCGATTATGCTCGACTACCATCTGTGGCCAGCCTGACTGTATGTATATATATAGAGATACTTAAATAATGCATGCCATACTATGAGGTAGCGAATCTTGTGACTGTAACGAAGACGAACATGATAGACGAAATTCCTTATGCACATGGAACCCTGCGTGTGGCTTCCGTACCAATTCACATTTTGCTGATGTACCCAATGAACCCATCCCGACGTATGGTCACAGTTGGCCACAACGCCCCAGTGTTCAATTACAATAGGATACCGACAGAGTGAGAAGAAATAGCGAAACTGCGATCGGAGGGCGATATGCAACCCGACGCGTCATATTGGCCGCAGGCCCTGAGGAGTCTGCCACCGGGGTTTCTCTGACGGCTCTGACGGAGCACGTCCACTCTGTCGGAGCCATTCCGCCGGGACGGAAATGTCTTTTGCTGATTCATACCAACAGACTGAGAGCACCTGGCGAAACTGCAATCGGAGGACTACATGCCACGCGATGCGTCGTATTGGCACCCGGCGTGGAGTTATCTGCCACGGTGGTGATCCTGACGGCTCTGACGGAGTGCGTCCACTCTGACGCAGCCATTCAGCCCGAACGTAATTGTTTTTAGCTCACATGACCAGTTCAATAAGCTTCAATGCTCAGGTTCACTCAGTTGTAGCTGTCAAAATAAATTGAATTGTGATTGTTAGGGAGGCTGTCATGGGAACATTGCTTGCTGATATGCCTATAAAGGTTCCCAACTCCCCAGTTATAGATATCTGTGATCATTGGCCACTTAGATTACCCCAGATAGAGGAGCAAAAATGGTTCTTGCTATGTTGACATTCATTGGCAATATGAGGCTGGGAGCATGTAGTGTTCTCTTTTATCTAGAAAGGCAGCCAATACAATGATTATGTCTAACAATGACTACCTCACCATGTAATTGCCTGCCTTGTGTAATCTGAAATTGTTAAGGCTTTGTTGACACCCATTTTGACATGGGCGTATCCACCATATGCAACCATTCACATTGGCATAGAATATCAGCATTCATCTTTGGTAGACATTCTATCCTCATCCTGTATGTTCTCATTTATCACTATATTGATCTTCTATAATGCACACGAATATATTTTTTAAAATATACTGCAAGTGCCCATTCATTGTACAGAATGATGATACTCAGAAATTCTGTTTTCATCTATCATTTCTATTCTTCACTGTCAGGTTCGCTAGAAAGGCTGCGTTCGTCTGCGAAATGAATGTTAGCTGCATTACCACAGACCGGATGGTGTACTAACCAGTAGATGGTCCTTCATGAGTTAACATATCTGGAATAAAATCTTGATTGTGCTTGCTATCCTCGGCATATGTATCAGGAATGAAAAATTGAGCATTGAGAAGTAGAGTATGTATATACAGTTATCTGGGTGGCGCACTCTCCATTTCAGAGCTATGAGATACCTCACTGTCATCTTGTGGTGCAGGTGGCGGTCCAGAGAGAATGTAAAGATGGGTACGCTGGCGCTCGCCAGTATAAGGATATGGAATGGTTCACAGTGGCACACAGGTGCGAGGGAGATCAAGTGTCTAAGTAAGTGTTATGATAATCAAAACAGAGCAAAGTCTCCATCCCGATGTCAATATAACGTTGGAGGTATCCTGGCACTGGAAACCTTTCCTGAACGTCCGGCAACCCAAACCACGCATACTTGACAACGCCATTACATCATTCCCCACTTGTCGGGCCAAACTCCCAGCCTGCAAGGTACAAGTAGAAAATTCAGATACAACCTACATACATGCTCGTACAATCCTGGAAGTTGAACTCATGAGCAGTAACATGCACAGTGACCTTCCGGTGCATGGGGAATCTCCACCTCGCATTGACTAGATGATCAGAGGTGGTGAACCCCGTTCCAATTCCAGTCGTACAGGACCGGGTCCCGACAATAAATAACGAAGAAAAGACCCAATTCACGTTGTCTCCAGCTCTGCATTTGGGTCAATTCCTCCGCTTTGGAGATCCGACTGTGTTCAGCTGCACAGCATATTCAGTTGGTCTCCGTGCAACTCATCAATTACTTCACATGAATTCTCGAGGTGTTTGACCGGCTACTAGCTTGTGTGGATGTGGTTGAATCCGACCCACTGGACAACATAGTGTAGCTTCCGGTAATGCTGCTTAAAGTCACGACTCTGTTTGACCTCCCATTTTTCCCAATCTCCGACTATCATGGGATGTGGTTACAAGACTGGGTGTCCTACAACTGGCAGTGTGTAGGTCACACGCTGCGCTATGTGGAAAACGTTGTGATTCCTCATTGTGTTTGGTAAGCCAAGATAGTCCGCATTCTTGTTGATGATATTACTTAACGTATAAGGTCCAGTGCGCATGTAGTCGAGTCTCTTCAACTGTCTAGTTGTTCTGAAGTGTCAAGTCGAGATCCACACTTTGTTCCCAACCTCGAAGGTCACGTCATTGGCGCCAGCATATTTTGATTCCTGTGCGTGGGCTTCTAACAAGTTCTCCAGCAGAAGTCAGTGAGTCGCTTCCATCCCAGATACCGTTGGGTCCGCCATGCATTCTGACGCCATGGTTGATGCAGCTTTCCGTGGCTTGAACTGCCTTTGCGGGTGATAGAGGTTATTGGCCCAGAATGGCGTCAACCGCGTTGAGTTATGGACTGAATTGTGATACGCAAACTCTGCTAGAGCTAACAGCTCAAAGCAGTTATCCTGATTGTATTTGATGAAGTACCTTATGTACCGTTCCGTTGTCCAGTTTGGTTGTTTGATCTGGCCATCCATCTGTTGACGAATAGCTGTCGAGTGTCTGTGATTGATACTTAGGGGAAAGCAACCTCATTTCCAGAATCGGCAGGTAAACTCCTTTCCACGATCGGTTACGATAGTGTCTAGTACGCCATGTGTCCTGATCCCATATTCAGAAGACATTGGTGACAGCCCAGGTGAATCGATATTCTTCCTGAAGGGGAGGCAGCTTGCCATTTTTGTTACTCAATCGATGACTATCAAGATTACGGTATACCCGGAGGCTGTGGACTGAGGGAGCTTGGGGATGTAGTCTATGGAAACTCCTTCCCAAGGTTTTAGCGGTGGTGGTAGCGGTATATTTCTCCAGTGATGGGGGTGCCAGGGTGCCTTGATTCGGTGGCATAGTTCCAATCCGGCGAGGTATTGTTGTTCAATGGTGTGGGATGCAGGCCAGTGGATATCACAGAATTGTGATGCGGCGGTTTTGGGAGCTCTGATGTGATCGGATTCTGGATTGTTGTGGAAAAGGCTTATGACTTTGTTGCGAAGCAGGTCATCCTTTGGTACATATATCCTTCCTTTGTAGATGAGAACTCTGGCAGTGACTTTCCATTCATTAATGGAGTCTTCCTCTAGATCGTCTATTCTTTAAAGATCATGATTATCGACGGTTGGACCACAGACGATTTTGCCCTGAACTTCGGCAGCCAACCTGTCGATTGCCTCGGCTTTGTAGACTTCCTGAAGGAAGTCATCGTATGGTACAATGGTAGTACTTACAAGGGTTGGGTGTACCCGCACAGTCGGTCTCTGGTAGCCCACGTTGTAGTCAGGCCAACATGGATAGTCAATCGTGTGGGTTGTTCGTGCCTTCCAATTGTTCGATGACAAAGTGGTCTGAGGATGCGATTTCCGCCCATCATGTCTGTCTTTGGCAAAGCACATTGGACATTTGCAAGGACTCCACATTCTCAAGGTCACACTGCATCAGGAGCTTGAGATTGGAACCCTTGAGATAGTGTCTCCATTGATTCAGTGTTTCGACAATCGCCAAAATCGCCTGATAATCCATGTCATAATTCTGTTTGACCGGGGAGCACCTCCGACAGCATCAATTCACTGATCAAATGATCCCGAATCCGTCGTGCTAGCTGACGATGCCGGTGATTGCGAAGCTGGTTGGATTGGTCTGCAGACCGATCGGTTTTGGCGGGTTGGAATGGTGGACACTCGGTGAGTCGGTGACGGCCTTTTCGATCATTTGCAATGGGGGTTTGGCATACCGAGTCCATTCTCACTTCCGTGTGCTTTCTGTCTATAGCAAGTGTATGATGGAAAGGGTCACCTTGGCATATGTCTGAAAGAATCTCCGATAGAGGTTTGTGAATCAATGGAGCACTTGCTGTAAAGGCAGTCATGATTAGGTTCTCGGCAATGGACGAAATGTGACCAGGGCCGGGTAACCGCGACGTTATAGAGACAACACGCGATCCCTCTGAGATCGCCAGCGATAATGTTACTTATCAACTACTCTATTATATTACCACATCCATGTGTGAAACCTTATCTTCTCGTATACTCTAGTATGTGGCCATATACGGATATATGCCGTGACAGTATTATTGCTCCTAATGAATTTGATACATTTCGCTCGAGGGATCTCATGATTTAACCCGTTCGACACGTTGCAACAAAATAACACATTTTATCAAAAACATGCCTCCAAAGTAGTTTACCAGAACTCAATTCCGCGTCACTGACATCCATGACAGTGATGACACTTGGCAGACACCGGTATAGATAGCCGAACACGCTTCTCCAGCTGTTTTACCGCTGGCAGAGGTTGACAATGACAATGACGATGACCAGTATGAGGATCCCGGAGGGCAACGAAACAAAGATAACCCGATCGAGAACGATGTTAGTGATCTCCATTCGCAAATTACTGACGAGGATCATCAAGAGGTGGCAACTGAACACCGGTTGATGCTGGAAATGCGGCTCGAAAACCCATCCCAGTGGAATACCGAACAGAGACTCAATCAGGAGAGGATGGTGGCCGAACAGGAACGAATGGCTGCATAACGGGATCAATGGGCTGCCGAACACACCGATCCCGCCAAATGAAGCATCATACTCCCAATACCGAAAATCTACAAGATGGTGGACCCCGTACTGTAATGCGGCAGTACATGAGAGCTAGACCGAGTTTGGGACATGTTACAATCGAATTTCAATTCCAACGACAACCCATTCCCAAGTGGTGGACCTTATCACGTCAAATACGCTATCTCTCTTCTGGACGCATGGAGCAGTCACCAGAACCTGGCATTCAGGCACACAGCGATGACAGACCCTTCGGAATGGGCAGGCGACTGATCTGCAGAATCCGGCCCATGCCTACAGGACTTCCAGCTCACTTCACTGAAGATGGCCACAGTGTATGGGGATAGAGACCGACGTCGCATGGCGGTGATTACACTGCTGCAGGAATAGATACCACTTCCACAGGAATTGGTCAGAGCCTATGCGAATCGTGTGAAAACCAATTGGAGACAGGATGGGTGGAATCTACAGACGCATGACGAAGTCCTCTACAATATTGCCTGCGCAGGCCTCCTCAACTCTCCCAGGGACAAAGTTGGCCCGATGATGCCCACCTGCGGCAGATTTGACTCCTTGGACTATTTCTTCGATATCGCCGCGGTCCCAGAAGTTACACATGTCGAAATCAAAACGCCACATCAGCTGCAACACCAACTGCAGCAAGAGCAGCAGAAACAGCCTACAGACTCGTCTTCCAAAGGCAGGAAACGACGCTACCCGCCATTCATCTCTGAGGCAGCGGACACCACTGGCTACGCCAGTTCCGGCCAATCGGAATCAAACAGACACGGCAAGTCAGGCGGCGGAGGACAATCATCAGGCTTTCTGTCAGCACCATGGGTCTCAGTGGAAAACTTCCACAGGCGTCATTCTACCAGCAAGTGCTTACGATGCGAATCTCTGAACCACAAGGCGAGCTTCTGCCCAAAATTCTCACAAGCAGGTAACCCACCGCAGCACGACCAGACATTAGCTCAGTAGAGTGACGGAGGACACCACTTCAAACGACAGAAGTCCTTCGATAATCAACAGCCTAAAAACTCATAGGCTTGTCTCGGCATCTGGCCCGACAGGAGAGGTTCATCAAGGCAGAATTGGGCTCAGAGAGATTGGCAACGCGCACACTGATGGCAACGATGGACAGCATACCACCGCATCGGATGGCTTTGAAGTCAAGGGTGTTGTTGGAGAGCCCAAAAGCTCTCATGCCAAGTCAGTACTTATGCGGCATGTCCAGACCGGACACATCCCATCCTATTCATGAAGTATTTATATAAGATGGACATGGGGATATGCAATACGTACGAGCTCTCATCGATTGCGGCGTGACAAGCATCTTTATGGTACCGAGACTGCACAAACGGCTTTGTCTAGCGCACGCACCAGCATACGTCATGACTCTAGGCCTCAATGGCCAGGTAATGGCTCACAGGAGTGAAGGTCGAAAAACGGCATTCACGCTTGGGTATAACAAGCACTTATCACTGGTTCAAGAATCTGCATTGCTAGTTGTGCCCATTCGGGCCTACGACTCAGTTTTAGGATGGCCCTGATTCCAGTCCAGGAATCGTGACGTCAACTGGCAATGCGGTCGACTTTTGGCTCTGCGAACCCCAGGGGGAGCGGAAGTGGTAGTAGTGGACCAGGTTGAGAATCAGGAATGCCCCGGGAATGTACCAGAATCTATGGCAGGAGAGGAGGAGTGTTCGGAAGGAGGCTGCGGTATCCCAGATGTTCAATTACTCGGAGCAACTGCCTTTGACACTCTACTGGCCAGTGAGCAGGTTGTCATGACAGTCTTCCTAAAAGTGGGGGATTGTACAGGGCTGTTGGGAGCGACTGTGGCAGGCAATACTAATGGTGAGTGAGATAGGGACCAGGGGTTGGAAGGGCGAGCAGCGAGCAGCGGCTGTAGTTGCGGCAGAAGAGCATCCAGGAGGGAACCTTGAACGAGTGCTACTGGCACACCAAGACACAAATGGAGTACCGGGCAGCGGGGCTTGGCGCTTTTGTGGTGAACTCTTCCAAATCCGGGCTCCTGGATATTCCTTCTTACTGCGCCATATCGATTATGAAGTGGGAACCAACTTTTGCTGATGGAGCTGGCACAACGACAAAGATGGTGCCTACAGATGGTGGAGGACATATTGTGGCTACATATGGACAATCCATGGAGGTTTTCAGCCAAGGTGAGGTGGAGACACTCCCGCCGCATTAGTCAACTGACCATGCAATTGACTTGGAGCCCGGCAATAACTTGCAATATGGGGGGATTTACAGCCTATCGGAGTTCGAGTTGAGAACGTTAAAGGCTTACATTGAGGCCAACCTAGCCAACAACTGTATCCAGCGATCTTGATTGCGGGCGGCAGCACCAATCCTGTGTGCGAAAATCAGAGATGGAGAGTTGAGGCTTTGTGTGGATTACCGTGCGCTCAACCTGGCGACCGTGACAAATCAGTATCCCCTTCCGCGAATCTCAGAGATGCTTGACTGTGGGCACGAGGCCACAAGATTGACGAAACGGGACCTCCGCGGTGCCTATAACCCTATCCGGACCACGGATGGCGACGAATACAAAAATGTCTTTCAAACGCGTTACTGCCAATTCGAATACTGGGTCATGCCATTTGGTCTCACAATCACACAAGCTATGTTCCAGTCGTATATGGGTGATTACTTACGGCCATACATTGACGACTACGCAGTGTGCTACCTCGCCGAGATACTAATGTATTCGACAAACGACACGGAGCATGAGGAGCATGTGCGCCAAGTGCTGCAGCAACACAGGGAATTCGGCCTCTATTGCTAAGCCGAGAGGTGTCAATTCAGACTTTCGGAAGTCGGCTTCCTGGGGTTAGTTATATCTGTCGATGGAGTCAGCATGGAATCGGACCGGATCACCACAATGGAGGACTGGCCGACACCGAAATCTGTTAGAGACATCCAGGTCCTGCATGAATTAACAAACATCTACCAAAGATTCATCCGGAAATATGCCAAGGTGACCCTTCCACTGCCGGAATTACTAAACAAATCAGAGACAGCTAGCGCCACGAAATGGGAAGGCTCAGCCAAATGCGAAGGGACTCACGAAGCCGAGTTGGCGTTCCGGAGACTAAAAAGAACATTCACGGGGGCACCGATCCTCCAGCATTTTGATCGGGCAAAGCCAATTCTTGTCCAACCGGACCCGAATGGCTTCCCGATTGCTGGCATTCCTAATCAGTAAGAAGCTCTCAGGGTTTTGAGGCCACTGAGTTTCTACTCCCAGAAGTCCTCTCAAGCCGAACTGAATTACGACGCTTCTGATCGAGAGCAATTGGCCATCGTGGAAACACTAACACAGTGTCGCCATCAGCTCGAGGGCGCCAATTACAAGGTCTTAAATCGGTGCGACCACAAGAATCTCGAAAGCTTTCAGATATCCAAAGTATTCTGCAGAAGACAAGCCAGTTGGTCTGATATTCTTTCGGCTCACTACTTCATCATCGAACACCTGGAAGGCACCAAGAACCCTGCCGATGGCCCGACTGGATGGTCAGACTATGAGATCGGTTATGAAAGGCCAGTGGCCCGACTCTTGGCAACCGCCCCAGTGGAATCATATGATGACCTCATGCCAGTGATTATCGCGGCTCAGGCCTCTGCCTCCGTCGTGGTCGACATCTCGGCAAAGCTAGTTGACCGACCAGCGGCAGACCGCACAGATTCCGCGGTGAAGGAAATTCAATGGGAAGTCATCACAGGGGCATTGACTTGTGGGGGGAGGACATACGTTCCTGCGGTCAATTCTCTATGCAGACAAGGGATAAGTCTATTCCATGACAACCCTGAGTCCGGTCATTTTGAAGCTCCTATGACTACTGAGCGGGTATCTAGCGATTTCCACTGGCCAACAATGGACTCGCCTGTACATAAGAATGGCAGCGGCTGCAAAGTATGCCACCGAATCAAGGCTTCTCAGCACGCCAGGCACGGGATGAACATCCCCTTGGAGGCACCCTTACAGCCCTGGCAAGGTGTCACGATGGACTTCCTCACCGACTTGCCTGAGTCAATAGCATCGGCCTACACCATGATTCCCTTCATCGTGGACCGACTGATAAGGATGGCAATCTACTTACCATGGCGGAAGGATATCGACTCGCCGTAATTGTCCCAGCTGTTCTTTGAACACATATTCTGCAAGCCCGGCGTCCCGCAAAACATAGTTTCAGATCGCGGCACCCAGTGTACAAGCCCATTCTGGACCCTGGTATATTCTCACTTGAGTACTGACCGTTGGCTCTCAACAGCCATCCATCTACAGGCGGACGGATAGACAGAGGGTCACAACCAGATTATGGAGCACTATCTCCAGGCTTTCTGCAACTACGGGCAGGACAATTGAGTCAAACTCTTGCCACCTGCTGAATTCGCTTTCCACAACCCAATAGACGCTTGTACAAGGATGACTCAGTTCTTGGCGACTTTCCACTACCATCTGGTGAAGCAGTTTAAATCCCCAAAGCAACCATCTAGCCGCAATTTGGAAGTCCAAGCAGACACTTTCCCAGCTGGCCTGTAGGAGGCTCACCAAACCATCAGTCCGAACTTGCAGGAGGCTCAACCCAGTAAGACAAAATATGCCAGCGCCAAAGAAGATGTTTTCAAGGTGGTGGACAAGGTCTGGCATTCAACGCGGCACTTCCGGACCACAAGACCGTCAAGGAAGTTGGATTACTGACGGACAGAACCGTACACGGTAAGTCAGGTCCTCAATGAGAATGCTTACAAATTAGACCTTGCGTATACATTCCGGAAGAACAACGTTTACCACGTCGCTTTGCTCAACCACTCTACACCTCCTACTGCCGGACAGCGCCCAAGTGAACCGCAGCTAACGGTCATCGACAACTCTGACAAAAGGGAAGTTCACCAGATCCTTGACTATAAGCGACGCTAGCGGAAGCTCCATCATCTAGTACAATGGGCAAGTTACATTTCTGTACGTACTAGCTGGGAACAAGCGGAGAATCTCCCGAATGCGCAGGAATTTGTTGATGAGTTCCAGAGACAGCATCCAAGGAAGCCTCGATGATGATTGGACTGGAGGAATGGGATTGGACGTTTTACGGGGGATTCACTCTGCTTAATTTCTTATGGATCTCGGCCCAGTACAAATGCTATCGGCGGGGGTTTTTACAACCACCGGAGACAAGTCAACTGCAGGTGCAGTTTCCCGATGCACCGAATTCACCGTGAGGCTGCTCATATGGCACTGAACGGGTGTGGGACTTATCAAGTCGTGTGGAGGCATACCTATTGGTTTTGTGTCTTTTAGTGGGGTTTCTCTTATTATATATACATATGTGGCAGCCCACGGGGTCTACTCCTGAAGGTGGGGATGATGTAATGGCAGTCATGATTAGGTTCTCGGCAATGGACAAGACTTGTCCAGGGCCGAGTAACCGCAACCTTATATCAACAACTCGCAATCTCTCTGTGATCGCCAGCAATAATCTCACCAATTAACCACTGTATTATATTACCACATCCACATGTGCAACCGTATCTTTTCATATACTCTCATACGCGGCCATATACAGATATAGAGCCATACACTTGCTCACCCCAAACTCATTCAGAAGTCGGCCAGTCTTTCATCGTGGATATGTGGTCAGACTCCATCCCCATTCCATCCGAAATGATGACATATCGGACGATGCCGACGTCCTGAACACCAACTATGCGCATATCCGCATTGCAATTGACAACAAATTGCTCTAGATGTCGCAGCACTTTTCGGGAGTGGTCTTCATGCTCCTTCTCGTTGGTCGATTACATGAGTAGATTGCAAAGGTATCACACAGTGATGTCATCAATATTGGGCCGTAGACAATTGTCATTAAATGCCTGTGATGTACCTAGTGCCTTTCTCACTCCATGTGGCATAACTTGCTATTTGACCATACTATGATGGCTTTGAAATGCAGTCTTGAATTACTCCCCCATTTTGATTCGGATGGTGTGGTAGGTATTCCAGAGGTCCTGATTAGTCAAATTCCACGCTTCGCAAACTGGATCGAGTAGTTCCGGGATTAGAAGAAGGGGATATCTAATTTCCACTGTACCCAGATTAAGGGCCTGATAATCCACTCACAATCTTAGTCATCCCTCCTTCTTCATTGTAAACACCATCAGTGCTGTGGCCAGAGATGATAACCCTTGAATGAAGCTGTGTGGGAGGTTGGTTTCAATGTTGACCGGAAGCGTCTTCAGTGTGAATTGTGAGAGGTTGTAGATCCGCTTGTATGGGGGAATGTACACTGGTCCCAAATCGATCACATGGTCAGTTATCTTGTGCAGTGGAATTGTCCTGGCCTGTACTTTGCTGATGACCTGCCCGAAATCTTGATATTGTGCTGCGATACAACCTCCATCATCTGTGCTCACAATCTCCACCTTATCAATGTCTGGTTGTATCTTCATTAGCTTTGTCTGCATGCTGCTTGGTAGAGAGCTTGGGTGGGGTGGAGATAGGTAGGGGTCATGGGACGGCTGGATCTGACAGTTCGTCTCAGTAGAACCACACCCCATTTACCAGTTTGTCGCGTCGTGTCTCTTCGAGCCGGTAGCAGTTATTCTATCACCATCACTGTGTCAATCTTCTGCCACAACTACCGCCGCTGCTTCTCCTTGCGCATTAAGTATTCTGGGGTTTCCCTCACCTTTGGTGATACCTTCCAGTGATGCTCCCAGCAACCTTTCACATTTTCCAAGTCATATGGCGAATGCCTCCACCACAACCTCCCTAGGTATAACGGGATCTTATGTGGTAGCCCCGAGTGGTTGTATGTCCTGGGGAGGCTGATCATTTGGCTTTCCCCAGCGCGTTCCGGTGGTGGACATGGGTGATCTGCTTCCTTAATCTTTGTGCATTGCAGTCCATTTGGCGATCGCGGAGCTGTTAATCGACTTCTGGTCCAGTTGATTTCCCTGTTTGTTGCCTTAAACCATGGCAAGCCCAGGAATAGGTTGTATGCCTTCCTTTGGACCACTGAAACCTCCGATTAGTCAACCTGTTTAAGGTGTGCGAAATACTGAGACTTGCCTTTTCCCTCTCCTTGGCAGACATTATCACCTGGCCATTGAGATTGCTGGGTGGAGGTGAATACTATTTCGTGGGGTGATTCAAGTTCGCTCAGTAGGTATCGTGATATGAAGATGCTCGTTTGACTACAGAGTATTAGTGCTTTGACTCCCTGCATGTTGCCATGCATGTTTCATTCAAAAACTTCATAGATGAAATGCATTGTATCTGGTCTCTCTACACCTCATAGGTATTGGCTTGACATCAGAGCCCGACCATCCAGAGTGACTCTTGATTTTAAGGCGACTGAGTCTGGGTGTATCTCATCCAAGGTTGCAAATATGGCTCGGTGTCCCAAGTTCTCCAAAACTGACACCCATTTGTCCATCCTCTCTCGTCCAGTTGGATATCGGGAGAGGTAGACACGTTGTTTTGCTTCCCCGTGTTGAATGACTTCTGGCACTTAATTTGTTTGTTGTCATAGCCCATGTTATCGCTGGAGTTCTGGTCAGGTGGGTAAGACATGCCGGATTTGGTACAAAGGTAGGTTTTGAATCTCGACTGCCACTGTGAGTAGATTGCCAGTTTGCATTTCAGTCTTCGTAGACTTCCTTTCACATCCACTGTGCTGGTGATACGTTGGTGTGGCTGCTTCCCCTGGGCTTTATATGGTGCCAGCTGGCACTCCTCCAATCTGCTTTGAAGTGGTTAGCATAAGCTCAGACTGATTTGTGTGATAGTTGCTAGTACCAAGTACAAGCATACACCCACTACAGCATACACCCAGTACAGCATACACCAAGTCCAGTATACACTGAGTACAGCATACACCAAATACAGCGTACACCATGTACAGCATACACCAAGTACAGCATTCCCAAGATTGTTTGTCTTCCCTGCATTCTCATGATTATGAGTTGACCCCTGAATGTAGTTGCAGCTTCTGGTGTGCCTCCCTACACGATCGACTGCCTTCAGCAAGTTTGCGATGAGATTTCAAAGCTAAAGTCACATTCTCACTTTCCCACCTTTGTGAGTCCACTGACAGATGAATAGAGTTTCTGCACCCAGCACACCGTCCATCGACCAACTCCAAGTACGTGTCGAATTGTGCTCGAGCACAGCCTCACATATGTGTCTCCATACTTGCCCGATTATGACCTCTGAGTTCACACGATCGTGGCCTCGAAGTGAATCTCCAGAGTTGCTCAATTATGGCCTCTATGTATATCGATGATGACGCGTCATTAGCGCTTCCAAGTACATCGCTGGACAAACTCAATCATTTCCGCAGAGTTCTATCGCCAAATACTCTCGATTACTGCCTCCAGGTGAACGTCCAATCTCGCTCAATCACCATCTCATAGTCTATGTCTATGTTCACTTCATCACAACCTCCAAGTGTATCTCGAAATATGTTCAAATACCGCCTGCTAGTACATCTCCGAAATCACACAATTACGGACTCCAAGTTTGAATGATAATGGCCTCCAAATGCATCTCCACACTCCCTCGATTACTGCCTCCAAGTGTATCTCAAACTACGCTCGAATGCCTCATCCATGAGCATCTCGAAACTCGCACTTTCACAGCCTCGGAATGTATCTCCAAATACAGTTGATTACCGCCTGCAAGTGCATCTCTAAACTCGCTTGATCACGGCCCCAGAGTGTGTCTCTGAGTTCACATGATTGGCATTTTCAGACACACCTTGAATTGCTTTTAAGTTCCGCCTAAAGCTAGTGTTAGCAACGGGTCCAAATTCCAGGGTCAGTTCCGGGTTCGGTTCCATCCGAAACCGGACCATTGCAATGGGTTTTACCACACATAAAACCCGGACCGTAGGAAATGGGGCGGTTTTACCCCGAAAAACCCGGCATTTCAAGTCCACAATTTTGGCACCAATCAAGTATTTGAGTTCTGATCGTATCATGACATGATCAGTATGTAAATTGTCCAGTTTAGGCCCCTCTTTGACCTCCCGCATTCAGATTTGCCATCAGACTAATAATCGTGGAGGCACTATCGAAAACCCGCGAAAATCGCTTAAAAATCGCCTTTATTTCACAGCCACTCAACGAATATCAGTCTGATCGCGAATCTGAATGCGGGAGGTGAAAGAGGGGCTAAAACTGCACAATTTACGTACTGATCATGTCGCGATACAATCAGAACTCATATACTTAATTGGAGCCAAAGCTGTAGGAACCGTATATTTGGAACCACTGTTCGGTTCCGACCCAGCCAAATACCCGTGGTTCTATGTCCGGGCCGGGTAACAACTGGCCAAGACAAAAGCGGTTCGGGTTTTTGCCTGGTTCAGGAACTGAACCGAACCGAACCGCAGGTCAAAACCCGGACCCTTGGCGGGTTACCTGGACCCGTTGCTAACACTACCTAAAGCCAATCCAGATATATGGTGTGTAGATGGATAGATATATAAATACATAGATGAGAATACGAACTGAATACATGAGTTTTATGTTAAGGGGGTACGTAGGTACAAAGTATCAGTACTAGTACAACCCTAGATCCAATTCTAGCCCAAGAGTACGAATAATCTTATCTTGAATATCGGCAAGCTTCCAATTGGTTTCCTTTTCCTTGGCTTATTGTTTGTTTGCTTTGGCTTACCTCCTTCTAGATTGCATTAATTGTTTCTTGGTGTAAGGTAAAGTATTGAGTTGCCCTTTCCTTAAGGGCCACAATTGATCGCCGACACAGCTTCGAGAAGTATCTAGATGCTCCTGTGTATTCGGCTGAACCGTCCTCCCAAAATCCCTAGGTGTCATGGATATTACTCTGGATCTAATAGTGGTCCTAGTGGCTAATATGTACTAACAATCGCTGCTGAAGGAAATAATCATTTCCTGAGTGTATTCGGTAAAGTTGCAAATATTTTCGCAAGTAATGGTCATTCGTATATGCTAAGCATCCTGAGAGATACTTATCAAAGGTGTGGGGCTTTTGCTACAAAAAGCTAATAGATTTTATTCATATAACAATGGATATAGGTATCATGAAAACAGAATAATAAATGGAAGTCTTCTTTCGCCGGTAGGTTTTTGACTGTTCGCTGTATGAGCTTTGTTCTGCTCATCATCGGGGACAATGTGAGCTATTTATGATCTCTCCCTCAGGTCAAGCTGGCCTTCGGGTTACCGTTATGACACCACCTTTGCTTGATAGCATATCTCTGGCATCGACGGATGTTCTCCATTGGTACTGCCACTAGTTCACCTTCGTTATCGTGTTCATGCATGAGTTGTTTTCAGACGTTACGTACCCCTGTAGGGGCTTTTCATAACCATGATATCAAAGGCAAATAGTGTCAGCTCATAACCTCATGTGCGACATCCTACTTCACAATAGTCCAGTAGCCAGAACATCGGACGACTTTTGTCTTATCAGTGCTTATCGCAATATCTTTTAGTAGCTCTTCACTATTAAATACCTCGCTGTTTAATTTGGCTATTCCGCATTGCGTCAGAGATTTAATCGGCAACCAACCGATACTCCGCTAGATTGGATAATGACCTGTCAACCTCCTATTAATATCGAGTATGACGTTGCAATGCATACAGTCTTAATTCAATATGCAGGGTTGCTTCTGGCCTCATATCTTCAGCCAATGTCATGAATCCCTGAGACACTGCATGCTTCGACCTCGACCTTCCATAGACCAGGGAGTGCTGCAGGTGGTTCTCACTACTTAGCACGTGAGCCTGCAGATCCCTCTTACTCACATATGGCAATAACATCTGTTGCACACGTAACTCTGCGTTATCACAACTTAACTGTGTGTTGTGCCTCTAAACAGAGTTTCGTAGGTGTGGCCAATAAGTATGTGCACCGCTGAAAGTTTTTCACTTTCCGGCCTTGGCAACATAATTGCATCTTCCTAGTTGAATCTGCTAGTACAACCGTGGTCATACTAATTGATCGAGACACGGCTTAAGTGTAAATGCGCTACGATCCACTTGACTGACAAACATGCTCACGTAATCGCAGGTGGGTGTTTTGCATATGCACATCGCCATTCATTTGTCACCTGTACCTGCTTCGTTCAAACATGTATCATTACCGCTGCTCAGGGAGAACACCTAACATTTTAAAAATCATTGAACAATGACTAGTGGATAAGATTTCCAGGCGCACCTGCAACGTTTCCACAGATGGCGTCTTTCCCAGACTGCTTTACAGTGATTCGAGGTGATCCCAGGCTTGTCACTGGCGCTCCCGGGCTTGCCCCTGGCGCTCCTAGGTGTTCCCAGCCACGTCGTTGGCGCTCCCAGACTTGTTGCCCGCGCTCCCAGGTGATTTCGAACTTATCACAATCATTGCCAGGTACTCCTGCAGTGTTCCTAAGCGGCCAGGCCAGGCCGGCTTTCCATAGGCCAGGCCGGGCCGCCCTTTGGGGCCTCTTTTCAATGAGCGCCGGGCCGGGCCGGCAGGCATTAGACCAAGCCTGTAGGCTTTTCCGGTCGTGCCTGCACGCTTTCTCTTGGGGGCCAGGTGGCTTTTCTTCCCGGAAAAAGCCTAAACAGATTATTTTGTTCGAAAGATCCTCTGCTGCCTTTACTAAGAATGTCTCAAAAGTACGAAACATAAACCATCTCCAATTCAATTATCGTAGCCCTGCCATTGCCGTATTCAATCTATCAACCACACCATGGCTTATGCAGACCGATGCACGCATTTTAAATGACGTGCAGACTGGGATGCTAGCCGGGCGGCTTGTGATCCAGGCTGGGGCGGGCGGCCTTTAGCGCAGGCTGTCAGAATGGAGGTTAGGCCAGGCCAGGCCGCTTACGAACAGTGTCCTCCTGTACCAGTCATCAGAGATCCCAGTTACTCCGAAGGCCGGTCGAAATGCCCTCCTACGGTCAGCCACACTTCTGACATTGACGCATCGAAGTATACACTCCACATCGTCTCAGACACTCCTGGAGGCACCCAGTGACTAAATTACATTTTGCTGATGTCACTGGGAGCATGCTGGCAGCGGTGGAATTCTCACTCTCACCTCTCTGACGACCTGGCTTCGCTGGGAGCAAGCTGGTAGCGGTGGAATTCTCAATCTCACCTCTCTGACAATCTGCCTTCTCTGGGAGCAAGCTGTTAGCAGTGGATCTGGCTTCGCTAGTTGGGGTGAAAATTGCTTTGCTGGCAGCAGTGGATGAGGCTTCGCTGGGAGCAAGCTGGTAGTGGTGGATCTGAATTCACTGGTAGGGGTGAAACTGGCTTCGCTGGGAGCAAGCTTGTAGCGGTGAATCGGGCTTCCCTGGTAGGTGGGTGATACATTAAATTTGTGGAATGATAATCGACATGTAAAATACCCAATGCTGTTCATTGTGATGGTGGTGATTGTGATGATGGTGATGGTGATGGTGGTGATGGTAATGGTGGTGATGGCGATGGCAGTGATGATGATGGTGGTGGAGAGGACGATTGAAAAAAGGGGGTTGTTGGAATGCATGCTGTATGAGATATTTGCTTCATTCTGTAATTCGATATTACATATGGTAACACCCACATATTATTCTCATCACTCCTCTCTAATGGCCAATGTACAGGGTAGGCAGTCATAATCTATTGGAAGCAACCGTAACACAGTGGTGACAGGGATAGTATAAGTCTGTTAGGGTTGCGTCGAAGGTTTTCCCGACCCAGGTGCTCAACACATTGCAGTACTATGTCGAAGGGCAAAACTGGAGGACAGAGACCTGTTCCAATGACAAGTGTGAAGACACTGGCAACAAGGTTCTATAGACTGAAGAGTGGGCATGCACTGACTGGAATGTACCTTAAGTGGTTCGGACACTGAAAAGACAACAAATGCTGGTGATGCAGAGGTGGAATACGACTGACACGGGATCATCTCTTCTGCCACCGCAGCAGGTGGAATGACCTGCTCGCAGCACTCTGGAAGGCTGTGGGGAAATCTATATGATGGAAAGTGGGCAGATGCTGACATATATAGATTTCTGAGCTGTTTACCTGGGAGAAATGTGACCATGTGGTGATGAACTTCCAGGCCACCACTGACATTTCGAAGTTTCTGTGGGCAAATAGCCTCTCGGAATGTATTGAAATGAATGTTATTGATGATCGAGCTGACATCTCGCTAGAACTAACTAATACGCGAGTCTCCCACAGAGCCACCCCATCAGCAAAAAACATTTCTGTCTGGGCGGACTGGCTGCGTCAGAGTGGACGCACTCCGTCAGAACTGTCAGAGATACCCCAGTGGCGGATTGCTCCCCGCCCGGCGTCAATATCACGCGTCGAGTTGCATATCGCCGTTTCTTCTCACTCTGTCGGTCTCCTACTTTAAACAAAACCTCTGACGTTGTAGCCAACTGTGACCATACATCGGAATGGGTTCATTGTGTACACTCATGCATCGGGATTGCAATGCATAAGGATCCACGCAATTGCGCGGATCGATGAAATCTCGCAAAGAGCAAGTGAGACCAAATGTTGGGAAACATAGAGTGTGTATTTTCGTTGTATAACAAGATGAGATGAAAATGAGATGCTTTGTATCTATCTACCCCGGGGTCTCCCGAATATATATTCCACATCGCTCATTCCACCACCGTTACCTCGGTATCTCCGTACACCCACCGACGCTCCTTAATGATATGCTTGAGGGCCGTGATCGAGCTAGTTTGGAGATGCACTTGCAGGCCGAAATCAAGTCAACTGAGAGATGCACTTGGAGGCCGTGATCGAACAAGTTTGGAGATGCACTGGGAGGCCACGGTCGTGTGAACTCACGGATGCACTTCGAGGCCGTGATCGAGCGAGTTTGGAGATGCAATTGGAGGCCGGGATCAAGTGAACTGAGAGCTGCACTCGGAGGCCGTGATCTATCGAGTTTGGAGATGCACTTAAAGGTCGTGATCGATCGAGTTTGGAGATGCACTGGGAGGCCGAGGTCGAGGGAACTCAGAGATGCACTTGGAGGCTGTAATCGATCAAGTTTGGAGATGCACTGGGAGGCCGAGGTCGAGTGAGCTCAGAGATGCACTTTGAGGCCGTGATCAAGCGAGTTTGGAGATGCATTTGGAGGCCGAGATCGAGTGAACTGAGAGCTGCACTTGGAGGCCAGGATCGAGCGAGTTTGGAGATGCACTTGGAGGCCGAGATCGAGTGAACTCAGAGATGCAATCTCAGGCTGTGACCGAGAGAGTTTGGAGATGCACTTGCGGGCTTTGATCGAGCGAGACAGGAGGAGTACTTGGAGGCGGTCGATTTGGAGGGAGGCGTGACAGCAGTTGGACTATCGATCTTGGGATGATGCTGGACTTGGTGTATGCTGTACTCGGTGTTAACTCATGATTATGACATGGAGAGATAGAGAGGGATGACTTAACTTCGTGTTCTTAAGTGATGGTAGAGTTGAGCACAAGAAAGAGTGAGATCAGAGGAGATGGGGAAAATCATCATCAGAAACAGGGACTTAAGAAGATTTCGTGTGCCAGTCAATTGACCATCCCCGATACGGCAGGTACGAGTCCCGATCTGGCAGGTAATATAACCGATATGGGGTCAACTAAACCCAATCAGGCAAGTCGTACTCCTGATTTCTCATAGCCGCTCATATTCTCCATATCGTTCTCATCTTCATCCCCCATCTCAATCTTTCTTGTCCACGACTCTACCATCATCACAAGAACACAAAGTTGAGTCATCCCTCTCTATCTCTCCATGCCATCATCATGAGTTCACACCGAGTACAGCATACACCTAAGAATGTCTGTCGTCCCTTCATTCTCACGATTTCGAGTTGACCCCTGAATGTAGCTTCAGCTTCCAGCGTACCTCCCTACCTATCCACCGCCACCAGCCAGTTCTCCATAACAGCTTCAAAGGTGAAGTCGCCTTGTCACATTCCCATGGTTTCGAGTTAACTAACCGATGGATAGAGTCTCAGCACCTGGCGCGCCTCCCACCGACCGCCTCCAGATCGACCACCTCCAAGTACTCCTCCAATCTCGCTCGATCATAGCCTGCTTCAAGTGCATCTCCAAACTCACTCGATCACGGCAACCAAGTGCATCTCCAAACTCGCACGATCACGGCAACCAAGTGCATCTCCAAACTTGCTCGATCACGGCCTCCCAGTGCATCTTCAAATTAGATTGATCACGGCCTCCAAGTGCAGCTGTCAGTTCACTCGATCTCGGCCTCACAGTGCATCTCCAAACTCCCTCGATCAAGGCCTCCAAGTGCAGCTCTGTGTTCACTCGATCTTGGCCTCCAAGTGCATCTGCAAACTCGCTCGGTCTCGGCCTCCAAGTGCAGCTCTCAGTTCACTCGATCTCGGCCTCCATGTGCATCTCCAAACTCCCGCAATCACGGCGTCCAAGTGCAGCTCTCAGTTCACTCGATCCCGACCTCCAAGTGCATCTCCAAACTCGCTTGATCACGGCCTCCCAGTGTATCTCTGAGTTCACTCAATCTCGGTCTCCAATTGCATCTCCAAATTCGCTCGATAACGGCCTCAAAGTGCATCTCTGAGTTCACTCGACCTCGGCCTCCAAGTGCATCTCCAAACTCACTCGGTCACGGCCTCCCAGTGCATCTCTGAGTTCACTCAATCTCGATCCCCAATTGCATCTCCAAACTCGCTCGGTCACAGCCTCGGAGTCTATCTCTGAGTTGTAGATTGGTAGCTATACAGATAAATTGATACATAGATGAGAATACAACCTGAATACATGAGTTTTAAAAATCGTTGCATGATTAGTAGTAGGTATGAGTTCAAAGCACACCAGCAGTGTTCCCAGATATTGTTTTTCCCAGAATGCTCTACAGCGATTCGAGGTGCTCCCGGATGCTCACAGGTTTGTCGCAGGCCCTCCCAGGTGCTCTGCTAGGCAACGCAACCCATCGCCTGGGCGACAGGCAGTGTGTAATTCTCTGTCAGACGGTACGGGGTTCCGTCAGAGCCATCAGAGCCATCCGGAACACCCGGGTGTTTCAGATGGAAACCAGTGTTGTTGGTGATGCCTACTGCCACAGAGCCGCACCTAATGCAACAGAGCCTCACCTTAACATGACCAGAGTAGTCCACCTACATGACAACCTTCTCCAATCATATTCGAGAAACCTCTGGAAGAAACAAAACACCCTGATCTTAAAAACAAACATGCCTCCGCGATGTCTCTCAATCATCCAAAAACGCCTGCTCCTCACCGCTTCTTTCGTGTTGTTTTCCTCTTCGCCTCTGGCTGCCCAACCATTTTTTTTCTATACTGCTCCACCATTTCTTTTTCTTTTGCCATATTCTTCTCTGGCTCCCATGTATTATCCTTCTCATCCCAACCTTCCCATTTCAGTTCGTATTCCCAACTAGTTCAGTCACAGCTTGGACGGTGTTTTGCGATTGATTCGACGACGTAACATGTGCCTGCGCAGCTGGTCGGTACCGGCAGAGGTGGCAGCCGCCAGACAATCCTAGAATCATCAGTGCGGTCAACTTTAACCCTGCTGACGTTCACTGTCTTGTGGATCTTCATGTCATCTGGGAGATCTAGTTCCACGGTGTTTGCGCTTGTTCGTAGGATCTCATATGGGCCAATGTAGCGGTGTACTAGTTTGTGTCGCATGGGGTTAACATTGGTGTATGTGATTGGCAAATCCTTTGTATCTAAAAATACTTTCGCACCGGCGGTGATAGCGGGGTCAAATGGGCGTGGTGACATTTTATCCTCAGCCATCTGTTTATCCTGAGCATTGGGCAGCTCATCACTGACACCTCCCGAAATGCGCTGCAATCGTTCGACAAATTCGAGGACTTGTAAGGATTTCACTAATTCATTGGCCTGCGGTCGTTGGAGGTCTGCAATTATGTCTAGCGGGAAAGGCGGCTCATGACCAAGATCAAGTTCAAAAGGCGTCTGCTTCGTTGAACAGTGTACTGAAGGATCGTAAGCATACTCCGCTTATGGCAGCGAGTCGTCCCAATTGGCTTGATTGTGAGTTGCAAAGCCACACAAATAGCGTACAACCGTCTTGTTTGAGTTTTCATAGAGACCATCCATTTCTGGATGGAATGCCGTAGACATGAGCAGCTTCGTCTGAGGAATCCTCGCAACTTCTCTCCCGTAGTCCACTGTGAAACGTACATCGCGGTCCGATGCAACCTCTTGCGGCACTCCGTATAGGGGGACGATGTCATCGATGAATATGCGCGCGAAGGCTGGGGCATCGATTGTTCTCTTGCAGGCTGGCCAATGTGCTCACTTTGTCGTGTGGTCGACAAACATTACAATGCATTCCTGGACATTTCCCGAGATTGGCAGGTCAGTTGTGAAGTCGATGCCAATTATTTGGCAACGGCCTTTGGCTATTGGAAGTGGTTGTAGGAGGCCCATAGGTTTCCCACTCCAGTGGTTGGTTCGGGGGCACAAGTCACAGCTTGCAACGTATTGCTGGGTGTCGCGAGATAATTGCTTCCAGAACTACTGGTCTTTCATACGAGGGTACGTTCCGTCAGCACCGATGTGTCCTCCTGCCAGAGTGTGGTGGGCTTCATGGAGGGTTCGTTGCTGCATTGTCCTTGGAATACTCTACCATCCTCTCATATCTGCCTTTCGGTCTTCCTCTTTCTCTTTTGCCCTTGCAGTTCAGTTCAACTGTGTCTTTTCCACATCTCCACATAACAACAGTGGGCCATTCTCTTCCAAATAGAATTGTTTTGTTGCCACCCATAATTTGCCTTCCTTGGTCGATGCAGTGGATGGCGGGGAGCGAGAACTTGGGCTGGACAAGCAATGTGCAATAGGCCCCAAACCATTGATCATCAATTGTGCCCGCCTTGATGTCATCAACCCATTCTCCGGCCTCATTAACTGCCAGTGCTGTCAAATTGCATCTCTCCCATCGGAAATCTGGGCTGCGAGACAATGCGTCCACACCCTGATCCCTGACACCCAGGATGTGCTTGACCTCCCAAGTGAAATTCTGTAGGACTGTCCAGATATCCATCTGACGTACGGTGAGGTGTAGTTGTGTGAGGATCCAACGCAAGGTTGAATGGTCCGTGTGTGCCAAAAATGGCTGCTCAGCTCGATGTAGGTTGAATTTGCAGTATAATATTGCATCTTGGATGCGTAATAGTTCTCTGTCGTATGCCGGGTATCGCGTCTCTGCATCGTGTAACTCACGGCTGAAATATCCCAGTACCTCCTCTGTCTTATCTTGAACCTGGGATAGCACCGCGCCCAATGCATATTGGCTAGCATCGACGTGCAGGCAGTATTTGGCTTCGCGGTCCAGTAAACCAAGCACCGGAGAATTGCCGAGTGCGTTTTTGAGTGTGTCGAAAGCATACTGGCACTCTCCATCCCAAGCGAATGGAGTGTGCCTGACTCTCCTCAGTTCTCCACGTCGCCGCCCCTCATCCCCTTTTCCTTGCAGAGGAGTGCCAATTGTGTACAACGGCATCACAATGTGAGCTTATTGTTCAATGAATTATCTATAGTAACTGGTGAGGCCCAGAAAGCCTCTGACGTCCTTACTATTCCCAGGTTGAAGCCAATCCATTACCGCACGAGTCTTATGCTCCTAGGCGTGGATGGTGTCATTGTCAATGTCAAAGCCACAAAAATCAACTTTCTGACAAGCCCCAGCGCATTTTGCATGTCTCGCCTTGAGACCATGTTCTGTCGGCAAAGTAAGCACTTCTCGGACATGTATGACGTATTCCGCCAGGGTATAGCTGTGAATCATATTATCATCATGTTATACGACGATGAATTTGCGTTTCATTGGTTCTAAGATGCCGTTCATCATCCGCATGAACTGGCTGGGTGCGTTCGCCATGCCAAACAGCATAACTTGCCACTCGTAAACACCAAATTTTACTGGCGAAGGCCATCATTTGCCTGTCAGCTGGGGCGATGCGGATTTGATGGTAACCAGCCGCCAAGTCCAATTTTGTGATCCAGCAGGAGCCGTGCGTGGAGTTGAGTAAATCCTCGATGTGTGGAGAAGAATAACGATCCTTGACGGTTATGGCGTTTACTGCATGATAGTCCATGCACATGCACAGCGTACCATCAGGCTGTGGCACGAATAATACCGGTGAGCCAAAATTGCTTTCCAGAGGGCTGAATCCAACTGCACCGAATCGCCTTCTCTATCTGCCTCCGAAGCTCTGCTTCTTCCCGCGGGGAGATGTGGTATTGTGAGAGGGACGGTATTTTGCCATTCAGGTCCGTTTTAATTTCGAAAGCGGCCTGCCTTCCATTCAGCAAATGTTCAAATGTTGGCTCGCCGAAGAAGCCCTGGAATTCGGTCAACGTATCCTGAAAATAACCCGGTGGTTCATCCATCTGAACTGTACCACCATCACCGCAGTGGTTTCCTTTGAGCAAGCAGGCCCGATTCAACATGCGGGCAGACACATTGTGAAGTTCCGCCCTCCATATAATGTGTATGCCGATGAATTTGGCCTGCTCCACTATTCCTTCGTCGATGTCCAAGGGGTGTAGGCCAGGCAAGTAATGTACTCGGCCATCCTCCCTATCCTCCTAGAGGTTATCGGCAATCCATATTTCATTGCTGTCATGATCGATTCGATATCGTCGGTTGTTATCACAAATCCATCTTTTGCCTAGCACACTATCAAAGCCCTTGATGTTGTAGATCGTAAATTCGGCTTCATAGACATATGACTCACCGAGTCGTAGTTTCAATTTAACTCTTTGATGTTTCTTGATGCCATCCTCTGCCGTGATATTGGCCATCTCCACAATCATCCATCGGGCCTCCTTTGCCTGCAGGGCGGCCCCTTGGCATTTTAGTTCCTCAATGAACTTCCACCCCACATAGTTCTCTGACGCACCATCGTCCTTCACAACGCTTGCCGTTTTGCTGCTTCACCATCCTCCTTTCGTTTGGTATCTTCATTTCCCATTGAACCTTAGCAGGTCGACTACTGAGTCATCTAGTTCACTAACGTTCAAGTAGTGGTAACAAGTCAAAAACTTGAATTGACTATCTGGCACCAATTTGCCACCCTTTTTGTTTGACGATACCATACATGATGGTGTTTTTATGGGAGGTACAGCTGCAGCTACTGACCTCCTTTGCCTTTTCCCGCTTCAGAGTCCAAGTCTGAGGGGCTCTCCAACTCGCTCTCCGACTCACTGTCAGTCTCCTGCATAGCCTCCTGTTCCTCGGCAAACCGCCCACTCTCCTTTCTACTGGTTAGTGCACCTCCCCATTTCTTATCTTTACGGGGGCATCCAGACTCGGCTTTTGGGGCATCTTTGCCGACCAAAGCTTGTGCGAGTAGCTTCTTCATCAAGTTGCAGTTTGGGCAATTGCGAGAGATATGACCCACCTGGCCACAGTTATTACAGGTCAAGCTGTCATCTTTTGCCAGGCAAACTGTGCCAGTTGTACCACCTTTCTTGGAGTCCATCTTCCTAGCTGAAGCTTTCGTAGTTGTGGTAGTGTTGGGACCACTTCCAGATTGAGACTTGTTAAGAGACGTGTCCAGTGCGGCAAGGTGTTCCATGCTCTGTTCTAGGGTTGGAGTCCTATCGCGCATGCCAATATACCGAACCAAGTCTTGATAAACTCCCTGGTTGCCATGTTTGATGTTACATCCATCAGCGTCAGCTAACATTTCTGCAGGCATAGGCTGGTGCGTGTCCAATTTTGAACGAAGGCGACAGAAACGCTCGTTAAACTCTGGGACGTGTTCTCCCCTCTGTAGGCTCAGTTCTTCCCAGTCGCGTTTGACCAGGTGCAGGGCGTTGGACGGAACGAAGTTAGCTTTCAACTCTGTGCAAAAGGTGGACTATTCGATGGGCCCACTCATTGGGAAGCGGTGTATGGCCCAGACTGCTGCGTCAGCTTTCGATTGTAGCACTGGTTGCTCTCCCCAGCCTGTCGTGCCGACCCATCCAACATCCTGGGCTGCATTCTTGAAGTGTCGCTCCAAAGCAAAAAGGAAGGCGGTGACATCGTCCAAGGTATGTTTGCCCTCATACGTCGGAAGGTTAGATGACTTGACAGAGAAGCCACGGCTTCCAGTCAAGCCAGGGGTTAGCTCAGCGGAGCCAAGGATCCCGAATAGGCCAAACGTCCGTTCGGAGGGGACACAGATCCCAAATTGGCCGGTGGTCAGTTCGGAAGAGCCATGGAACCCGAATAGGCCTGCAGGCGGGTGGGAGGTGTTCTGCGCCAGAGTCCCTTGTGCTTCGTTTGTCGTCAGTCGTTGAATGACCAGTTTGAACACTCTCAATTCGGATTCCAGGCTGCTCTTCTCTGACGAGAGTTTTTTGACTTGGTGCAGCAGCATGTCCTTCTCCAGCCGGAGCTGTGTGATGTCTGACTGCTCCGTTGTCTCTGCCTCCGACTTGCACTTGTCGAGCTGTCTCTCCAACTTGGCAGATCGACGTATCTCGATCTGAAGCTCTTCCTCCAACTCATCAATTTCCTGCTGAGCGGCTGCTAATTCCCTGCTCGGGCCGTCTCAGACATGCTCAGTCACTTCCATGCCCTTGACTTTAGTGGCCAAGTTCTCGTTGTGGTCGCAAATCTTAGTGAATTTCTCGGCTTGTTCAAGGCTCTCGCAGAGGTTAGCATCAATGATCTCCAATTGGACGTCCTCCACAGCTCTGATCCAGTTGATTGCTTGGTCAGACAAGACCCCAGGGCCGTCGTCAATAATCTTGATTTGATGTGTGATGTATTCTGTTGTGTGACGTTCTGTAGGTTGGAAGCCCGCAGTGGTTGAGGTCTTAAACCTGCTGCTAAACCTAATTGACTTTGGCTTAGTCGATTTTGTCGGTAACACTGACATCATGGGTGTCGTGCGAGTCGTGCGTAGCAGGCATAGCCGCAAAGTCAGAAGACTCCTGCGATGCCTCCAAGCCGCCGGCAGTCCACTGGTTCGATTATAAACCAAGTGAATCTGCCATCGTGCATTGTGTTTTGATCGCTTCTGATGCTTGTGACACCGTCAGAAGTCAAGTGTTGCTACCAATGTGGACAAAGAGCCTCTCTGTACGTATAGAAGTGAATGTTATTGATGATTGAGCAGACATCTCGCTAGAGCTAACTAATACGCGAGTCTCCCGCAGAGCCGCACTAAGGCCACAGAGCCGCACCTAATGCAACCGAGACACACCTTAACCTGACCAGAGTCGTCCACCCACAATTTCTAAAAAAGCAACCAGAGGAGTAAGGGTGTTTAGATCGGGGGTAGTCTGTCTTTTGTTAATCTCTTTTGTAGTGATTCAATCATCAGCTTTCCCTGTATTGAAGAACGGGATTGGTTGAAGGTGGGACCTCCGCCATCTCACCGGCTTGCACAGCGGTGGGGGTGTTGTTCGTAGACTCTGTCATATCCGTTTTGAGTGAATACAGTATGAATAAAACAAAACAAAAACTTATTTCCGAAACCTGAAGACTGAAACTTGGGGCTGGGCAAGCAGCAAGTATTTTAGCTGAACTATTTTTTTCTCACTACTTACGTTAATATGTAGTTAAATATCTTAGGGAAATACGCAATTATAGCTGTAGTGGCAGTTGCAATCAGAACAGCTTTGTTCCATCTAGTTGCAACCCTGGACTGGTTGCAACCTAGAGGCTTCCAGATAACAAACCAGAGCCTGTTTGTGTTTTGGTAGTTGCAACAGAAAAAAATCATTCGGCGTTATACACTGATGCACCCTTGTAAATAAGTTGGATATCTGATCCTTGGCAGGTAGTCATTCGGCTTGTGATTCTCTGAGCTCCAGACCTTAACCGAACTCCACACCAACCAAAAAACTCAACTACAATTCGATAATCTCGAACATGGTTTCCAGTGTGTAGATGGCCTTGGTTCGCTAGAGCTAGCAGCTAACGATAAGAAGCTGTCTAGCAGTCAGATATCTTTAACACCTGAGTGTTATTTCGGTTATGCGTGTTGCTTTTTAAGGAACTCAGCTCGGAAATTGCAATTGCAACTTAGAAACTACCATTCAGCGTATGTATACAATAACGACCACCAGCCAAAGTCAAAACTACAAATGAAACCAAGCGAGCAAGCCAGCAGTAACATACATCCGAAATCGAAAATTCAAACATCCTAACGCAAAATTCTACAAACAAAATTGAAGCAAGCCAAAACCAAAAAAAGGGAAAGCTATAAAATCAATAAACCCCTAAACACCTTCCTTCTCCCCTCACCAATTGAGCCATCTATAAACTAATCACTTTCCGTCCTTGTCCTTGTCCTTGTCCTTCGTCTTCTCTTTGCCAGTAAGGTTACCCCACCATCCCTTCAGCTCCTGCTTCAACCGATCTGCTTTACTCTTTAGCAGCTCCCACCAAGTTTTCTCCCCATCCTGCCCCTTTCCGCTGTCCTCCTTCCCCGGCTCCGCACCCGGCGGAGAAACCCCGATATTCGCTGGCTTCCCCGTCATCGCTGGCTCCTCTGGATCCTTAATCATCGTCGGTCTCTCTGGCGTCGAGGGAGCGGTTTGTATCCCGATCCTTGGTTTGGTTGATGTTGATTTTGATTGTAATGCTGATGTAGGTAATGCTGATGTCAAGCTCTTGCTCTTTGGTTTCTCATCATCTGAATCGGAATTGGAATCCGAGTCCGAGTCAGTTTCCACCAATTTCAGCTCCGTCATTGTAGCGTTACTCGGCCTGGCCTTCAATCCAAGACTACTACACAGCAGCCAATAAACCTCTGTATTCTGGAACCCCTCTACCCTTCCACTTTTCACCGGCCCCTTTGTCTTCGACTTGTCGACGGTACCAGTGTGTCTATCCAGGCCTAACCACTCCTTCCCCGTGCCATGAAGATGCTGAAATGCCGGACCACGCGCAACAAAAATACTTCGCATTAGTGGGTGCAAGTTATCGAATCCGTGGAGACCTCGCGGGTGGTAATCCCCGTTTGTTCCGGGGGGGTACTCCTTCTTCGTGACGATAGTCCAGCCGGCTTCTGGGACGATCCACAGCGGTGCGATGCGGGAGTTTGCCGAGAAGTGGTAGCGTGCGGGCATGTTGACGTCGCGGAGATAGACGGACCAGTGGCTGTCTAGTGTATGGTGGGAGAGGATCGAGTTGTAGATGTCGGTGAGATTGTGTTGTGGGTAGGGGCGCAGGCCGTAGAGGGGCCAGCCATCAGTGTGTTCGATGAGGCTCGTATCAACGAGGTCTTCGAGGTAGATAAGGCGGGATTTGTTGGTTGAAGCCATGCCGTGGTCGGAGACGATGACGATGTTGATAATGTCTGTAAGATTCCGGTGCTCCAATCCTACTAAAAGATCATGCAGCATACCATCGACGCTGTGGATCACATCATTAGTCTCTGTTGTGTTAGGACCATACTTGTGGCCACTCTCGTCGACATCTGGGACATAGGCGGCAATAAACATCGGCCGCTCTCTTGCAGGGAGATCGAGCCATTCAAGGATACGCGATACTTTTTTTGGGAGTACTTCTGACGCATTGAAGTGGTCCACGTGCTGTGCGCCGCATCCCCGTGCCTCAGAGCCTGGCCACATGTGAACCGCCGCTGTGCCACCCTGTTGCTCAACTGTTTTCCAAATGGGTTCACCGCCCCACCACTCGTGTTGCAGGCTACGTGCCGGGTCGGTGTAGTAGAACTCACGTTTCAGATCAGGGTCCCAGAAGGAGTTTCCGACCACCCCGTGGCTCTCTGGGTATAGTCCTGTCACAATACTCCAGTGGTTCGGGAAGGTGACGGAGGGGAAGGAAGGCGTCATGTAGAGCGGCGAAACACCGGAGTTAACGAACGAGTCCAACGTAGGGGTTAAATTTCGATTCAAAAAGTCTGCACGGAACCCGTCGAGGGATATGAGGAGAGTAGTTTTTGAGTACTGATGCGTTCCGTTGCTGTACACCAACGGTGGCGCCGATGTGCGTCGATCTCGCGATAACGAAAGGCTCCCAAATATCGTCATGCCCAGGAACGTCAGTAGAATCGATGTGAATAGTATAATCTTCCGCGTCGTCGGTTTCCTCGGCTGTCACCCATCAATGTCAGCTCCCACTCTCCTCCGGGTATGGGTGTACACACCTTCGCCTCCTTTTCCTCTCCCCACCTCGCCATTTCCTCCTCCTCATCTTCATCCTCACTCTCGCCGAGCCCAAACTCTCCCCCTTCTTCCATCCCTAACCGTTTCCCACCCATCATCTCCGTCACCTCTTCCGGCTTCCTCCGTACCCCCTTAACCTTCTTTCCGATCTTTATGCTACCGTTACCACCCAGGCCGCCGAAGAGCCCCCCGGCAAGCAGTTTCTCGCGCTCCTCCTCCTCGCGGAGGATCGAGTTATCGTCATCATCGGTGTCCGAGGCATCTGTAGCGCTGTCTTCGGGTGAGTGCACGGCGGCGTATTCGGGGCCCTGCAGCGCGTTGCCTTCGTTGGAGTTGCGCGAGAAGAGGTTGCGCACCGAAGGTCGAGGAGCCATGGTGCGCGTGGTGATGTTTCTTTGGACGGGTCGGTGGTGAAGGTGGTCTGTTACGTTTTATACGGTAGTGGTGGTTGTGACTGGAGGCGGTGTGCGTGAGGTCGAGTTTGTTTGTTTGTAATCATGCGTGAGGTGGAGTTGGCGTAGTTTAGCTGCACCACAAAGCCACAGGTTTGTACGGCGGTCGAGAATAATGCACAGAACAACCTATATTTATGGTGAAGAGTGCTTGGAAGGATAGAAAACTAAAAACTAGGGGGCATGGGGGCTAAGTTTATATATTTGTCCTGCGAAGGTTAAACTGTCAGGTTTAAACTCTTCGGATCATGATATCAGCATCAACACACAGAAAACCACGAGACAAAAGACAAGCACCCGCGTGCATAAGTATATATAAAGTAGTGCATATACATATACCAGACAATCCAATCCAATCCAATTTGTACCAATAACAGCCATGCGTTTGTACCATTCTCCCCTGTAATCAATAACATTACATCACTCGCAGCAAACCCTCAACTAAACAGCAGTGTCATTCCTCATGAATATCGTTCCCACCCCACCTAGGGCTTCACTCGCCCCTTCCTCACCTCCTCCAGCCCGGCGAGTTCCCTGCGAACCCAGTACCCCGCAGAGAAGCTCACGGCAGCCAACACAACTACCGCGCCGGCCGAGATCGCAAGTGTCACCATCATATCTCTGGTGGTATCCCTTCGCTTCTTCTCCTTCTCCTGCTTACTCTTCTTCCGTTTCGCAGCACTAGCCACCGACGACGGCGGCGTAGCACTCTGTACGACGCGCAACCCCTCGACGCTTCCGCCCCTCTCCCTGGTCCTTGGGAGCCCACGCGCCGCAGCAGCACACGACAACAGCGTCGACAAGCTTGCGCGCAGTGCAGCGTCGTGTTCAAGCTCTGCCTTACGGACGGTGGTGCTGTCGAAAACCGTGCCTACATCCGCTTCTCCCTCCCCCTCCCCGTCCGAGGAAGACTCGGATTCGAAATCGCTACTGCTCAGTGGAAGCGAGGAGATGAACGTCGCGACATCCTCACCCTCCCCATCTGCCTCGGACGACGCTGATGACGAGAGCGAAGTATCGTCGAGTGGACGCGGGAGCAGTACGGTTTCAGCTAGCCGGTGTTGCCGACGACGACGCGCCGCAATCCGCAGGCCCGAGGTGATGATTTCTTCGTCGGACGATTCGCAGGCGGAGGAGATGGAGGAGGAGGGCTGCGACGGAATTTCGATCCAGGAGTCAGATTCTGAAAGGTTAGCGAGGGGTGCTGAGGAGCTGTGGAGCTTGTAGCAGAGGACATACCACTGATCTGCCTTCTCGTCGCCAATGACGGGGGTGTTTGGAACGAAGTCTGCATCTTGTCTCGTCGTGGTGTAGTACGGTGGTAGTGTCGTAGAGCTCTCCTGGCCACGTCGATAGTTCTCAGCTCTTTAGTGTGGGGAGCTGCAAATTCAACTCACAAAGCACGGCGCCTGTGCTTTCTTCAAAACGGCCAACCTGATGAAGCGTATAGGCAGTGTCGTTCGACGTTGCTTGAAGCCGTCGTCGATTACAGCGTTGTCGTCGTCGTCACTGGGGTGAAAGCAGGGAAGGCCAAGTGACTGCTCAAGAGATTCGTACCACGGTTGAACACGCGATCCCTACCACAAATCTCGATCGCGGCCCCCACAGCTCAACGGCTGAAATCCCCACTTTTTCATCACCGCCAAACCAGAAACGACGCGATCTCACGAAGTGCCTTTGAAACGCGACTAAAGAGGGAATCTGTTTATGCAGGGAACACCCACACACTAAGACCAACCCTAAGTCCAGAACGGTACGGAATGGAGAACTCCATCTTCTGGTGGCTAACCCTGCCCAATGGTGATTTCCATCATTCGTGATCCTATTAACGTGACTAGCTAGAGTACTCTCATCATGCCAAACGCAAAAACTTTTGTTTCCCAACCCAAGCAAACGGACAGACAGAAGGAAAGAAGCTGGTAGAAGCACCCCGTCAACACATTAATCGTACAGGCGGTCTGTATTCGCGTTCGGTGTTAATCGAACGTCATCTTGCGACCCTGGAAGTCGCCAAAGCCACCACGGTTGGTAGAACCACCACGGCTGCCGCGACCGCCCCTTCCACCGCGATCACCAAAGCCGCCGCGTCCACCGCGCCCGCCACCACGTCCACGACCTCCACGACCTCCACGGTCGTTGAAGCCGCCACGGCCACCACGGCCTCCTCCACGACCTCCGGAAGAGTTGTCACGGGGAGTCGAGAAGTCGGTACGGATGGCACGGCCGCCGATGTAGTGACCCGACATCTCCTCGACTGCCTTCTTGGCTTCGGCAACGGATGAGAATTGGATGTATCCGAAACCCTTGCGCTGGCCAGACTCACTGCAGGAATGTTAGTATCTAATAATAAAGCATGAGAAGTAGCGGGACATACAGGTCGGTAGGCAAACGGAGACCAATAATCTCTCCGAACTGCTCAAACTCGTTGCGTACAACATCCTCGTCAACATCGAAGCTCAAGTTGGCAACGAAGACGGTGTCGCTCTCTGCGCTACGCTGGTCACCGTACTTGGAGGCACGGTCGTTGCCTCCCTCGGTGCGCTCGGGACGAGGGGTGGAGTAGTCAACGTTGCAAGCACGGCCATCGATCTCCTTGCCTTGCATAGCCTCAAGAGCAGCCTTGGCGGAGGCGGCGGTAGTGTACTCAATGTAGCCGAAACTATCGGCAGGCGATTAGCATAAGCGCGCAGTAATTAGGTGAAACATACCCCTTGGAACGACCGGTGCTTCGGTCAGTTATGACGGTGCATCTAGTCATCTCACCGAAGGACTCGAACTCAGACTTGAGCCAGTCATCATCGACATTCCACGAGAGAGAACCGATAAACAGGTTCTTGCTGTTCTCCTCTGCGCCCGACTCCTCTTTCTTTGCCTTCTTTGCAACGGGGGAAGCATCAACATCGGCTTTACGTTTCTTGTCCTCCTTGGGCTTCGCCTCCTCCTCAGAGGAAGACTCGTCGGAATCAGAGTCAGAGTCAGAGTCAGAATCGGAAGATGAATCAGACTAGTGTGTGATCAACGTTAGCAATGCCGTGGTCCGAAAACAACAAAAACATACCTCGGCCTTCTTAGTTTCATTGGCGGCCTTGATAGCAGGCTTCTCGTCCTCAGATTCACTGTCGCTGCTGTCGGAAGAATCAGAAGAGTCCGCCTTCTTTTCGGTAGTAGCCTTGGGTGCATTAGCCATCTCTTCATCGTTGTCAGAGCCGGAACCGGAGTCGGAGTCGGAGTCGGAGTCGGAGGAGCCAGATGAATCCTTAGCGACGACCTTCTTAGCGACGATCTTTGCGGCAGGTTTTTCATCCTCGCTCTCGGAGTCCGAAGAGTCGGTGTCGGAGGAATCGCTGTCGCTGGAGTCCTTCTCTGCAGGGACCTCCTTCTTGACAGCTTTGGCAGCAGGCTTGGCCTCCTCCTCAGAGTCGGAGTCGGAGTCGGAGTCATCAAAAGCGCTGCTGGACTCAGATTCGGAAGATGACGATGCCTCGGGAGAAGGCTCCTTCACGACCTTCTTCTTCTTCTCGTCCTTCTTGCTGGACTTTGTGGTGGCGGCGGCAACGGCCTTTTTCTCGACTTCCTTGGTCTTCTTTGCGTCCTTGGAGGGCTTGGTGATAGCGGCGTTCTTGACAGCGGAGAGGACCTTGTCCTTCTTGTCGGCGCTCTTGCCAGACTTAACGGCTTTTTTTGCGGTGGGACCCATTGCTGTGATGTTAGATTGTATCGATATACAGACCTAGGAAGGATAGTAGGGTGTGGAGAGAAGAAGTGGTGGAAAGGGTAGGAGAGTAAAAAAATGAAGCCCTCAGATTCAGTTCCCACAATGGAAGAATGAAGCCCTCGGAATCGGACACAGCCGCCCACAGAAAAGTAGTCTCAGGATAACAGCCCTCGGATGCCCAACAGTATTCAGACGATCAATCGCTTGATTGTAAGAAGTATGTATGAAGCCCTCAGATTCAACCCGTTTAAGCCAACTGGAAAGGTAGATAAGATCCCCCTGAAAGCCAACAGCAAATATGTGAATATGTGATTGAGAGTGTGCGGCAAGACGAGAACCCTTCCAAAAGTGTCTTTGGAAATATGGAGAGAGAGAGAGATGCACGGAAGGTGGGCGGGTTAAAAGCAACTCGAATTGGCGAGAGAGGCTGGGATTCGCTGAAGAAAAATTCGAAAGACAGGGATCTTCTGAACAGGGGAAGTCCGTCCACATTAGGCCTATTGTGGTCTGGCGTATGTGCTGAAGGTTACGCGGACACGAGGGGATATCCAGGCACTCTACAACCTTCGCAGAGCCGCATCTCCAGCATCAAACATCACCACTGCTATGTCCGCCGCGATGTTATGTACCCGCTGCATTAGCTGCATCACACTCACCGCAACATCCTCTTTGTCAGCAGATCCTACTCTTCTCCAGCCGACTCTGAGGCCTTTGCTTACTCCCCAGTCCTCTCAAGTCCACCAACGAAAGCCGGAGCTTCGTTCCCGCCGGCATAAAGCTCTACGGCATTAACTATTTTAAGAACAAATTGGACCTAATTGCACTAGAAGACCACGAGTACCTTTCATGGCTGCGGCACGTTCTCGACTGCGGCAAAAACGCGATCAGGATCTATACTGTACTGCTTTGTTTGTTTTAACCATTCTGCATGCACTCTAACTAGAGTATGGCAGTGCCTAATTCCCCTCCCTCTCCGGATGACCGGCTAGATGGGAGAGCTCTCCTCCTTCTACCCTTTTCCTGTAACAAACGAAAGGCGCAGATAAACGGCGTACTGAGAACAAAATCGGTATACTGTACTGCTTGCCTGCGCCTCCCGCATCGAAGTGACTAACATTTCCTAGCCAAATCTAAGAAGGCGTGATCCCTTGCCAAAAGCAAGCCGCGAAATGCGCTGCCCTAGATGCACTTGATCCTGAGAAAAAGGTTCCCTTCCTTGATCTTTATGTATCCCTACTTCCTCATAGCCTTCTTCACCTCATACCTCGCCATCGCCGCTTCCTCAGCTGTAACCTGCAGCTCTCCCCCACTCCCAATCACCACCGTCGTTAGTCTAACCTTGACCTTCGTGCCGCCGGTAGACTTATAAGTGTTTAAGTTCTTCCCTATGCCTCGAACAGCCGCAACGACTTTTGCGAACGGCGCACGAGTGACAGGGCCGTAATTACTATCAGTGACAGTCGTAAACTTCTCTCCCAACTGAGCTAAACTCCGTTGTTGTTTTAATACGAATCTTAATTAAATTAATTAATTAATTACTTATAGTAAAATAGAACATAACACGGGTCGTGCCCAGTGTGGGGTGTGGTGGCGAAATAAATTCCGCTGAGTTTAAAGTCCACGAGTAATTCAGTCTGTATCCGCACGGTTCAAATTCAAAGCCTATCCAGAGGCCATCACCAAAGTTTTACCAGGAATACTGTACTAAGTAATGAACAACGAACATCACCAGTCATCTACTTCTCTTGTACGAATCATAAATGTACCATTTGAGATTGCTTCGTTGGCCAAGGGTTTGGTCATCTGCCATTAAGCAGTAAAGCAATAAAACAACGTACATTTTCAGGGTTTGATACTGTCTGCCCTCCTGATCCTGTCCCTCTATCTCGTCCTCCTCACTCTCCTTAGCTTCATTATTAGTGACATCTCCACACGAAACTGTACCTAGATATCTAAAGTGTGTTCGCCTAGGCCTGTATTAGTCGAATGATAAATCACGGACCAGTCATGAAATTCTCCAAATATCACTTCATTTGTAGCTTGTGTCATTTTACCTCTGTTCGTTCTCCAACTTCGTCATTTAGCTCCTATTATCAAATAAAATCAGTCATTCTCAGACCGTTTATTTTTCATCTCAGCACATTATATCGGAATGAGTAATCACTGCGTCTCACTCGGCGAATTCCCGATTCCATTGGGTGAATCGACCAACTCAAGATCTCCACCACCCGCTGAGGATACTAACTTTATTTCCCCGCTCCAGCTCATCCGACGACAGACGATAACCGCTTGGTGGTACGCAGATCCCAGTGCAACGTAAGTATGCGACCTTGCCGACAAAGAGTTAATTCTAAGGTGGGATAGCAAATGTGATCCAGCAAAGCAAGCCTTCGACGATGCGGTGTCCTGCTTCAGCACTCAGCTCACTACCGATGAGTGCGCGCAAAGCTGGATAAGTAGCAAACGCTCTCTCCACGATGTCCAGGTTGCAGTTGATGCAGCTAAGTACTACGAAACTAAGTCAAA